>Ga0315336_1002583_pt1 | contig 27151 bp, 26 predicted proteins | sample ASW5metaG_FD_204512 | JGI IMG/M metagenome (GOLD analysis project Ga0315336, IMG submission 204512) | Ammonia-oxidizing marine archaeal communities from Monterey Bay, California, United States - ASW #5 | ecosystem: Environmental > Aquatic > Marine > Intertidal zone | place: USA: California... | reverse complement strand
CGGATTAGTATCACCCGGCATGGCAATTGTGCGGATTGACAACTCACCTTCCGGATCGATCTTCGTTTCTGTATCGCGCATTTTAGATCACTAATCCCTACAACATATTGTATTAAACCGAATGTAGCCCACTATATCAGGTTGTTAAGAATTTATCCGCAACTATAATGGCCCAGATGGCTGACCTTTTCCAACAAAGTGCTGTGCGAAAAAAGGACTACACCGCCAAAGACATCGAGGTTCTTGAGGGTTTGGAACCTGTGCGGCGTCGACCGGGAATGTATATAGGTGGAACCGATGAAAATGCGATGCATCACTTGGCATCTGAAGTACTCGACAATGCTATGGATGAGGCAGTTGCCGGCCATGCAACATTAATTGAAATCAACTTATCAAAGGATAATCAAGTCACAGTAACTGATAACGGCCGGGGTATTCCCGTGGACCCACATCCGAATTATCCAAATAAGTCAGCCCTTGAAGTGATTATGACTACGCTCCATTCAGGAGGAAAATTTGGAGGCCGAGTATACAAGACGTCCGGTGGGCTGAATGGAGTTGGTGTCTCAGTTGTAAATGCCCTATCCGAGTCATTCATCGTTGAAGTCGCTAGAGATAAAAAACTCTGGACACAGTCGTATAGCCGCGGCGAACCGATAACCAAACTGACGAAAACAGGAACGGTATCAAACCGGCGAGGCACCCTTGTAGTATTCAAGCCGGATACAATGATTTTCGATGAGGGAAACAAATTTAGCCCCATATTGCTCTACCGAATAGCGCGTTCAAAGGCCTATCTATTTGAAGGAGTAAGAATTAAATGGAAATGTCATAACTCCCTATTAACAGGAAAAGGTGCTCCGCCAGAAGAAGATGAACTTCACTTCCCCGAGGGTATTAAAGGTTATCTCAGTAGCGTCACCGAAGCGCGTGAAATGCTTACAGATACTTTCTTTGCAGGCAGCGCTTCATTCACTGGTGAAGAGGGGCGCGTAGACTGGGCAGTCTGTTGGCCGGAGGATCAGGAGGGACTTTTTAATTCGTACTGCAACACAATACCGACTCCCGACGGCGGTACCCACGAGGCAGGTTTCAGATCAAGCCTAACGAAAGGACTTAAGGCATACGCAGAGCTCAAGAATGTGAAGAAGGCGACCGCGCTGATAGCTGACGACGTCATCGGCGGCGCATGTATCATGCTGTCTGTATTCATCAAGGAACCTCAATTTCAGGGGCAGACCAAGGCAAAGCTTTCATCAAGCAATGCAGCCAGATTGGTAGAATCTTTTGTTAGAGATCACTTTGATCATTGGCTATCTGGTGATGTAGAAACTGCCAACCAAGTTCTCGATATGGCTCTGGGGCGCGCTGAAGAGAGGCAACAAAAAAAACAATCGCGCCACCTTGCAAGAAAATCAGCAACAAAAAAACTACGGCTACCAGGAAAGCTTGCTGATTGCACACAAACCAGTTCTGAGGGGACCGAACTATTTATTGTCGAGGGCGACTCGGCCGGCGGCTCGGCAAAGCAGGCCCGCAATCGGGAAACACAAGCGATCCTCCCATTACGAGGAAAAATATTGAATGTAGCATCCGCAAGTGATGAAAAACTGTGGGCTAATCAAGAGCTAAAAAATCTAATTGAAGCTCTAGGATGCGGTGTTCGACAACATTATGATCAAACGAAACTGCGTTATGAAAAAATTATTATCATGACCGATGCTGATGTCGACGGTGCACACATTGCATCCTTATTGATGACATTCTTTTATCGAGAAATGTTACAACTTATTGAGAATGGAAATCTTTTTCTAGCCATGCCACCTCTGTACAGACTAAGCCAAAGAGGAACGATTATTTATGCGATGGATGATGATCACAGAGAGCAGCTGTTAAAGAGCGCATTTGATAAGCGGAGCAAAGTCGAGGTCAGTCGTTTTAAGGGATTAGGAGAAATGCCACCGCCGCAACTTAGAGAAACAACAATGGACCCCGCGAAACGTCTGCTCATGCGCGTACTTGTCGCACCTAAGGAAACGAATAGAAAAAGTGACCAAAAGCGAGAAACTGATCAGCTGGTTGAACAACTTATGGGACGAAAAGCAGAAGCCAGGTTTCGTTTTATCCAGGAAAAAGCTACACAAATACGGAACCTAGACCTATAGATTGTAGTAAACTCAACTGGCAGATTTTCGAATTATTTTGTTAGTGAGGGGATTGGAAGTTGCGTCACCTATCTTGGGCGTTTGTTGTGTTTTTTTGTTTGTTGACTAGGGCCTGGGCTACCGAGGACACACTTAGGGTTGGGCTCACCGCGTTACCAGATAGTATGGGTGATCCTCACCGATCGGTTAGCGTGTTTTCCTCCTACAGCTGGGTGCCTGTCTTTGAAACACTCACGGCATTTGATGCCGACGGTACCATTAGACCTCAGCTAGCGACCGCCTGGCATCCCATATCTCCTACAAAATGGACTTTTGACTTAAGGAAGGATGTGGTTTTCTCAAATGGCGTACCATTTACGGCAAACGCTGTTGTTAAGATACTTGAATATCTAAAAACCCCAGAAGGGCGTGCTACAGCATTGTCCCGCGAATTTAGCACGGTGTCGCAAGTCAAGGCATTAGACACACACATTGTCCAAATAGACACCAATGATCCCGACATAGTATTGCCAAGAAAACTTGCAACCATGTTTATCGTTGAGCCACAAGCATGGAAGGACCTTGGAGCGACCGGATTTGCTACAGAACCTGTTGGTACCGGGCCGTTTAAGGTGACCAAGTGGACCAGCAGTAAAATTGAGTACGAACAGAACCATCTGGCGTGGCGAAAGCCAAAAGTTAGCCGGCTTGAAATTTTTGAGCTGCGTGAACTAATGGCACGAGTTAATGCTCTGCTCACTGATCGGCTGGACATAGTCATTGGTCTAGGACCCGATGATATTCCACTTATTGAGTCCTATGGCGGTAAGATCTACAGGCGCGATCCGATTGATGTAATCTCCATTACATTTGTGATCGGACAGGGGCATCCAGTTGATGACTTAAGAGTAAGAAAGGCTCTGAACTATGCGGTCAATAAGGAAGCCATCACGACAGTTTTACTAGACAATCTGACACAACCAGCAACTCAAGGAGCGGTTCGGGGCCTGTTGGGATACAATAGCGATTTGGCTGCCTATCCGTATGATCCAGAACGCGCAAAACAACTCCTTACGGAAGCTGGTTATGCTGAGGGTTTCTCATTAGAAACGGAGGTAATAATAGGGTCTAATGCTAACGATGCCGCAATCTACCAGCTTATCACGGCAGACCTTGCAAAGGTTGGTGTTAGTTTTCAGGCTCGACCCATCCCTAACGGACAGATGGCTAAAGTCGTTTTACAAGGCGAATGGCGCGGTGACGCCTTCAGCCAAATTTTTGGTTCTTGGCCCGCATTCGAGCCAATGCGGACTTTAAGAACGCACTCCTGCCTGCACAGCAATCCGTGGTATTGCGACGAGCAAATCATACCGACTATGCGAGCGGCCATGAAAGCTCCTACTTTGGCGGAACGTATTAACCTCACTCAAAAAGTTCTCGCGTTTTATCACGAGCAAGCGACTTCTATTCTCCTTCACGAGATACCTCTTCTAGACGGTCTAGGACCAAGAGTTAGGGACTATGCGCCTAAAAAAGGAAAAATAAACTACGAAGCAATTTGGCTAGAGAACTAGAACAGCGTAATTTTGTTATCATGATCGACCTTGAGAAATCCATAGGTTTCTGTTTCGTCTCGCTAAGAACACATGACTTCATGGCATTCACATGGATTGAAAGATTAGGCAGTCTAGAACTTGGTGTTAACATAGAAACAAACTGGGTTGACTCTTTGTATAATAATTTAGAACGGGAGTGGAGAGTAGTATGGCGCGGCCTTGGATAGAATATGTATTTTCTCAAAAACTACCATGGCAAACAGGTTTGTATGGCAATGCCCGGGATGACGTAGAAACTAAGCTCCTGAGCATTGATAAGAACGCTGGTGATAGCAGCACAATAATACGATACCCAGCCGGTTGGAAACGAAGTATACCCGAGGCTATAACGGCGGAAGAGGAAATGTATATTCTCGATGGCGAGATTGAAATCAACGGTCGTACCTATACGCGAGATACATACGCCTGTTTCCCAGCCGGACATGTTCGCGAAAATGCAGAGAGTCACAAAGGTTGTGTTGCACTGACCTTTTTCGATTCCATCCCCATGCAATTAAAGCAAATGTCCGGCCGTATTAACACTAATGACCTTATTGAATATCTAGATACTTATGAAATGAAATGGGACTCCGCTGTTGCAGACCCTACGCTGGAATGGATGGGAAACAGACGCAAGGTTTTGAAATGGGATCCGGAGCATAATCAAAAAGCGACGTTTATATTTTCTACGCCGCCACAAATCTTTCCTAAAAATTGGGCCTGTCCGACATTAACTCACCCCTGCGTAGAAGAATCTTTCATGCTGGCCGGAGAGCTGACTGGTCCGCTGGGACGCATGACGACGGGATCTTATTTTTGGCGACCCGAAGGGAAACCTCACGGCCCATATGGAACACGAGATGGCGGTTTCTCATTGATTCGGTTCAAATACGGCCAGCACATCAACGTGTGGGGCGATAATGACGTGCCTTATTCCTTTGATGTCCCTTATAAGCCCATATTGCCAGCTGAAATGAAAGCGTATGGTGAGGATCCATACAATGGTTCAGAACGTTACTAATATTCTTGCGCTTACAGCATGGCAGCCAAATCTTGAACGTTTGGGCAATCTTCAATACCCTGCAAAGCACCGAGCAACTCCTCGGCCTTTTTGTCTCCAAGACTTGGACTGCTAACCCGCAAGAATTTTCCATTAAACATCTCATCCGTCATCGGTCTGGTGGGGCTACCATAAGTTTCCGCCATTGTCTTGGAACCTGAAAAAATACCTTTACTGCTCTTTATCTCCGCCCAGCCTTCTACTCGCGGCAAGTCGAGTGCTTGAAACATCTTGGTTCCCGCCTTGTGCTCAACAATAACGACCTTCCTAGCGGTAATATGATACGCCTGATCAGAAATACGCCTTTTTGTAAACCAGTCTGGACCAGGCGGCACTCCATGAACCACCATTGAAAAAGCCCACGCGGTGGAATAAAGCGCTTCCCAGTATCTTACCGGTGATGGATTATTTTGATGGGGCATTAAGTATACATCCGGCAGGCCTGCTCGGATTTCCTCAATATCCTCTGGACGCAAATCGTTATGTCTAACTATTTCTTCTATTAATTGCACCACCATATGACATCCATGGCTGGTAGGCCAAGGTTTCAAATATAAGTTATACTGGGTTTGCTCAAATGCCTTGGAGCGGTCGGCGAGCTTTGACAGATTGTACAGATCACCTTGCTGATCAACTTCATCTGGAACGCTTTCAAATCCATGCGCGGCCATCAAGGCGGATTGGATACCTGAGCGCACTGAAAAAATATTTCCCATGCCGAGTGACGTGATACGCCGTTCTATCTTAGGACGCGTATAATTGATCGCTTTAATAGGAAACTCCCAAGCTAAGCTCAGTGCACGTCGGGACGTTTCTAAGTCAAGGCCGAGAAGCCGGGCTGCGATGGCTGCCGCAGCCATATTGTTGTGTCGGACATCCGGTCCCGAAATGGAATTAAGGAAGAACCGGCTGTTGAACTCATGCCCGAGCGCCATAGCTGACAACAATTCTCGGCCAGACGACCCACATCGTTGCGCAACTGCAAATGCAGTATGTACAACCATCGGTCCAGGATGTAGTCCTGGTCCTGAATCCTCAAAGTCGGTGTTACGAGCATTTTGCGCGTTTATTGCGCCGGCCACCTCACAGCTCACTCTCGCTCCATCGCCGATCAGCACTGTTTCCGGAGGACCACCAACATCGCGAGCGTAGGCGCATAATTCTTGGCCGACTTCTCTATATCCCATATACGTAATGCCTATATGGTCTACGAAAAGCCGCTTGAGACGGGCTATAGCGCCGATGGGGATGTCTTCGAATCTGGTAGAAATCAGTTCTTGCGCAAGCTTAAACGTGACAGACATTTCTTGGCAATAAGATCAAGCTAATTTAAGACGGATCTAGAGGGATGTTGGGCTGCGAATGCTGTTTTTGCCTCCAGAATAATATCATATAGTTCTTGAGCACGCCCACCTGCCCTGTCTATCAGACGCTTCCTCAAATCCATAGTATGGCCTTTCCAAATCTTCCTATCTCTTGGCGTTAACCGCTGAACACTTAACCCGCGTGCCTTCGTTTCCTCAAGGGCCTTAGCATTGCCTTTGGTAAAAAAGTCGCGATACCAGGAATCTGACGGAACGGCATGCCGAAAAACCGCCTGATCCTCCTCCGGAATATTCTCGAACCATTGTCTATTGGCAACAACAACAGCCGTTAAGAACGCATGTCGTGTCAAGGTGTAATGCGGAGCATATTCAAAAAATCCGCCGGTAATAAAAAGTTGAGTACTTTGTTCGCCCCCGTCAATAAGGCCAGTCTGCAAAGATGGTAGCACATCTGAAAAAGATATTTGGGCAAAATCTGCTCCAACGGCTTGCATAAACATTCTAGCAGAGTCGTCTACATTAATCCGCATACGCTTGCCAAGGAGGTGTTCCGGTCGAACAATTGGAGTTTTGCTATAGAGATTGAGCCATCCGGCGGACATCCAGTCAAGCATGATTAGGTCTTTCTCAAACAAAAGCGCCGCCACTGGCTTTCTAAGGTAAGAATCCAACACAAATCCAACTTCCTCAATACTATCGAATAGAAACGGCGCTCTAAGCACATCTAGTTCTGGCAAAATCAGACTGATTCCGGAAGTTGAAATTCCGGCTACCTGAATCTTGCCCCGCCGAAGAGCCATAAACAGTGTTTCTTCTGGTCCGGCTTCTCCACGAATAAGAAGGCGCACGGATAGACGTCCATTACTGCCTTTTATTATATCCTCAGCAAAACAGTTCCAATAAATATCACCCACTGTGCCAGGGGCTGCCCGACCACCGGCGATGGGAATACGTTCTTCTTCCGCCGAACTAACACCAGACGAAACAAGAATACTTAGAAACAGCCCGATTATTAATGATCTCATGTTAGCCGTCTCCTTGTTAATCAGTACAACAGTGTCGAGTAGCCCTTTGTGGGGCTGTAATGGGCGTGCAAGATATTTAATCAAATATTTTGATGATATGCTTTTAGATGCCATGAGATCGAGATTGTCGTACGTTTCACAACCATTTGAAAATTATATAGAAAAATGGTGGGCGCGGCTGGGATTGAACCAGCGACCCCTACGATGTCAACGTAGTGCTCTCCCGCTGAGCTACGCGCCCAATATCCATCAGCCATAAGGTTTGGAGTAATTACCCACAGACCAATCTGAAGCGGGTTGTTTATCGGTCTGCCCAAGCCATTGCAAGTTTTTCTAGGGTTAAAAAATACACACTAAATCCTAATCAATTAATGTTTTGGGGATTGGTGGGTAACAAAGAATCTGTTTAACATGCATCATCATGTATTCCAAATCTGGTTACAACGGGGAGCTCAGCCACCTCATCAGCATACTGGAGCCCGCACAAGTTCGCGTTCCTTTGGTTTTCTCATCTCCTCATTCAGGGTCCTTATATCCATCGGATTTTGTTCAGCAATCGCATTTGGATCGTACGGTACTCAGAAAATCCGAAGATTGCTTTATAGATGAAATCTTTTCTGCAGCGATAAGTATTGGTGCTCCGTTACTTCGCGCCCTCTTTCCAAGGGCCTATCTAGATCTCAACAGAGAACCTTATGAGCTCGACCCAGGCATGTTTACAAAGCCGCTGCCGGATTACGTAAATACTAATTCTCCACGTGTTGCAGCCGGCTTGGGTACAATTGCAAGAATCGTCTCCAGTCGAGAAGAAATATATCACAGTAAACTAGAGTTTGCTGACGCGGAGCAACGCATAGAGCGCCTATACAAACCATATCACAAGAACTTATTGTCATTAATCAACAGAGCGCGCGACCTTTTCGGATATTGCATCCTGATTGACTGTCACTCAATGCCCTCGTCAGGTTTGCCTACAGCGTACGGCAAGAAAAAGAAACCGATCGACATTGTGCTAGGTGATAGACACGGCATTTCTAGCGCGCCTGATATAATAGATATGATTGAGCAATATCTCGTGGAGAGAGGCTATTTGGTGACACGCAATAATCCTTATGCTGGCGGATTCACTACCCAACGCTACGGAAACCCGGCAAATGGTGTGCACGCAGTTCAGATTGAAATTAATCGGCGTTTATATATGGATGAAAAGTCTCTGCAACGCAGTCCGGGGTTAAATAAACTTCGACGGGATTTTGGAGGGGTAATGAAAAAACTTGCCGCTTCAAGTGAAAAAAATAATAAGACTCTTCGTTTCTCTCGGCAAACTACCGAATAGTGTTTCAAGCGGCCTACATGTCAGAAACTTTCACCTTTTCTACAACTTAGGTATAGCTAAATTGTTGAGTCCATAAGCCAGAGTTTGAAAACAAAAACCCGATGTTTCATATAATATTCGGCTCACTTCACATCAAATATTTTGGATCTATCTGATCAGATGGTGGTGGACTTTATCTCTCTTATTCTTTTGTCGGTAAGCCTGATTGCCACTGGAGCAATCGCGGGGCTGCTAGCAGGATTGCTTGGGATCGGTGGGGGTATAGTTATCGTACCAGTGCTCTACAACATCTTTACATTTCTTGAAATAGAGGACGGATTACGCATGCATCTTGCGGTCGGCACTTCGTTAGCAACGATTATACCAACCGCGATATCGTCCGCTCGGGCCCATCATAAACGAGGCGCTATTGACAGGAATTTGTTGATAAAATGGTCACCCTGGATTTGTTCCGGCGCAATAATTGGAACCGCAATTGCAAATCAACTCGATGGCCGCGGGTTAGCATTACTTTTTGCAGTCATAGCATTATTGGTTAGCATCGACATTGTATCTCGACACACTTTGGCCAACGGCAGCATAAAGAGATCTGAGCAAAACAAATTACCTCCAGTACTAGTTCAGCGCGTCATAGCATCTTTGGTTGGTAGCTTTTCCGCCATGATAGGAATTGGGGGGGGAACGCTCACGGTGCCAGTGCTGAATGCCTACCGCTACCCAATTCATAAGGCTATAGGAACTTCGGCGGTTTTTGGGTTGCTGATTAGTTTACCGGCGACGATTGGTTACATTTTTGGCGGCTTAGGAGTGCCTGGTAGACTACCGCTGACACTAGGATACGTAAACTTACTAGGTGTTTTTCTTATTAGTGTTGCCACTATATTTACAGCACCACTCGGGACGAGAATCGCCCATGCAAGTGAGCCAAAAATATTACGAATTGTTTTTGCTTTATTCCTAGCAGCCACTGCATTTCGTATATTACTTGAGACCTAATCACTTATTCATTAGCCAACTCACTGGCCGGTAGTCCTGATCAATACCAATAGCAAGATAAGAAAGACTGCGACGGCCTGACAGCCAACGCGGGCACGCATCAAACGGTTACCGTACTTTTGATTAAATTCACCACCCTTTATAAATCCCACAATCCCTGTGGCCAGAACTCCAACAACAGCAACTAAAACGAGCCCCAAAAGTACCTTGAGCGTGCCTTCCATACGAGTAATCCAATTCAAGAACTAAAAAACACATAACGTGATGGTGGGAACGCAACCAGCTCCTTGTTACACCTTACTGCAAGCAGTCGACAAGGTCTTGGTTCTTAGATGGCATAATAGGTAGAGCCTCGACCGCAGCGAACTTAATTATAATGAGTCTTGCCTGCAGCAACTAAACATCACACTGGCTTCACTGCGAAACTCTCTCCGCATCCGCACCTGCTAGTTTCGTTGGGATTAATAAACTCAAAACCACTTTCGAGCTTTCCTTCCCTATAGTCGAGTTTACTACCCAGCAAGTACATTATCGCAGTTGGATCAATAAAGATTTTTATGCCATCCTGCTCTATAAAATCGTCGAACTTAGCGTGCTCAGTTGCATATTCCACCTGATACGATAAACCCGAACAGCCCTTAGAATTGACACTTACGCGAAGACCAAGCACCGGCTGTTCTGCCTGCATAATTAGCTTCTGCACACGAGCAACAGCTGCGTTTGTAAGGCTGATTGGCGGTACGCGGGCCTTTGTGTCTCTATCCACTTCTGTATTCATTTCGAATTTCAAACTCTCTGCTGCTAATATCAGATGTAGTTAATATAGTTTAAAACATATCTAATGCTACTTTAGCTACCTCTGACATATGTTCGGGAGTCCAGGGAGGGTCCCAAGTAATCGTGATCTCGACTTCACCAACACCGTCAACGGCAGCAACGCTCTCCGCCACTTCACCTGGCAAGGATCCAGCTACAGGGCAAGCGGGCGCTGTTAACGTCATCAGAACATCTACATCGCCATCGTCCTTAATATTGAGATCATAGATAAGGCCAAGATCATAGATATTGACCGGAATCTCGGGATCAAAAACCGAACGCATAGCCTCTACCACTGCATATTCACTAGCAATATTTGCCACCTGCGCTTTGATACGTTGGCCGCGTTTTATCTTGTCTCCTTCTTCCGGAGGATCCGCATCAGTAGCCGGTATCGTATAGGGAGGCATCATTGTCTTAATTTCCATATTATCATAATCTGTATGTTCCGCATTCATTCCGTACTTACGGATTTATTGCCCTCCAAACAGGACAATAAGGTATGCCAAGCCAAAGTAGCGCACTTAACTCGCATGGGAAAATTCCTAACTCCGCCCAAGGCAGCTAAACGGCTAACATCTTCTTCTAATTCGCCAAAAACACTCATCGATTCTATGTCAACATCGTCGGATTCGGTACAAACGGCCCGAACTGAAGCAAAAAGTTTCTTGAACTCATCAATAGTCCGCCCCTTGACAATTTCGGTCATCATTGATGCTGATGCAATTGATATGGCGCACCCTTTGCCGGTAAAAGCTGCCTCCTCAATAAATCCTTCGTCTACTTTTGCGGTTACAAGAATACGGTCTCCGCAAAGCGGATTGTTACCATTAGCATCACATGTATGCCCCTCTACAGTTCCTTGGTTACGAGGATTCTTACCATGATCTAGAATGATCTCCTGATACAAAGACTTCAGATCTTCACTATCACTAAGCCCAAACATTCAGCCAAACATCTCCTTTGCCAATCGCACAGCCGCAACTAGCTTATCTACATCTTCTAACGTGTTGTACATGGCGAACGAAGCGCGGGCTGTCGCTGCCAACTCAAGTCTATCCATAAGAGGCTGTGCACAATGATGGCCGGCACGGATGCATACACCCGTCCGATCGAGAATTGTTGCAATGTCGTGGGGGTGAATTCCATCTATTACGAACGAAATGACCGGGGCTTTCCGCAATGGCCTCCCTACTAGCCTTAAACTATCAATAGTAGCAAGCATCTCCATTGCATAAGTCAAGACAGCGTTTTCATGCGACGATATACTTTCCATGCCTATAGTGGAAACATAGTCAATCGCTGAGCCAAGTCCGATGGCAGGAACAATTGGCGGCGTGCCTGCCTCAAACTTGGCGGGTGGTTCGGCCCATTCGCTGCGCTCAAATGTAACCGATTTAATCATGTCTCCGCCACCTTGATAGGGCGGCATCAAACTCAACAGATCTCCCTTCGCATACAAGATGCCAATACCATTTGGTGCATATAGCTTATGCCCAGAGAAAACGTAGAAATCGACCTCAAGGTCCCGCACATCTACAGGTCCGTGCACAATACCCTGACATCCGTCCACCAGCACTCGGGCTCCTACTGAATGAGCGAGATCAGTAATACCCCTTATTGGCAGAACCGTCCCAAGCACATTTGAGACATGGGTAACGGCAACAATTTTAGTTCTGGTATTAATCGCTTTCTCAAAATCTTCTAGCAGCACATCTCCATCGGAACGGACAGGAACAACAACAAGTTCTACACCAATGGCATCTCGCAGGAGCTGCCATGGAACAATATTAGAATGGTGTTCTAGGTCCGTCAGTAAGACTTGATCACCTTCTTCAAGGAAAGTTCTTCCGTAGCACTGTGCAACTAAATTGATAGCTTCCGTGGCACCTTTTGTGAAAACAATTTCTGCCGCAACACGCGCATTAAGAAAGTCACAAACCTTAAGTCTTGCACTTTCGTAGTCGCTAGTAACTGTCTCACTCAGAAAATACGCACCTCTATGCACATTAGCATAAGTACTTTCATAGTAATGACGAACGGTATCTATTACCTGCTGTGGTTTCTGGGCTGAAGCAGCACTATCGAGGTATACCAACTGTTTCCCATGTACCTTGCGACTTAGAATAGGAAAATCCGCGCGAATAGAAGCAACATCGAATGCATTGGCCTCTCTCCTATCTGATTTCAAACCTGTTTCGAGGCTCATAATTGGGCAGCCTTATCTTCAGCCTCTGACCGACTACCCAGCCACCTACTGATAATGTCTTGATAGGCATGCTGGACTTCGCTTTCAATAACTTTTTGGACAACATCAAGAAGAAAGCCTTTAGTCAGCAAGTTGCGCGCGCCGCGGGGATCAAGTCCTCTCGACATGAGATAGAAAAGATGTTCGGGATCGAGCTCAGCAGTAGTAGCACCATGACTGCACTTCACATCATCCGCATAAATTTCAAGCTCTGGTTTGCAGTCAACTTCTGGGCCCCGGTTCAACAAGATGGCCTTATGCAACTGATGCCCCTCCACTCTTTGAGCATCGGGCTTTACCTTTATGTGGCCCTGGAAAACACCACGCGATTTTCCAGCTAATACTCCCTTTATTACCTGACTTGATTTTGTATGCACTGCCGAGTGATTAACAAAAGTAGTTATGTCACAATGGCTCTCACCCTCAAGAGCATAGGCACCGTTCAACACACTAGATGCGCGCTCTCCTGCTAAGTTTAGCCTAGTTTCCCTGCGAACCTTGCGTCCATTAGCGACTAAACTAAATTCTTCATAAGACGAGTCAGATTTCAATTCGATTGCTGATGTTGCAAGATGAAATGCCTCTGAATCTTCTTGGACGTCGATATACCTCTTCATCTCTGCCCTTGGCCCTAAATAAATTTCCACCACTTGATTGGAAAAATATGGCTGCCCCGGCAATCCTACATGACTTTCAATCACCTTTATCTTGCTATATCCATCCAGAACGAACAAGAAACGAGGGTGCCACGCTATAGGTTCACCTCCAGTGTGTCCTATATTCACGATGTGGACGATCTTATCTACATGTTTTCCTTCGCCAATTCTGAGCACGGCGCCACCGGCCATATAAGCGCTGTTAAGCGCAACTATGGAATTATCTGACGGAATAGCGAGCCCACCGAGACGACTCCTCACCCACGATATATTCGTCTCCGAAGCCGTGTTGAACGGCCGAAATTCAAAATCAAAGTCAGAATCTTCAAATACGGTCGACATCTTTGAGTTAAATTCACCATTGACGAAAACCAAAAGCACTTCATCACTAAACGCTGGCACCTCCATAGGAACAGAAACGACTTCACTAACATCCCCTATGGAAGCCGGGGAAAACGGAATACTGGCTAAATCGGCAAGAGATGTGTATCTCCAGGACTCCATGCTTCTAGTTGGAAGCCCAGCTGCACCAAATAGCGCACGCCCAGATTGGCGCAAACTATCTAGCCACTCATGCCTGGTCCCAGGAAGGGCACCCAAGGCATTGACATAGGTTGGTGAGAATAGGTGGTCGTTCAATGTAGTTCCAATTAATTAAGTCATAATCCCAACCCTAGGCCGCAGCAGCCTCGATAAACTTACTATAACCAGCTGCCTCTACCTCTAGGGCAAGCTCTTTGCCGCCACTTCTTAGAATCTTTCCGCCAACGAGGACATGAACGTGATCAGGCACGATAAGATCTAGCACTCTCTGATAGTGGGTGATTAGAAGAAAAGATGTTTTGGGTCCGCGCTGTCCATTTATGCCCGATGCAACAACCTGCAGCGCATCAATATCCAATCCAGAATCCGTTTCATCAAGAACAGCGAACTCGGGCTCGAGAACGGACATCTGCAGAACCTCTGCACGTTTCTTCTCACCTCCCGAAAAACCGACGTTCAATGGCCGTTTTATCATATCCTCCGATATTTCCAGGATCTTGAGCTTTTCCCGCACCAACTTCAGGAACGAAACAGCATCAATCTGGTCAAGACCTTGATAACGTCTTTTTGCATTCAGTGCAGTCTTGAGAAACGTCGATGTTGCAACACCAGGGATCTCCATAGGATACTGAAATGCTACAAATATTCCCTCGCGGGCACGTTCATCAGATTCCATGGATAAAAGGTCTTGGCCTTTGTAGGTAATGGTCCCCGCCGTCACCTCGTATCCATCCCTGCCGGCAATCACGTTAGAAAGTGTACTCTTTCCGGTTCCATTAGGACCCATTATTGCGTGAACCTCACCGGTATTAATCTCTAAATCAATACCCTGCAGAATCTCCTTACCAGAAACCGAGACGTGCAGGTCTTCTATTTCGATAAGTGCCACTTCTAGACTCCTTTGTGGTCGTTAACCCACACTACCTTCGAGGCTAATGCCCAACAATTTTTGCGCTTCTACAGCAAACTCCATGGGTAAGGTTTGCAGCACTTCTTTGCAGAAACCATTCACAATAAGCGACACTGCTTCCTCCGTGCTCATGCCACGTTGCTGGCAATAGAAGAGTTGATCTTCGCTAATCTTAGAGGTTGTAGCTTCATGCTCTGTAATCGCCGTCAGATTGCGACTTTCAATATACGGCACGGTATGTGCACCGCACTTATCACCAATTAGCAAACTATCACATTGGGTATAGTTACGAGCGTTTTCCGCCTTAGGCTGCATCCGGACAAGCCCCCGGTAGGTACTGTTCGAGCGCCCCGCAGCTATGCCCTTGGATATTATTTTTGATTTTGTATTTCTGCCGATATGCAGCATCTTTGTGCCGGTATCCGCCTGTTGATAATTGTTTGTAATTGCAACTGAGTAAAATTCACCGATTGAATTATCTCCCTGGAGAATACAGCTTGGATACTTCCATGTGATTGCCGAGCCGGTCTCAACCTGGGTCCACATAATCTTCGAATTTTCTCCGCGGCAAGCACCGCGCTTGGTGACAAAATTATAGATACCCCCGTTGCCGTTTTCATCACCAGGGTACCAGTTTTGGACTGTCGAGTACTTGATCTCCGCATCAGCCAGGGCAACAAGTTCGACAACAGCTGCGTGAAGCTGGTTTTCGTCTCTTTGAGGCGCCGTGCAACCTTCAAGGTAACTTACATAAGATCCCTCATCGGCAACAATTAAGGTGCGTTCGAACTGGCCCGTATTTTTCTCATTTATCCGAAAATATGTGGATAACTCCATAGGACACCGCAAACCTTTTGGAACATAAACGAACGATCCATCCGTAAAAACCGCGCTGTTTAAAGTCGCAAAGAAATTATCTCCATAGGGAACGACTGATCCCAAATACTTCTGTACTAGCTCGGGATATTCCTGCACGGCCTCAGATATTGGACAGAAAATAACGCCCAGTTCTTTCAGCTTTTTCTTGTATGTTGTGGCAACAGAAATACTATCAAACACAGCATCCACTGCTACGCCTGACAGCATTTCTTGCTCTTTGAGGGGTATTCCGAGTTTTGTGTAAGTCTCAAGAAGCTTTGGATCAACCTCGTCCAGACTCTTGGGACCATCTCCTGTCTTAGGAGCAGCGTAGTAGTGCGCGTCCTGGTAATCAATTTTGGGATAAGTGATTTTTGCCCACGTTGGCTCTTGATCCCCAAGGTTCAACCAATGCTTAAACGATTTAATACGCCAATCCAATAACCAGGCAGGCTCCTCCTTCTTGGCAGAAATAAAACGTATAATGTCTTCATTCAGGCCTTTGGGCGCGAGCTCTGACTCTATATCTGTGATAAATCCATATTTGTACTCTTCAACAGCAGTTACTGTCGAAACGACTTGTTCGGTCCCCACCATTCTTCTCAATCCTGGCTTGTGATTTCTGAACTAGAATTTTTTGGTTCAAACATCAAATCAATCCACAACATGTCGGACGCCATATCTGCTAAAGTAACGTCCTCAAGAGCGGCACGAACTGAAGCATTCACCCGATTCCACTTGCCTTGGACTGGACAGAAGTTCTCAATGCCGCAGTGCTCATCTGACGTATCGACACAGGCGGTCAACGCAATGGGTCCTTCCACAGACTGAATAACATCAGCGACTGTTACGTCGCTTGCAGCACGGCCAAGGCTGTATCCACCACCCGCACCACGTCGCGAAGTAACGAGGCCCGCCTTGGACAAACTCTTCATTAACTTAGCTACAGTCGGCAAAGGAATACTTGTTCTATCTGCAATATTCTGGGTCGACCTGAGCCTTTCCCCATGCACCATTTCGATTAAAACTACTGTAGCGTAATCCGTTAGCTTATTGATTCGAAACATTTATTCTCCCGTCTAAAGAACGGACTAAATTAGTCCTATTTCTATGTAGCTACTTAACGGGAATGTCTGGAAAATTCAAGTGCTATTGAAAAAATAGCGTAATATGAAAACTGCAAAAGGAAACAACGGAGCGGGAAGACTATTTGTAGTAACGTAAGGTTTCTAGGGAAATGGACTAAGAACTTCCAAGACAACTTTTGAGATCTTCGACTAATCTTCTCATTAACGTGACGTAGTGATTTGGCCCGGCCGGAATGCCTGCGCCAAGTGGGTCTAATATTCCTGCTTTTGCATTGGTTTCCGAGACGATTGAATCAAGAATTCTAGGTTTAAACTGCGGCTCAGAAAATATGCAGACAGCGCCAAGTTCAGCTACTTTACGACGAATTGAGATTATTCTTCGTGTTCCTGGCAACCGTTCAGGAGTTACAGTGATTGTCCCAACAGCATTTAGCCCAAGATGTTTCTCCAAATACTGATAGGCATCGTGGAACACAATGAAAGGTCTATCCTTGATCGGCGTAATAGAAATCAACAGTTCAGCTCTGAGCGACTTTATCTGAGCCAGAACACGCTCTTTATTTGCGTCATAAACCTGCTTGTTGATTGGGTCTACATCGCTCAGAGTTGCCGCTACTACCTGTACAATCTCTGCAGCGTTTTCGGGATCAAGCCAGATATGCGGGTCTATTTGACTAGTAGTGTGTTCTTGATGGCCCTCATGCTTGCCGTTGCCTGTCTCGATACCTTGTTTATCCCATACGCCCCCCTCGCGCGTCTCCAGTAGGTGCATACCAGGGCTATGCAATAGTTCAACGATACGGGTTTCATCACTCACTGACGTTAACGGACGCTCCATAAACGTCTCCATGGCTTCGCCGACCCAGACTATAACATCTGCCTCACTCAGCGCTTGCGCATCAGATGGACGCAAACTGTATTCGTGAGGAGAGAATGCGCCCTGAAGAAGGAGATGCGGGACAGCCACACTATCCATTACACCAGTCACTAAGCCGTGTACGGGCTTGAGTATCACAACTACCCTCGGATCCGCTTTCAGCGGAACGCAGGTCAGCAAAAGAATGCCTAGCAAACAAAAAAGCCTCGAAAAATAGACCATTATGTGACGTTTTTTCTTCGCTTCACGTGTGGTTTACCTATTAATGTTATGTTATAACATAGGTAGCATGTGTTCACAATACGATGGTACTTTAGTCATGAGTAATGAGGCTGGTTTCCCCCCGCCGAGTCACGACCACAGCGTATGCGCCAAGGATGCCTTGGTAAGCGCTGAAAAGAGTTGCAAACACAATAATGTGCGTTTCACACAAATGCGTCGTCGGGTGTTTGAGATAATCTGGGAAAACCATGAGCCTGTCGGTGCGTACGATATACTTGCTCGCCTAAACGAAAACGGCGGGAGAACAGCTCCTATAGCTGTATACCGGGCGTTAGATTTTCTTCTCGAACAGGACCTAATCCATCGTATTCAAAGTATGAATGCATTTGTTGGCTGCAGTGAGCCCCAGCTCATCCATAAGTCACATTTTTTAATTTGCAGCAGCTGCAAAACAGTGGCCGAGATTCCAAACTCGAGTTTAGATCACAGCGTTTCGCTAACAGCCAAAGCTAACGGCTTCAAAATTGTCGACAGCATGCTTGAGATCAAGGGTACCTGCCAAAATTGTCAGAATTTAGAGCATAAACATGTCTAAATTAAACAAATCAGAGGCACTAATTGATGCGCAAGGGGTATCTATAAATTTTGGAGGGAAAGCGATTCTAGCTGATGTTAACCTAACCATAGGTGACGGGGAAATTGTTACCCTTGTAGGACCGAATGGCGCTGGAAAATCTACACTGGCACGAATAGTACTGGACCTTCTTCAACCAGACTGCGGGACGGTGCTGCGGAGAAGCGGTTTAACGATTGGCTATCAACCGCAGCGATTGACTATCAATTCTGTACTCCCGCTCAAAGTTAGGCGATTTCTTCAAATAACACAGCGACATCCGTACGACCACTTAACTCAAGCACTCAACGCAGTCGAAATTCCTCACTTGATGGAAAGCGATCTGCACACGCTATCTGGCGGGGAGTTACAAAGAGTCATGCTGGTTCGCGCTGTATTGCGTAAACCGCAACTTCTGGTTTTAGACGAACCGACCCAGAATGTTGACATCACTGGTGCCGCTGAAATTTATGAATTAATCGAAAAAATACGCCAATCATACGAGTGCGGGATACTGCTAATTTCCCACGACTTGAACGTTGTCATGTCCGCTACTGACCGTGTCTACTGCCTCAACAATCACCTTTGCTGTTCGGGTAAACCGGAGGACGTCAGTCAACATCCCGAATTCTTACGCTTGTTTGGCAAGCACGCTTCCCAAAAGCTAGCCTTGTATACTCACAATCATGATCACACCCATGGACCCAGCGGCGAGATAATCCATCATGAGCATGGACATGATCACAATTAAGCGTGAGGAGCTTGAGACCTGTGTTCGATGATTTTCTGATTAGGGCAATATTTGCCGGGCTTGGCATATGTTTAATTGCGGGACCCTTAGGCTGTTTCGTCGTATGGCAACGCATGGCCTACTTTGGCGATACCTTGGCTCACTCCGGACTCCTAGGCGTTGTCGTGGGAGTACTCTTTGGTATCGACATGACGATTGGCGTAGCTGTAACGGGCGTTCTTGTCGCGCTAATGCTCATTGGTCTGCAACAACAGAAACATCTACCAACGGACACGTTGCTAGGTATCTTATCGCACGCAGCTCTAGCTTCGGGAATAGTCATCCTCAGTTTTATGGAGACCCTTAGGCTTGATTTGATGGGATATTTGTTCGGAGATATATTAGCAGTATCTAATACTGACGTCGTATGGATTTACCTTGGTGGTCTGATCGTTTTACTTACCCTTTATTTTGTGTGGGACCAATTGGTCGCCCTAACCGTTCATAAAGAAATGGCCCAAGCCGAAGGCGTTGCTGTCTTGCCATTGCAGATAATCTTTATGCTGTTGATAGCCTTGATGGTAGCACTTACAATGAAAATTGTTGGGATACTGCTTATTACAGCAATGCTCATTGTGCCCGCCGCCACTGCACGGCAGTTTGCCTCCAGTCCAGAACAGATGGCGCTGTATGCAGTCATATTGGGTAGCTTAGCGGTAGCAGCAGGGTTAGGGGGATCGTTAACCTGGGATACACCCGCAGGTCCATCAATAGTAGTTGCCGCAAGTCTTTTTTTCGCGTTATCTTGCGTACTAGACTTGAAGAAATCTATAGCATCTCGCCGCAAGCCAATCATAAAATAAGCTTAGCTCTGCTTTGCCACATCCCTTAATCTCTAATGTCTGCCCATTGCAAGTAACGGAGCACTCTGCAAGATCAACGTTGGTTATCGGACGCAGACTTAATAGCCTAGATTCTGCTAACTACCCGGGGTGTATAGACAACCTATGAACACAAGGGAGGCAACCGAAGGATTAGAGGCTGCAAGTGGCCCAGAAACAGGCAGAGATAGTCTCGTTGTCGTAGCGATTGTAAGTAGCTACAACCGAGACGCCCGCTTAGTCCGCGAAGCTCATTGGATTGCGTTGGAACAAAACGCCGCTCTTTGTGTAATTATAGTGTCCAGGCGCTGGTTCACTTTTGATAACTACATAAACCACCAAGCTGACCAGCTCGCGCTCTTGGCTAAAGGTTTTGGAGCAGATGTTCGCCGTGTCTCAGCAGCTAGTGTTTGCGCAGCCCTTGGAAAAGTATTCGACACGCAAACGTGCAACACGTTAATAGTTGGGCAGAAACAGCAGTTTCCATGGAAAGCAGGTCTGACGAAAAATGTATTGGGCGCAATTAGAAATACGGCTGACTCTCACAGGGCTCGTGTGATTTCCGACATCCAGATATCAAACACCCTTAATCATTTCACTTGGCGTATCCACAAACGTAGAGCTTGGGTTCACGAATACATCAACAGCAGTATCGCCGTCATCCTGGCTGCCCTTCTGGTACTATGGCTCGAAGCCTTCATGCCAATCCAGTCCTTATCAATTATTTTCATGACCGCGGTTATTTATAGCGCGGCAGCTTACGGGTTCGCGGCAGCTTTATTTACATCGGTATTTAGCATTGCATTCTTCGATTTCTTCTTTGTCTTGCCCCGCTGGGATCTCACTATTACCGGAGCCAGCGACGTACTTCTGATTGCTGTATTTGTTATCGTCGCTGGAATTACAAGTAATTTGGCGGGAAAACTGCGTGACGAGGCTGCTGTAGCCGAACGACGCGAAGCCGAAACTAGATCCTTATTTCAACTCACGCGAGACATAGCTACAGCTTCTGAAACGAAGGATGTCTACCGAGCGGTCGTTCGTCAATGTGATAATATCTTCGATGCTCGTACCATTCTTCTTCTTCCTCATATGTCAAGTGGAGCTACGGATAACACAAAATCGGTTCCCAAATCTCAACCTGAAAACCTACAGGTTGTTTATCCAGAGCAATCTGAAGTCCAGCAAGAAGATATCGAAGTTGCCCGCTGGGCTTTTGCAAATAAGCAAGCTGCTGGATGGGGTGCAGAAGCATTTGGCGGAACATCAGTCTATTTCCAACCTTTGCAAACATCAGAGGGTGTTATTGGCATCATAGGCCTAAGGGGTGTGGATGAAAAGACCATCGCGAGCGCAGAATTCAAGAGAATTATTGGCTCTTTTTGCAGGCTTGCAGCAGTGGCGATTGAACGGGCCTCACGTACTCAAGAGCTGGAAGATGCCCGGGTAATATCGCAGACCGCAAGTTTCCGATCCGCCTTGTTGTCATCTATTTCGCATGACTTTGGAACCCCTTTGGCTTCAATCATAGGATCAGCATCCAGTCTCATAGATTATGGAGAAAAATATTCCCCGACGGACACGCGTGAGCTTTTGTTAACAATCATGGAAGAAGGAGAGCGATTAAACCGCTTTATAAAAAATTTACTTCAAATGACCAGGTTAGAATCTGGTACAATCATGCCACGTATGGAATGGGCCGATGTAGACGACTTAATTAACACTGCCTTGGATGCATACCATCGACGATTGGGCCATGCCGAGGTGAGTGTTGATATAGAGGAACGTTTGCCACTCGTGAACGTCGATTTTGTTTTGATGGAAACCGTGTTAGTGAATTTACTTGATAACGCAGTAAAATATTCTCCATTGGAGTCCAAGATTCATATCAAAGCCTGGCGACGAGACAGAGAAATTCTGATAGACGTAATAGACTCTGGCAGTGGGATTGCTGCGGAGGACCTAGGAGCGATTTTCGATAAATTCTTCCGTGTAAAAGCCAAGGACAGTAAAATCGCTGGCACCGGATTGGGATTAGCAATTTGTCGTGGCGTTCTAGAAAGTCACAGCGGCACGATTGAAGCTCTAAGTGACGGAGTAAATAAGGGCACCACAATGCGTGTCCGCCTTCCGGTACGAGAACCTCATATCGAGGATATGGAATAACTAATGTCAGACCCTAAGACAGGTGGTGCAAAGATATTAGTCGTGGACGACGAGCCGCAAATACGTAGGTTTCTGCGAACTAGTCTGCAAGCGCACGACTACAAGGTTGTAGAAGCAGCAGATGGAAACCAAGCATTGAAAGCATGCACTATCGACAAGCCAGATCTTATGATTCTGGATTTAGGGTTACCCGACATGGATGGTCTCGATGTTCTCAGCGAAGTCCGCCAATGGTCCACGATACCAATTATCGTCCTCTCGATTCGCGCCGACGAAACTGATAAAATCGATGCTCTCGATCGTGGTGCCAACGATTATGTAACAAAACCATTCGGAATGGGTGAACTATTAGCTCGCCTCCGGGTGTCGTTGCGTAGAGGATTAACTGATGATGAAGATTCAGACCCGGTCGTGACCTCGGGCGAACTATCCATCGACCTAAGCAAGAGACTGGTCACGCTAGAGGGAATGCCAATTCGATTATCGCGAAAAGAGTACGATCTCCTAAAGATGTTCGCATCCCACCCCAACAAGGTAATTGCTCACCAGCAATTATTAAAAGAAGTCTGGGGCCCCGCCTATATCGATGAAACACAATATTTACGAGTTTATGTAGGCCAGCTACGGCATAAACTAGAGAAGGATCCATCAGAACCGCGCTACATAGTAACGGAACCCGGGGTTGGCTACCGCTTTCAAACTTCCTAAAACACTTCCCACCAAACCAATAGGGACGAACCCCGCGACATATTACGTCGCAGGGTTCGTTTCGCTGGCAGCTATTAGGCGGGGGGGAGGCGCTGAGAAAAATAGCGTGCCAGTGAGCTTTAAGAAATTTTGTCTATGCCTGGGCCATCGTCCCTTGATCCACGCCGAGAACATTTCGTAAATTTTCTCGACCACGAGACAACCTGGACTTCATCGTGCCTACAGGTGTCCCAGCCCGACTAGCTATTTCTTTGTGAGACATATCTTCAAGTCCAAATGCGATTACAGCATCCCGTTCGATTTGTGGTAGATTATTGACTGCAGACAAGGTCTCCTTAAGAAATACGTAGTTAGTTTGAGAGGCCCGTTGCACATTGTGGATCTCATTCTTGAGTCTTTGAACATAGTTAGTGGCAACCGAATCTTTTCGCTTTTGGCCGATGAAAAGATTTTTCATTATTGTGAAAAGCCAAGACCTCATGTTTGTACCTTGCGCATACTGATACTGCCTTCTCAAAGACCGTTCAACACAGTCCTGTACCAGGTCCTTTGCGTCCTCCTCAGACTGCGTCAACCCGCACGCATATCTGTGAAGATCAGGTAGGAATTGTTCAAGTTCCGAATTAAAGGTAGTCATCGCAGCCTCCACACCTCTAGTCGTGGGCCAAAGCATATTCTTGCTTCAGAATTTCGAACCGCCCTACAGCCGTTCAACGATGTCACCGTGACTTCAAACCCCGTAAAGAAGCCATATGGATTCATCGGAATTTGTGTAAAGATTTTGTTTGTAAAACAGGCTAGATAGAGCGATAAGGGAAGTGCTCTGATGCAGAAAGCAATTTTGTGAAAAGCACGATAAGTAATTGTTTTTATTTACTTATTACCACTCTCGACGTTACCGAATCTTGAATAAGCAAACCTAGACTCCTAATCTCACCAATATAAACAAAACATAAAATTTACGCTCAAAGATGGCACGCGCAAGCGCCCCGATAGTTCAAAGTTGGATCTTACTAGCAGCTTCTGAGGAACGCTCTAGAAAGCAATTGTTTGGCAAGTATCAGTGATACTGCAGGCTGTTATGCTTACCGCTACTTCAAGAAAATTTGTGCTAGAATAGAATAAGTAGAAACATGATTTTGCTCGATGCAAATAAGCAGAAGCCAACACCCCATGGTCGCAGACGACTTATATCGCTAGAAAGGACCTTACAAACCTAATGACGAAGGGACAGGAAACAATGAAAGCTTATGAAATAGGGGATCAAGAAAACATTGAGTCCCTGAGATTAGTGGATCGAGACAACCCAATAGCAGGACCCGGGCAAGCAGTCATAAAGGTACACTTTTCAGCCCTCAATCACCGCGACCTTATGATCATGGAGGGGCGTTATGGTGGCCCAAAGCCTAGCAACAGGATTCCCGTCTGTGACGGCGCGGGTGAAGTTATAGCTATCGGAGAGAATGTCACAAACACCAAACTGGGCGATCGAGTAATCATGTGTCATTTCACACGTTGGATTAGCGGCCCTTGGAACCCCGAATATTTCCTGCCCGACTTGGGAAACACAGCGGACGGCGTCTTAGCGGAGCGGACAGTAGTATCAGCAGATTGCCTCGTCAACATACCTGAAAGCATGTCCTATAAAGATGCATCTACCCTTCCCGTTGCCGCTAATACATCTTGGCATGCGCTTGAGACCCTAGGACAGATGAAGGCCGGTGATACAGTGTTAACTCTTGGAACGGGCGGCGTTTCGGTCATGGCATTACAATTAGCAAAAGCTGGTGGAGCTAGAGTAGCTATTACCTCATCGAGCAACGATAAGCTGGCCAAGATGCGTGACTTGGGCGCTGACATCACTGTTAACTACCGATTAAATAAAGATTGGGAAAAAGTCGTTCTTGAAAAAACTGCGGGACGCGGTGTAGACATTGTTGTTGAGACTGTAGGCCTTGGAACACTGAGTAAATCGATTGCATGCACAGCACCGAATGGAAGCATCGGAATGATAGGCGGTCTAGCCCAGGCAACAGAACCTCCCAATCTCTTTGGTCTTTTAATGAACAATATTTCCCTAAAAGGCATCACGAGCGGAAGCAGAAGGATGCTAGAGGACGCTTTAGCCGCCATACACACTAATAAGGTTCAGCCGGTCGTTGATCGCGTGTTCCCGTTTGATAAAGCATTAGATGCCTACCGCTACCTAGAGAGTGGGGCTCACGTGGGTAAAGTGGTTATACAGCACTCGTAACCTTTAGCTAAAAGTTGGCCAGGAATTCAGCTTTCAGCTAGCATAAAACATATTAAGCCGTTATGAAAAATGCAGAAAATATTTTCCTGTAAGCATCGGGAACTGTATCACTATTGATAGCAGACATTGGGGGCCGCTATGAAGACTTATGAAGTTGGTGATCAAACGGGAATTGACTCACTGCTAATGGTAGATCGGGCAAACCCCGAACCCGCGGCTGGTGAAGCTCTCATCAAGTTTCACGCCAATTCCCTAAATTACCGAGATTATATGATAGTTTCCGGGCTATATGGGCCACCGAAAGATAAAACCCTAATTCCTGTCAGTGACGGAGCTGGGGAAGTTATTAGCGTTGCCGCCGACGTACACCAAGTCAAGGTAGGCGATAGGGTGGCCGTGAATTTTTTCTCTCGCTGGATAGACGGAACTTTTGGGGGCCAGTACTTTGGTAGTGATCTTGGTGGAGGGGCCGATGGAACACTTTGTGAATTCGGCGTCTTCCCGGCTGACAGCCTTGCGCTACTCCCGGACGCTTTTTCTTACGAGGAAGGCGCATGCTTTCCGTGCGCGGGCGTAACTGCATGGAACGTGATTGTCGAACTTGGCCGGGTCAAAGCAGGTGACACGGTACTCCTCCTTGGTACGGGTGGCGTCTCTATGTTTGGTGTACAAATAGCTAAAGCTAAAGGTGCCAGAGCAATAATAACCTCTTCCAGTGATGAAAAATTGGAAAAAGCCAAGGAGCTAGGGGCTGACGAAGTCGTGAACTATAAGACAAATCAAGACTGGCCCGCAATAGTCGTTGAGCTATCAGGAGGAGGGGCCGACATAGTTGTTGAGACGGGAGGACCAGCAAGCTTCGACACCACATTTGCGGCATGCGCCTTCGGAGCACGGGTAGGTTTGATCGGCAACCTAGCGGGCACAGCAGATAGTATCAACCTCATGCCAATGGTTGGTAAAGGTATCACTTTGAAGGGAGTGGCCGTTGGAAGCAGGCGTATGCTGGATGACCTAATTTCAACTATGAGAGACGCTAGTTTACATCCCATGATAGACAAGACCTTTGATTTCAAGGATGCAGCAGATGCCTATCGACATCTGGCAAGTCAGAAGCACCAAGGCAAGGTGGTTATTAGCCGATAGGACAAGAAGACTACACTTTACTATATTGTTCTGCGCGTACCTTGATAGATGCTAACAAGCGTTTGCGTATAAGACCCGACCAGGGGCGTATTACCCACCAATACAACCTAAACCACCGAAGTGTTTTAGAATCTGTACATTGGACGCGCGTTTCCGTGAGCAAGCTCACATCACCGTTCATCTGTGCGAGAAGATAAAAGCCCCATACCAGTTTAATGCAGCCAGGCTCATCAAAAAAAAGAAATGTCTCAGCGCTTACTCGACTAGGATGTTTCCGTGCAGCCGTACCTCCAATTAGTCCCCGTACTAATTCATTTGGTGGCTCTCTGACGAGCTGAAGAAAATCTCGCACTGACATAGGACGGTCCGGAACTTCGTCGAGAATAAGCCGCGCAAGAATACGCCAAAGCGTCATCAGTGTGCGAGCCACAGTTGAATCTACTAGATCCATCTCCTCCACAGCATTAAATACATCTTGATGGGCAGCGCGCACCGTAACGTGATGCTGCTCAAAGAATTGATAGACAGGCAGCAACCGATCAAGAGCAGGTAATGTTGGCCGTTTCACCATCTGTTCGAGGCCCTAGAACTAATAATTTGTGTTACGAAACCAGACAGTTGTTTTTTTACTTTGAGACAAAACAAAATCAACCTATTGGACACCATCAGTTTCAAAGACAATAATAGTACATGAGACTTTAATAGCGATTTACCCAAAGGAATAACATTATGAAACCCAATCCTCATTTGCCCCGAATTACAAGGGATCAAATGCCACCCCAGATGCAAAAGATTTGGGACTACTCCATGGCGGTGACTGGGGATGCTACCTTTGTAGAAATATCGGGCAACAATCCAGCAGTGTTTGATTGGTACATGAACGACTTCTACGAAAAATTGTTCTATGCAGGGCGTATTGAAAAAAAAATAGTGGAACTGGTAAGATTACGTCTC
>Ga0315336_1002582_pt1 | contig 27154 bp, 25 predicted proteins | sample ASW5metaG_FD_204512 | JGI IMG/M metagenome (GOLD analysis project Ga0315336, IMG submission 204512) | Ammonia-oxidizing marine archaeal communities from Monterey Bay, California, United States - ASW #5 | ecosystem: Environmental > Aquatic > Marine > Intertidal zone | place: USA: California... | reverse complement strand
ACGCCGCGAAGATCCTTGGGCAGGCAACTGCCGCCAAACGGCAACCCTGGCCGCAGATAACTCGGCGAGATGTTCAGCTTTGTATCGAGGCAGAAGATCTCCATGACTTCCCGGGCATCGACACCGAAGGAGTTGGCCAGCAATCCAATTTCGTTGCCGAACGTCACTTTCACGGCGTGAAAACAGTTGTCCGCATACTTGACGAGCGCGGCGGAGGCAGGATCGGTATGAACCACTTGCGACTCGATGCCGGGATAGAGATCGGCGCAAAATCGCTCGACTTCCGCGTCCGCGCAGCCAAACACGATTCTCGGTGGATCGAAGAAATCAGCGACACCTTGTCCTTCCCTCAAGAACTCCGGATGGACGCAATAGGCCGTGGGCTGCGACTTCAGCAGTGTCGCCTCAAGCAGCGAAATCAGCTCCTGATGGATCGCGGGCAGGGCCGTCGAACGCACGAAGATGGGAATGCAGCGATCGGTCTCGCGCCGGGCCTGCGCGATAGTTTCGACCACTTGGCGCAGAAATGTGGTGTCGGCCGAACCATTAGGCCGCGAAGGGGTGCCGACACAAACGAAGCAGAGATCGCTTTGGGAAGCGGCCTCGGCGGCGTTCGTCGTGGCGCCAATCAGCCCCGCATCATGGGCTGATTCCAGTAACTCCGCGACGCCAGGCTCCTGGATCGGGCTTTCGCCTCGGTCCACCATCTCGACCTTGGCGGCGTCGATGTCGACGCCGATCACCGAATGACCCAGCTTGGCCAGACAGGCCATGCTGGTGGCGCCGACATAGCCAAGTCCGAAGACCGCTATAGTGTAGGCCATGGTGGACAATCCATCGCTTTGTCTATCCGCCGGTCGCGAGCTGCCGTGGAGCCCTAATTGCCGGACTCATTTTCGTCTCCGTCCCGCGGCAGCCGCCCATATATATCTTCAAGCCGGACGATGTCATCTTCTCCGAAATAGCTGCCGGTCTGGACCTCGATGATCTGCGTAGGTGTTTTCCCAGGATTCTCGAGACGGTGGACCATCCCGGCCGGCACATAGATCGACTCATTCTCTGAAACCTGGCGAACGTCCTTGTCCAGTGTCACTTGAGCAGTACCGCGTACCACCACCCAATGCTCGGAGCGATGCTTGTGACTCTGCAAGGAGAGCCTACCGCCCGGATTGATGGTCAGGATCTTCACCTGATGGTTGGCGCCCGAGTCGATTGACTCATACCACCCCCAGGGCCTGTGGACCCGCCTGTGGTCCTTCACTTCGCGCCGATTTTTTTCGCCGAGGCGGTCGACGAGCTGCCGGACATCCTGAGCCCGGTCGCGGCTCAGTACCAATAGGGCGTCGGGCGTGTCGATCACGGCTACGTCCCGCAGGCCTAATCCTGCTACCAGGCGCCCTTGCGAACTTTGGATGAGGGAGTTTTGGCAGTCCTCGACGACTGCATCGCCTGAAAGGCTGTTGCCCTCGCTGTCGCGGGCCGCTTGCTGCCATACGGCGTCCCAGGAGCCAAGATCGGACCAGGGAAAATCCGCCACGAGCACGCTTGCCGTGTCGGTCTTCTCCATAATGGCATGGTCGAGCGAGATATTCTGGCAGCGGGAAAACGCGGCTCCGTCGAGCCTCACAAAGCCGAGATCGGCCTTTGCGCCTTGCAATGCTTCGCGGCAGGCGGCCAGGGTCTCGGGGATGTACCGTTCCGCTTCTTGCAACAGGGTCTGCGCCGTGAAAACGAATATGCCCGAATTCCAGAAATAGTCGCCGCTCTTCACGAAGGCGGCGGCGGTTGGAGCATCCGGTTTTTCGACGAACCGTTCGATGCCGCGAATTCCTGAGCAAGACGCTTCGGCTGAGGGTTTGATATAGCCATAGGCGGTCTCCGCCCGGTCGGGTCTGATGCCGAATGTGACGATCGCGCTCCCAGGTGCCACCTCCGCCGCGCTCTTCACCGCCACGGCGAACGCCTCCTCGTCACCAATAAGATGATCGGACGGCATTAAAAGGATGACGGCGTCGTCCGGGAACGCTCTCAGTTCGCCATGTAATGCGGCTATGATTGCGGCCGGCGCGGTGTTGCGGCCTTCGAGCTCCAGCAGGATTTCCAAGTCGTTCAAACCGGTTTCGGAGGCTTGTTCGGCGATTGCGAACCGGTGGGACTGATTGGCAATGACGACCGGCGCTTCGCTAGATGTGCGACTGGCCCGGGCCAGAGCCTGCTGCAAAAGCGTCTGCTCCCCAACTATTGGTTGGAGCTGTTTGGGCCGGGACTGCCGCGACAGCGGCCATAACCGGGTGCCGCTGCCGCCGGACAGGATGTAGGGAAACACGGTCATCTTGGAGACAACGAAAGAGTACTCACAATGTTGTCGCTTGCCCGATCATGGTATCGCAGCGGAGCGAAGTACGGCGAATGCTGATCGAATGAGGATATATGGTGTCGGGCTTTCTGATAAATGGGGAATCGCCGGTCGCGTTTGCGGCCTTTCGGGTCGGAACGTAGCGCATCGGTTGGCTTTCGCTCCACCATTCACTAAAAGCCTTTCCCATCAATGCTCCGAAGAGGGCAGAGTTAACCTATTGGGCGTGAATCACTTGGCTCGGCCAAGCCAAACAACCATGCAACGCCCGCGAGGCAAGTTAATTTCCGCAGCGATGAAACTACCGGCACAGGACTAGGGGAACGACCGTGAATATCTGCATGATCGGCGCGGGCTATGTCGGCTTGGTTTCGGCCGCCTGCTTCTCCGAATTCGGCTGGAACGTTGTGTGCGTCGACACCGATGCCGAGAAAGTCGCGAGCCTTCGGGATGGAAAGGTACCGATCTATGAACCGGGCCTCGATGACCTGCTGGCCCGCAATCTGGATGTCGGACGTGTTGAATTCTCGACCGATGTCGAAGACGCCGTAGCCAATGCCGAGCTGGTGTTTCTCGCGGTCGGGACGCCGATGCGCCGCGGCGACGGTTACGCCGACCTGAGCTATGTGCACGACGCCGTGGCGCGGCTGGCACCCTGCCTCAATGGCTTCACGGTAATAGCCACCAAGTCGACGGTGCCAGTGGGCACCAGCCGGGAAATCGAGAGCCGGCTTCGCGGCCTGAGGGATGACGCTGACTTTGTGGTCTGCTCGAATCCCGAATTCTTGCGCGAGGGGTCCGCAATTCAGGACTTCATGCATCCCGACCGTGTGCTTGTTGGCTGCGACGACGAGCGCGCCCGCGAAGTCATGGAGCGTCTCTATAAGCCGCTCACATTGCGCAACGCCCCTCTGATCTTTGTCAGCCGCGAATCTGCTGAGCTCGCCAAATACGCGGCCAATGCATTTCTGGCGATGAAGATCAGCTACATCAACGAGATTGCCGATCTGTGTGAGCATGTCGGGGCGGACGTGCAGGATGTGGCGACCGCCATAGGGGCCGACGGGCGTATCGGCGGCAAGTTTCTGCATCCGGGTCCAGGCTATGGCGGCTCCTGTTTTCCCAAGGACGTTCAGGCCCTGGTCCGAACCGCGCGCGAGGCCAAGTCTCCGCTCTCCCTCATCGAACAGGTCGACAAGATCAATGACGAGCGCAAGATCGCGATGGCTGGGCGGATTCAGGATGCGGCGGGGGGAAGCCTAAAGGGCAAAGCCGTGGCCGTGCTGGGTGTGACCTTCAAGCCGAATACGGACGATATGCGCGAGGCCCCGAGCCTTGTGCTGGTCCCGATGCTCCAGGAGCGTGGGGCCCGCGTCCAGGCTTATGATCCCCATGGAAGAGAGGCGGCAAAGGCCCTTTTGCCAGACGTCGTCTGGTGCGACAGCGCACTCGAGGCCGCGAAGGGCGCCGACGTCACGGTCATATTGACGGAGTGGAACGAGTTTAGGGCACTCGATCTTGCCGCCGTCAAACAAGCTATGCGCGGAAACGCCCTTGTTGATCTCAAAAACATCTACAGTCCCGATCAGGTGACCTCCTGCGGCCTCACCTATAAAGGCATTGGCCGCTGAGACTTCCACCGCGAACGGCCGCCTGATAAGCTCTCGTCAACTTTGAATCCGGCAGGACGCCTGTGCTGGCGGCCGGGGCGGCGTTGCCTCGGCTTGGCGCGGGCGCGGGATAGGACAGTGACTGGGCCGAGCGACAAAGCGCGCGCGGCTGCCAGAGGACCGCGGGGACCGCAGGGGCTTCGCGAAGGTGCCGAGGCCGGCAATGGTTTTGGCAACCGGACCGGAAGCGCGGATCGCAAACCGCGCAAAGCCAAGGCGGAACCGTCGGGCGCGGCAGCCAAAGGAAAAGCAAGCCGGCGAAGCCGTACCGAGAAATCGGGCCGGGCGACCTATGGGGCGCTCGATCTGGGGACCAACAATTGCCGTTTGTTGGTGGCGCGGCCATCACGCCGCGGCTTCGTCATTATCGATGCATTTTCTCGTATCATCCGCCTCGGCGAGGGCGTGACGCAGTCGGGCCGGCTTGCCGAGCCCGCCATGGCGCGGACGATCGATGCCCTGAAGGTCTGTGCCGAAAAGCTCGATCGGTGGCGAGTGAAACGCTCCCGTATCATCGCCACGCAAGCCTGCCGGCTGGCGGACAACAGCGACGATTTCATCGGACGGGTAAAAGCCGAAACCGGGCTCGATCTCGAAATCGTGAGTCACGAGACCGAAGCCCAGCTCGCCGTTTCGGGCTGCGCATCGCTGCTGGACCGGCGCTGCGACCGTGCGCTGGTCTTCGACATCGGGGGCGGCAGCTCGGAACTGATTTGGCTGGATCTGACACCACTGAAGGGTAGGCGCCGATCGGTTTACGACCAGTCCGATGCCCGCAACGCCATAGTTGCTTGGACATCCCTGCCGCTCGGCGTTGTGACCCTGGCGGAGCGCCATGGTGGCAAGGTCGTGACGGAAGCCACGTTCGAGGCCATGGTCGAGGACGTGTCCACTTTGCTGGCCGAATTCGAAAAAGCCGAACCTCATCGGGATCTCATCACCAACGGCAATGTCCACCTGCTGGGAACGTCCGGAACGGTTACAACCGTCGCCGGCGTCCATTTGGAGCTGCCGGCCTACGACCGGAACCGCGTCGACGGCTGCTGGCTTCGCGTGGACGATGTGCGTCAGGTCGCGGACGCGCTGATCGCCATGAGTTACGATGATCGGGTGGCCCAGCCTTGTATCGGCGTGGAGCGCGCCGATCTGGTACTCGCGGGTTGCGCAATTCTGGAAGCTGTCCTGAGGATGTGGCCCTGCGAGCGATTGCGCGTCGCCGACCGTGGGCTGCGCGAAGGGATTCTGGCGACCCTGATGGCTCAGGACGGTCACATCGGCCGCCGCCGGCCAAGCACCAAGCGGACGGGTGCGGCGCGTCAGCAGCGCCCGGCGAAATAGCGGGGTTCGCGGTCCATGGCCAGAGAACGCCGTCCAGGGCGCAATCCCGTAGGCCGCGGCGCGCTGAAGTCTCGCGTCAAGACTGCAAGGGGGCGAAAGCCCGCCTCGACCCGTTGGCTGCAGCGCCAGCTCAACGATCCCTATGTAGCAGCGGCCAAGCGTGAGGGTTTGCGCTCGCGCGCCGCCTTCAAGCTGATGGAATTAGACGACGGCCACGGCCTGCTGAAGCCCGGCCAATGTGTCATCGATCTGGGAGCAGCGCCTGGAGGATGGAGCCAGGTTGCAGCCCAGCGGGTAGATGCTTCGGGCGAGGGCCGGGTGGTTGCAGTCGACTTGGCTGAGATGGAGCCCATCGCCGGCGTGGAGTTCCTGCAGCTCGATTTCGCCGAGCCCGAGAGTTATGGCGTCCTCGCCGCACAGCTCTCGGGAACGCTTGTCGACCTGGTTCTCTCCGATATGGCGGCGCCCGCCACCGGCCATAAGCAGACCGACCATTTGAGGGTAATCGGCCTTTGCGAGGCCGCCTTCGACTTTGCGAAGACCGTTCTCGCACCCGGCGGGACGTTTGTTTGCAAGGTGCTTCAAGGGGGCACGGAACAGCAGCTGCTGGTGGAGTTGAAGCGATGCTTCAAGAAGGTCAGGCATGTAAAGCCTCGCGCCAGCAGGGCGGACTCCGCGGAGCTTTATGTCCTGGCGCAAGGTTTCACCGGACCCTCAAACTGTTGACATTTTTACGAACTTGGCCGCAGCGGCTTTGCAAGTGCCACAACCGGTGATAAAGAGGGCCGCCAACTGAAGATGCCGCTCGCCGATTCTCAAATGACGGCGAGCCGTTGCTCTAAGGAGGTTGGCGCATGCCCAGCGGGCAGCCCCGAGTTCGGTCCGCACCGGCTTTAACTTTCGACGATGTTTTGCTGCGTCCAAGCTCCTCGGACGTCTTGCCAAACCAGGTCGACATCACCTCTCGCGTCACCCCAAATCTCAACGTCAACATTCCGATCCTGTCTTCGGCCATGGACACCGTGACCGAGGCACGGCTCGCCATCGCCATGGCCCAAGCGGGTGGCGTGGGTGTAATTCATCGCCTGCTTTCGCCAGAAGATCAGGCCGATCAAGTGAAGCAGGTGAAACGATTTGAGTCCGGCATGGTGGTCAATCCCGTGACCATCGAGCCCCACGCCACGCTCGCCGACGCGCTGGAAATGATGACCCAGCATAAGATCTCAGGCATTCCCGTGGTCAAACGGCCCGGCAATGGCGGGCGGCAAGGCAAATTGGTCGGCATTCTGACCAACCGGGATGTGCGGTTCGCCACCAATGTCGCCCAGCCGGTTGCCGAGCTGATGACCAAGGAGAATCTGATCACGGTCCGCGAGACCGTGGATATGGATGAGGCCAAGCGGCTGCTGCACCAACACCGCATCGAGAAACTTCTGGTGGTGGACGGCGACTATCATTGCATCGGCTTGATCACCGTGAAGGACATGGAGAAGGCGAGGGCGCATCCCGATGCCTCGAAGGACGATCAAGGCCGGCTCCGTGTGGCGGCTGCGAGTTCGGTGGGCGAAGAGGGCTTCGCACGAACCGAACTGCTGATGGATGCGGGCGCCGACGCCATTGTCGTCGATACGGCCCACGGCCACTCATCCCGGGTGCTCGAAGCGGTCGGACGAATCAAGCGCGTCTCGAATGCGGTGCAGGTGATTGCAGGCAACGTCGCTACGTCCGATGGCGCCAAGGCACTGATCGATGCAGGCGCCGATGCGGTCAAAGTGGGCATCGGCCCCGGTTCCATTTGCACGACCCGCATCGTCGCGGGCGTAGGCGTCCCCCAGCTCACGGCCATCATGGACGTGGCCGAGGCGGCCAGGGCGAGCAACACGCCGGTGATCGCCGATGGCGGCATCAAGTTTTCCGGCGATATGGCGAAGGCGATCGCTGCGGGAGCCGATTGCGTGATGATCGGTTCACTATTCGCGGGCACCGACGAAAGTCCCGGGGAAGTGTTTCTCTATCAAGGCCGGTCCTACAAGGCCTATCGCGGCATGGGCTCGGTTGGCGCCATGGCCCGTGGCTCCGCCGACCGTTACTTCCAGCAGGACATCGAAGACCAGCTCAAACTGGTGCCCGAAGGCGTCGAAGGCCAAGTGCCCTATAAGGGGCCGCTGGCAAGTGTGCTGCACCAGCTGGTCGGCGGATTGCGTTCGTCGATGGGATATGTCGGGGCGGGCTCCATTGCGGAGTTTCAGCAAAAGGCCGAATTCATTAGGATTTCCCCGGCCAGCCTGCGGGAAAGCCATGTCCACGACGTCACGATCACGCGCGAATCGCCCAACTATCCAGGCCGGGCGTGAGACAAGGCGCGCGTATCCAATCGGCCATCGACGTATTGGAGGAGATCGAGCGGGTTCACCGTCCGGCGCATTTGGTGCTGGGGGACTGGGGGCGCGCCAACCGCTTCGCCGGTTCCGGCGATCGGGCCGCGATTGGAAATCTCGTTTTTGACGTCTTGCGCCGACGTGCCTCTATCGCGTGGAAAATGGGATCTGACACGCCGCGTGCACTGGCGCTGGGCGCGCTTTCCCTCGCATGGGAGCTACCGGGCGAAACCATCGAGAGCTGGTTCGATGGCTCGAAATATTCGGCCGCCCCTCTAAGTCAGAGCGAAAAATCAGCCCTGGAGTCGAAGCCCGAGGCCGAGCCGCCCGCCTGGGTAAAGGGCGACTATCCGGAATGGCTCAGCGGCGAATTCGAACAGGTTTTTGGAGAGCGGGCGGCTGAGGAGGGTGCGGCGCTGGCGCGCCGGGCACCAATTGACTTGCGTGTTAACACGCTCAAATCAAATCGCGATAAGCTTCTGGAATCATTGAAGTCTTATCATACGAAGCCGACCCCCTATTCCCCCATAGGGTTGCGAATTCCAGCCCCCGAAGGACCTGCAAGGAGCCCGCATGTGGAGGCCGAAGCCGCCCATGGGCGGGGCCATTTCGAGGTTCAGGACGAGGGCTCGCAATTGGCGGCGCTGCTGACAGGCGCTGCCAGCGGAGATCAGGTGATGGACCTTTGCGCGGGCGCCGGCGGCAAGACGCTGGCGCTGGCAGCGCTCATGGATAACCACGGTCAAGTCCACGCCTATGACACCGATCGGCTGCGGTTGCGCCCGATCTTCGAGCGCCTAAAACGTGCTGGCGTTCGAAACACACAAGTGCTTGAGGCAGGCGATGACACCGGGCTGCGAGCGCTGGTGGAAAGAATAGACATCGTGCTGGTGGATGCGCCTTGCACGGGCTCGGGCGTGTGGCGCAGGCGGCCCGACGCCAAGTGGCGGGTCAGGGAAGAGGCGCTCGGCAAGCGCGTCGAGGAACAGCGCGCAGCGCTCGATCAAGCCGCGGACCTGGTGAAGCCGGGCGGTAGGCTGGCCTATGTCACCTGTTCGGTGCTTGCCCGCGAAAACGGGGAACAGGTTACGGCGTTTCTTGAACGCTTTCCCGAATTCGAGCTTCGCCCGTATGACGCGAATTGGCGCCAGACGATCGGGTCCGAGCCGCCTGTGTCGGCAGACGGCCAAGAAGGCGGTGCATTGCTTCTCACCCCCGGGTCCCACGGAACGGACGGCTTTTTTGTTGCCGTCATGGACCGCCGGGCGAGCCCTTGATAATGAGAGCGACATGAGCGATCGAATCCTCATCATCGATTTCGGGTCCCAGCTGACCCAGCTCATCGCGCGCCGGGTTCGGGAGTCCGGGGTCTATTCCGAGATCGTTCCGTTCCAGAGCGCGGAAAAGATGTTTGCCGACTTCGCGCCAAACGCGGTGATCTTGTCGGGCGGGCCTGCCAGCGTCATGGACATGGATACGCCCCGCGTTCCCCAAATCGTGTTCGAAGCAGATATCCCGGTGCTCGGCATCTGCTATGGCGAGCAAGCCATGGTGGCGCAGTTGGGCGGCGAGGTGGAGTCTGCGAGCGAGCGCGAATTCGGCCGCGCCGAGATCGAGATCGTCAAACCGTCGCCGCTGTTCAACGGCATTGCCAAGAAGGGCACGAGCGAACGGGTCTGGATGAGCCATGGCGATCGCGTGATCGCCTTGCCGCCGGGCTTCAAGTCCATCGCCAAGTCCGAGAACGCCCCCTTTGCGGCAATTGCCGACGAGGAACGCCGGCTTTACGGCGTCCAATTTCATCCCGAAGTCGTCCACACACCGAAGGGCGCGAAAATCCTCGAGAACTTCACCCATAAAATCGCTGGCTGCAGTGGCAACTGGACCATGGGCCAGTTTCGCGCCGCCGAAATTGCCAAAATCCGGGATCAGGTGGGGGATGGCCGAGTGGTGTGCGGACTGTCTGGCGGCGTCGATTCAGCCGTCGCCGCCGTTCTGATCCACGAAGCGATTGGCGAGCAGCTTACCTGCATCTTGGTAGATCATGGCCTGCTGCGACAGAACGAGGCGGATGAAGTCGTCGAGCTTTTTCGCGGCCACTACAACATTCCGCTAATCCATGTGGACGCCGCCGAACGGTTTCTGAGCGCACTCGAAGACGTCTCCGACCCGGAAGCCAAGCGCAAGACCATCGGTGGCCTGTTCATCGATGTCTTCGATGAGGAGGCCAAGAAGCTCGGCGGCGCCGACTTTCTGGCCCAGGGCACGCTCTATCCCGACGTGATCGAAAGCGTCTCGTTCACCGGCGGGCCATCGGTCACCATCAAGTCGCACCACAATGTGGGCGGTTTGCCCGAACGCATGAGGATGAAACTGGTCGAACCGCTGCGCGAGCTCTTCAAGGACGAGGTTCGCGCGCTGGGCCACGAGCTCGGGCTGCCCGATCACTTCATCAAGCGCCATCCGTTTCCGGGGCCTGGGCTCGCAATACGGATGCCGGGCGCGGTCACACCCGAAAAGCTCGACATCCTGCGCCGGGCCGATGCGATCTATCTGGACGAGATTCGCACCGCCGGCCTCTACGACGAGATTTGGCAGGCCTTCGCCGTGCTGCTGCCGGTCCGCACCGTGGGCGTGATGGGGGATGCCCGGACTTACGATCATGTCTGCGCGCTGCGCGCCGTCACTTCGACCGATGGCATGACGGCGGACTATTATGACTTCTCCCACGAGTTTCTGGGCCGCACCGCGACCCGCATCATCAATGAGGTGAAGGGCATTAACCGGGTGGTCTACGACATCACCTCGAAACCGCCCGGCACCATCGAGTGGGAGTGAGCGTCCCTATTTCCGCGAGTCGATTATCGTTTGGGAGGCGAGATGGCCAGTAGCATGACCCTTGCCGATGGACGGACGCTGTCCTACGGCATTTTTGGGGATCTCGACGGGGCTCCGGTAATTTTCAGCCACGGCTTTTCCGACTCCCATGTCATCCGCAATCCCGACGACAGCTTGACGGCCTCGATCGGTGTGCGGTGGATCGCCGCCGACCAGCCGGGCGTCGGAGGTTCGTCGCCAAAGAAAGGGCGCAAGATGGTCGATTGGGGCGCCGATATGGAGCAGCTTGCCGATCACCTGGGGCTGGAGACCTTTAACGTCGCCGGGCATTCCGGTGGCGGTCCCCATGCGCTTTCGATCGCATATCGTCTGCCTGACCGGGCCAAGAAGGTGGTGTTAGCCTCGCCGGTGGCGCCGTTCGATCAGCCTGGCGTCACCAAGATGCTGGTGATGAAGGATCTCAAGATGATCGTCTTGATCCGACATTTCCATCGCCTGCTTCGCTGGCTGATGCATTTCGACGCCGAGAAAATCGAGAAAGATCCCCACGCCTATGTCGAGGCGGCCGCCGAAGCATTGCCCAATGACGCGCAAACATTCCTTCGTAATCCTGAGCAGAAGGCGATGTTCGAAGAGAACTTCCGCCTGGGCTATCTCCAGGACGAGGAGGGTGTTTACGAGATGACCCTGGCTCTGTGGAATTGGGGCTTCGATCCGGGCGAGGTGCGCCAGCCGGTCGAGATATTCTTTGGCAACGCTGACGATGTGATCTCACCGCGCATGCCGCGCTATCTGGGCGATGAGCTGCCGAGTGCCACATTGCACGATTGGGATGGCGCTGGTCATTATGGCTTTGTCGACCGGGCACGGTGGAAACAGTTCGTCACGGCGTCCAAGGGCTAAGCCTGTCCGCCGGCGCAGCTCGCAACGGCCAACCGCAGCAAAGACAATCGAACCGGTGCCGTCGCGAAGGCGACAGCGTATCTCATGGCTTGCGATATTCGGCAGAAGCTCGATATGGGTGGCGAGCTATTTCGCGCAGTTGATGCAGTGGGTGGCGGAGGGATCGATTTCCATCCGCTTGTCGGAGATTTCCTCGCCGCACTCGATGCAATAGCCGTATTCGTCCTGGTCGATCCGCTTGAGCGCGGCGTCGATCCGATTCAGTTCAGCGGTCCGATGGCGCTCCGTCGCCTGTGCCATCGCCTGCTGTTGCAGCGAGTCGACCCGGGATAGCCGCCCGACCGTTGTCTGATCGAGTGTCACCGTCTCGCGGTCCTCGGCCGTGCTTGCACTCCAGGATTGCAGCTCCTTACGCAGTGCAAGCAGCAACGCACGTGCTTCATCCAGATCTCTGGACACCTCTAGGGCCCCTTGGGCTCGTGAGCTGAGGATCATAGGCTAGCAGAGAATCGTGGTCTGACTGAAAAAAATCGTATGTCGAGATTTGCCGTCAGCGGAGCAATGGAAGCGCCCAGCAACCGGGCACTGTTCCCAGATAAGCATGGCCCGGACCCTCAATGTCCGGCACCTCGGCGCCGCATCCCTTGCACGCGATCCTGCTCTCTTCCGCCATAACCATCTCTGCTAAACGGGTTGCTCTATTTCGCGCTGCACAATAAAACCTAGGTGAGGATATTTCACGCATCTCAGGCGTTTCGGTTACGAACCTCGCGAGGAGCCTGCATGTCTCCAACCACAAGACAGCGCATTACGGCGCCGGACATTCGCGCCCGCAAGGGCGGCAAGCCGATCGTCTCACTGACCGCCTACCATGCCCATACCGCCCGCTTGCTCGATCCCCATGTGGATTTTCTGCTGGTGGGCGACTCGCTTGGCATGGTGATGCATGGCTACGAGACCACCGTGCCGGTGCCGCTCGAACTCATGATTATGCATGGCCAAGCGGTGGTGCGGGGCTCCAGCAGCACGCTGGTGGTGGTCGATCTCCCCTTTGGGACTTACGAAGAAAGCCCGGCTCAGGCCTTCAACAGCGCGGCACGCGTGATGAAGGAGACGGGCTGCGGCGCAGTAAAGCTCGAGGGCGGTAGCCGGATGGCGGATACCATCCATTATCTCTCGGAACGCGGCATACCGGTGATGGCCCATATCGGCCTCACACCCCAGTCGGTCAACGTGATGGGCGGCTTCAAGACCCAAGGACGCCGGCGCGCCGAATGGGAAGCCATTGAAGCGGACGCGCGTGCCGTCGCCGATGCTGGCGCCTTCGCGGTGGTACTGGAAGGCATGGCAGAGCTGTTGGCGGTGCGGATCACCAAGGACTGTCCGATTCCCACGATCGGCATCGGCGCCTCGGTGGAATGCGACGGCCAAATCCTGGTGCTCGAAGACATGTTGGGCCTTTCCCCCAAGCCGCCGAAATTCGTCAAGGAATACGTCCAGCTCGCTGACGCCATCCAAGGCGCGGTCGCGGCCTATGCGAGCGATGTTCGCGCTAGAAAATTCCCGGCGCCCGAACATACCTATGGCATGAAAGACGAGCCCGCTCCGGCGTCGGGTGGGTCGAGGCAGGCCACGAAACGGTCAAAAATGACGGGCAGTTAGCTTCTATCGGGCCCGGCCCGGAACACGCTGCGGCGTGCAGCGCCCAGGTTTGCCAGGAAGCAGACCCCGCGCTATCAATGGATCGTCTCTGACAACACTGCGGCCCGGCGCCCAAAATCGAGCGCGCGATCGAAGAACCAAGCCATGAGTGACGAAAGTATTTTTCGCGAAGTTGACGAGGCGCTACGTCAGGATCGCTTCAAGGCGCTTTGGGACAAATACGGCGCCTTCGTCCTTCTAGGCGCTTTCCTGCTCGTCGCGGTTGTCGCCGGACATAATGGCTGGACCTACTGGCAGGCCAAGCAGGCCTCGGAGAGCGGCGAGCGCTTTATGAACGCGTTGCTGCTCGAGGAACAGGGCAAGCGGGAAGAATCCGTTGCAGCCTTCCAGGAGCTGGTCGATGACGGGCCGCGGGGATATCGCTTATTGGCGCGCTTCCAAGTCGCTGCGGCGTTCGCCAAGGGCGGCGATCAGCAAGGCGCTCTCAAAGCCTATGATGAATTGGCTGCCGACGGATCCGCGGGCCAGCTGATGCAGGGCTACGCCGCGATACAAGCTGCCTCTCTGCGGGTCGACGAAGCGAGCATGGAGGAGATGAAGGAGAGGCTCGACGTGCTGGCCAGCGGCCAAAGCCCGTGGAGACACTCGGCGCGCGAATTGTTGGGTCTGACGGCCTTTCGGACCGGCGACAATGGCCAGGCCGAGCAATTGTTCGGTCAGCTCCTGGCGGACCAGGCCGCTCCGCTGAATCTAAAACGCCGGGCCGAGATGATGCTGGCGCTTCTCGTGAAGTCCGGTCCCTCGGCGGGCGGTCAGTGAGGCGGTACCGATGATGGACCGGCTGCTCCGCTTGATTGCGGTTGCTTCCTGCCTGGCGATCGCGGGCGGTTTGACCGCTTGTGGCGGTTCGATCGCTAGTCTCAATCCGTTCAAGGAAAAAGAAATCCCGCTTCCGGGTGACCGGATCTCCGTGATGAAGCCGCAGGAATCGCCCACGATTGATCCAGGCGTCGCTTCAAAGCCCATTCGCCTGCCCGCCGCCAGGACAAACCCGGCTTGGTCGCAACCCGGTGGCGTACCTTCGAACGCACCAGGTCATTTGAGCTGGTCGGCGTCGGGCAGCACGCTTTGGCGCGCCAGCGCCGGCAGCGGTTCCAGTAGCGACGGCCGGCTCACTGCAAGTCCGATCGTCTACCAGGGCAAGGTTTTTACCCTTGATGCCGAAGGCGAAGTCGCGGCTTTTTCAGAAGCAAGCGGAGACCGGCTCTGGCGCATCAGCCTGTCGCCCGCGACTGAATCTGGCGAAGAAGGCTTTGGCGGCGGTCTGGCGGCCGATGGCAGCAAACTGATGGTGACGACCGGGTTTGGAACGGTCGTAGCGCTCAATATCGAAACCGGTGAAGTGCTCTGGAAAAAGAACGTCGGCGCACCGATTCGCACGTCGCCCACGGCAGCGAAGGGCAAGCTGTTCTTCGTGACGACCGATAGCCGTCTCTACTGCATTTCGGTGGCCGACGGCGAAGAAATCTGGACCTATCGCGGCCTACCGGGCAGCACGTCGCTGATCTCAAATGTGAGCCCCGCCGTCTCCGGTGACACCGTCGTTGTGCCATTCACCTCCGGCGACGTCATTGCTTACCGGATTAGCGAGGGCAAACCCGCCTGGGTCGATTCCCTGGCCAAAACCCGTGGCGGCTCGTCCATGGCAGCCCTGAGCGACCCGGCGCGCCCGGCGATCGACAAGGGCGTCGTCTTCGCGGTCGGCCATTCGGGCAAGATGGTCGCATTGGCGGCCAAGGACGGCTCTCGTCTTTGGAGCCTCAACGTGCGGGGCACCCAAACGCCTTGGGTGGTGGGCAACACCGTTTTTGTCGTGGACATCAACGGCAAGCTGATGGCGCTGACCCGCGACACCGGCAAGATCCGCTGGGTCACCGACCTGCCCGAGAGCGCGCGGTGGAGCGGACCGGTTCTGGCGGGCAGCAAGCTGTGGCTCGCCTCGGCGGACGGCCTGCTGGTGGGCGTGGATCCCAATAGCGGTCAAGTCTCCGGCCAGGTCGATCTCGACACGCCGGTATACATCGCCCCCATTGTCGCATCCAACCGGATGTATATTCTCTCCGACAAAGCGCGGCTCTACGCCCTCAATTAAGCCGCTTGGTTTCCGCGCGGCGCCTCCCGCGTCCTTGCACGGTCTTCCGAGGCATTCATGATGCCCCTCGAAATCGTCATCGTCGGCCGGCCTAATGTCGGCAAGTCGACGCTCTTCAACCGGCTGGCTGGCCGCCGGTTGGCCTTGGTCGACAAGGAGCCGGGGCTCACGCGCGACCGCCGCGAGGCCGAGGCGCAGATCGGGTCGCTCGACGTCAGGCTGGTGGACACCGCCGGATTGGAGGAGGCACCGGACAAAAGCCTGGAAGCCCGGATGCGGGCTCAGACGGAAGCAGCCATTGCCAGGGCCGATATCATTCTGTTTATCGTCGACTCCCGCGCGGGGATTGTCCCGGTGGATGAGACCTTTGCCGAGCTGGCGCGGGTCTCGGCCAAGCCCGTGATCTTGGTAGCCAATAAATGCGAGGGCACGGCCGGCGAAGCCGGTTTCTACGAGTCCTACCGGCTGGGTCTCGGCGAGCCGATCGCGATATCCGCCGAGCATGGCGAGGGCTTGGGCGAGCTCTACCGGGCGATCCTGGCGGCTGCCGGCGAAGCCGGCGAGACGGGGACCGAGGAGTCCGTGGACGTCGCCGACAGGCCTTTGCGGATCGCCATCGTCGGGCGGCCCAATGCGGGCAAGTCGACGCTGTTGAACGCGATTGTGGGCGAGGAGCGCGTAATCACCGGCGAGGAGGCTGGAATTACCCGCGATTCCATTGCCGTTGGAGTAAATTGGCGGGGCCGCGGATTGCTGCTCTATGACACGGCGGGATTGCGGCGCAAGGCGCGCGTGAAAGAGCGGGCCGAGCGGTTGTCGGTGGGAAGTGCGCTCGACGCCATCCGCTTTGCAGAGATCGTTATCCTGCTGGTGGACGCCGAGATCCCCTTCGAGAAGCAGGATTTGCAAATTGCCGAGCTCATTGCCGATGAGGGCAGGGGCATCGTGATTGCGCTCAATAAATGGGATCTGGTCGACGATAAGAAGTCGAAGCTCAAGGAGCTTGTCGGTGAGGCCGAGCGTCTGTTGCCGCAGATCCGCGGCGTTCCCGTTGTTCCGATAACGGCCACAAAAGGCGAAGGCTTGAAGCGGTTGATGGAGGCCGCCTTTGCGGCTTATGGGTGCTGGAACAAACGCGTGCCCACATCGGCGTTGAATCGCTGGCTCGAATATGCCCGCGAACGCCATCCCCCGCCCGCGGTGCAAGGGCGGCGCCTCAAACTTCGCTATATGACGCAGCCCAATGCGCGGCCGCCGACATTCGTGCTTTTCAGCTCGCGTCCCGAAAAGTTGCCCCAGGCCTATCGGCGCTATCTGGTGAACGGACTGCGCGAAGCTTTCGATTTGCCCGGCGTGCCGATCCGGCTCAATACCCGCAAGGGAAAGAACCCCTATGCTTAGTGAAACCAGATTTGCTTGGACCGGCCTTTTCCGGTCCCCGCTAAGTCCCTAAAGTTCCCGTTATGGCGGCTGATAAACCGACGGAAGTCTTTTTCTATCACCTGGAGCGCGCTCCATTGGAGCGGGTGCTGCCGGAGCTGCTGACCAAGACACTGGAACGCGGTTGGCGCGCGGTGGTGCAGGCGGGTTCGCCCGAACGTCTGGAAGCTTTGGACACCTTGCTCTGGACCTTTGATGACGCCGCGTTCCTGCCCCATGGCCGGGCGGCCGACGGCCACGCCGAAAGACAGCCCGTCTTTTTGACGACCGGCGACGAAAACCCCAATGCCGCCGGCGTGCGTTTCTTCGTAGACGGCGCGGAAGCCACCGATCTTGATGGCTACCAACGCGCGGTCTTTGTCTTTGACGGGCAGGACGAGGCCATGGTCGAGCGCGCCCGGGCGCAATGGACGAACGCCAATGACGCGGGCCACGACGTCACCTATTGGCAGCAAAGCGCCGAGGGCAAATGGGAAAAGCGCGCCTGAACTCGGCTGGCAAGGCCGATCACGACGCAAGGAGAGCGGCTGGTAAGCGCCATGCCGACAAGCTGCGTGCGGACTATCTGAAGCGCGGCGATCCTCTCGCCTGGTTCGAGGCCTGCTATGGGGAGGCGGGCGGCGACGCGGCCTTGATACCCTGGTCGACAATGTCGTCGCGGCAGGAGCTCAGTGAATGGCTTGCCGGGTTGCCGGCTGAGCGCCGGCGCGGACGCGCCTTGGATGTAGGCTGCGGCCTTGGGGACAACGCGATTGTGCTGGCGGAGGCGGGTTTCCAGGTCACCGCATTCGATATTTCAGCGACGGCCGTCGAATGGGCGGCGCAGCGATTTCCCGGCCATGAAATCGATTGGCAGAGCGCCAATCTGGTTTCGCCGCCGGATGAATGGCGCGGCGCATTCGATCTGGTGAGCGAGATCTATACATTGCAGACGCTGCGCCCGCCCTACCGGGAGGCTGCGATCGACGCGCTTGCCAGTTTGGTAAGGCCCGGCGGAACGCTGCTCTTGATCGGGCGCGGCCGGCATGCCGACGAACCGGAGTCGCCGCCGCCTTGGCCGTTGACGCCCGACGAGCTTGAACGCTTCGAGAAGCTGGGATTGGAGCGAATTCGCTTCGAGGACTTCCTAGCGCCGCGCAAAGGGCGCGACGTGCGTCATTTTCGGGTCGAGTATCGTCGCCCTAACGACTAGGGGATAGGTGCGTCGCACCCTCAATAGATCTGCTCGAAATCTCCATGGCGCCCGAGCCCACCACTGAAGCGAGCGGCGCCATCGACGCCGTCCTCGACCAACGCTTCGCGCCCATTATACCACTCTTGAATCAGCGCCTCGCGGACCGGGAGTCCATGGCTGCGGATCGCCGAACGCCGGTCCGCGCGCACGCAAACCTGCGGGAAGCGCGCGATCTGATGGGCTATTTCTTCCGCCTTCTCGCGGGTCCCGCCGCTAGGCGTGACATATTCGCAAAGCCCGATCCTATGGCACTCTTCGGCGGGCACCTTGCGGCCGGTGAGGATGATCTCCAGCGCGCGGCCCTGGCCGACAATGCGGGGTAGGCGCACCGTGCCGCCATCGATCAGCGGCACGCCCCAACGCCTGCAATAGACGCCCAAATAGGCGTCTTCCGCCATCACACGGAAATCGCACCACAGCGCCAATTCCATGCCGCCCGCGACGGCGGGGCCCTCGATGGCGGCGATCACGGGCTTATCCAGTTCCAGTCTCGAAGGTCCGAGCGGGCCGCGTGGGATCTCGCCGCCATCGCCTCGGGGACCGGCGGGCGGAATATCCAGTTCGCCAAGTGGATGCTCCGCCGACAGCGTGCTCACATATTTAAGGTCCCAGCCGGCACAGAACGCGCCGCCTTCGCCATAGAACACGGCGACGGAAGCATTCGGGTCGGCGTTGAAATCGAGAAACGCCTGGGTCAGCGCGTCGGCGCTGTCCGGATCCATGGCATTGCGCGCTTCGGGCCGATCGTGAACAACCGTCCAGACCGCTCCGTCCCTTTGAACATAGACTGACATATCGCTCTCCCAGGCTGACCGCTTCGTCCCAATGGGACGGAACCTTGCCCAACCATAGCGCGGGCGCTCGGGAGAGTTAAAGCTGGACGCCGGCCTTTTGCAGAACAAACACCATCAGGAAGTAAGCAATGACGGTCAGGCCGATCGCCAGACCCATGGCCAGTGGGAAGTTCATGCCGCCCCGCAGCAGCAAGGGTAGGCTAATGAAGAGCACCAGCGAAGGGATTACCAGCCAGAACACGCTTGTCGCCAGGTTGGCGATGCGCTCGGTGTCGCGAGTGTCGACATAGAGCCAGACCATCGCCAGCACCGAGATCAAAGGGATCGAGGCCAGGACCGCGGCCAGCAACGTGCTGCGCTTTGCTATCTCTGAGATAGCAACAATCAGCAGCGCCGTAATCAGCAGCTTGACCAGATCGTAGACCACCCGTCCCTCCTCACCAGATTGGCCAACTTGCGGGCCTCCGGCGCCCTCAGTATAAGCGGCCTCGGCCGATCTCAAGGAATCAATTCGCAGGGGTTCAAGTAATGGCGGTAGAACGCACGCTTTCGATCATCAAACCGGACGCTACGGCGCGTAACATTACGGGCCAAATTATCGCCAAGCTCGAAGGGGCAGGGCTTCGCGTGGTAGCGCAAAAACGTGTTCGCTGGGACAAGGGCAACGCCCAGAAGTTTTACGAAGTTCACAAGGAGCGGCCGTTCTATGGCGATCTGGTGGACTTCATGATTTCGGGCCCAATTGTGCTCCAAGTCCTCGAAGGCGAGGGCGCGGTCGCAAAAAACCGGGAAGTGATGGGGGCTACCAATCCGCAGGATGCGGCGCCAGGCACGATCCGCGCCGAATTCGCCGAGAGCATCGAGCGCAATTCGGTGCACGGGTCCGATAGCGCCGAGAACGCGGCCAACGAGATCGCGCTTTGTTTTGCCGAGGATGAGCTCGTCGGCTGAGCCGCTGCCTCGCTAGCCGGAGGCTTTTTTTGCCATCATCACCACCGGCGAGATGCAGCCATTTTCAACATTGGCCAACATGTTGGTGTATTTCTCCCGCGCGGCTGGACCCAGCAACAGGTGCAGGCCAAGGGGTGGCGGTCCGTCGCTGACATTGGCCATGCGCTCCCGAAAGAAGTCGATGGCGAATTGCCTGCGGTCTTCGATCTCTCCGACTTCGAACCCCGCGCCGGCCAGCAACGCCGCCATTTCTTCAGGCGTCGTGAGGTGGCTGGTCTTCGGCGTATCGGCCCAGGGCACCGGAAAGGCAAAGCCGTCGGCCTCACCCTTCATCACGTCATAGACGCAGAACACTGAGCCCGGCTTCAGCACGCGCGCAACTTCGCGATAGAGGCCCTCGCGGTCGTGAATGTTCATTGCGACGTGCAGTGTGATCGCCGCATCGAAAGCTCCGTCATCGAACGGCATGTCGAGCGCGCTGGCAGCCTGGTAATCGACCTTGTCTGCGAGCCCCGTCTGCTCGGCCAGCTGACGGGCGACGTCGATGAATTCGGGGGTCAGGTCTACGCCGCTAACGCGGCAGCCGATTTCGGATGCCAGATATCTGGTGGCCCCGCCAATTCCGCATCCCACGTCCAAGACATGATGATCCGGGCCTAGCCCCATCTTCGCGACAACGTGCTGTGTGGCCGTTCGCCCCCCAATATGGAATTCGTCGACGGGGGCCAGATCCTCCAGCGTGACGGCGTCGAGCGCGATACCGGCGGACTCCAAGCCCGAATAGATCCGCTCCAACAAGCCAGACCCGCCATAATGGCGGGCGACTTCGTTCTCGTTTGTCTGTTCCATGGCGCCGATCCAACCAAAAAACTCGGGCGTTGGAAAGCAAACAGATCGACGCGGGGTGCGGGCGTTTAGCGGGGTTCACGCGCGGCCCCTGCCATTGGATTGGCCGCAAATACGATTTGAAGTGCCGGATGATTCAGTGGATCAGCCTTAAAATCAAATATATCAATGGGTTACAATCTAGCGTTCGAGCCTGGAATGTTCCCGATAATGTGTTCGGCGGTGTCTTGCGCGTCGCGGTAGCCCCTCTTACGATCCCGGACTTTGGCCGCCGAGCGTGGCGGCCCGGCCGGTCTTTGGGCCGAGGAAAACAAGATCCCAAGGGACGCAAGACCCCATGACCCTTACCACGATCCTGCTGGTGGCGGCCGTCGCATGGCTATCCTTCGCAAATGGCGCGAACGACAATTTCAAGGGCGTGGCGACGCTGTTCGGCACCGCGACCGCGACCTACACCCAAGCGATTTGGTGGGCGATGGTGACGACCCTGGCGGGCGCTTTGTTTGCCTTCTATCTGGGCGACGCGCTGATCAAGGCCTTCAGCGGCAAGGGGCTGGTTGCACCCGAGGTGTTGGCCGACCCTAGCTTCATCGCGGCGGTGGCAATCGCCGCGGCCTCCACCGTGTTTCTCGCGACCAGGCTCGGATTTCCGGTCTCCACGACCCATGCCATCGTCGGCGGCCTGGTGGGCGCGGGCCTAATGGCGCCGGGGCAAGTGGCATTCTCGCTGCTGGGGGAGCGGTTGCTGCTTCCCCTGCTGATCGCACCCCTCGCCGCTATCGCCCTGACGCTCGCGCTCTACACGGTGTTCAGGCGGGTCCGCCTCTGGCTAGGTGTGAGCCGTGAGACGTGTCTCTGTATCGGAGAGAAAGAGCACGTGGTCGCGGTCGAGTCCCCGGTCATGATGGTGGCCCAGGGAACGGGCGGTGAGATGGTACTGAAGAGCGCTACCGGCCATGCCGAATTGCGGCCCGGAATCGAGCTGCGGGTGGGCGACGAGGCAAGCTGCAAGCAGCGCTATAACGGCCACCTGATCGGCATCAACGCCGATACTCTGGTCAATGTTCTGCATTTCATTTCGGCCGGCAGCGTCGGCTTTGCGCGCGGCCTGCAGGACACCGCGAAGATCGTGGGCCTTCTGGTGGGTGCGTCGCTAATCGGGCTCACCGACAGAAGTTCGCTTCTCTGGGGCGTCGCGATCGTCGCCGTTCTTATGGCGCTTGGCGGTTTGCTGAGCGCACGCCGGGTCGCGGAGACGCTCGGCCACAAGATCACGGATATGAACCAGGGTCAGGGCTTTACTGCCAATCTTGTGACCTCGACCCTGGTTATCAGTTCGGCCCTTTGGGGCTGGGGCGTCTCGACCACTCACTGCTCGGTTGGCGCTCTGTTCGGCGTCGGCGTGGCCAGCGGAACGGCCCGCTGGGCCATGATCGCCCAGATCGTGATGGCCTGGCTAATAACGCTCCCGGTGGCCGCACTTCTGGCCGCTGTGGCCTATATGATCGTCAATTAGACGCCTTTGTCTCGTTTCGCGTAGGCGGTTCGTAGCCCAGCAGATAATCGAGCGAGATCTTTCCCGGTCCCCAAATCATGATGAGCAGGAGAGCCGTGGCCCAAAGGCCGTGGGTCTCGTAGGCCAGCGGATAAACGAAGATCTCGATCACGATGGTCATGATCAGCAGCGGCGCCGCGGCGAGGCGAGAGAATAGGCCGACCCACAGAAGCAGCGGCATGGCGAGTTCCGCCGCCGTCGCCATATAGGCTGCGATATCCGGCGGTATCAGCGGCACGTTATATTCGTTCTCGAAGAGCACGAATGTCGAGGGTGCGATGCTGAAGCCATCGATTTTGGTCAGCCCCGACTTGAAGAACACTATGCCAATTATGACCCGGGCAAGCAGCTGAACAATCCAGGCTGGAATATATTCAAATAGACGATTGATCGCTTTCATGGACGCCTCCCGCTCTCTCTATCGCCGCTTGACGGCTTATCTCGTTCTCTCATGCGGTTTCGAATCGAACAATCGCACCGCTCGGTAACAGTTCGGACAAAGCAAGCTGCAAGTCAAAGCCTTCGCACTGCTCGGCTGCCGCCTGGGCAGCCTCTCCCAGGGTCGCGCCCCGCCGTAATTCGGAGATCAAGACGTGCGTGCCAGGTGGAATGCGGCGTACCTGCACCTCGAGTGCCGGCCGGACGATCAGCGCATCCTCGCCCCCTTGATCGATGTCGATCACACGCACTTCCTCGTCCGTGACATTGGTCTGCCAGAGCGATACGGCCGGGTATGGCGAGCTCAGCAGGCCGGTCGAGGGATGCAGCTCGAAGCGCACGCTTTCGAGCTTATCTGGTGGAATCTCGGCAAGCTGCTCCGGAGTCAATGGCGCCCGGTCGGCGGCGTGATAGGCCTGGGCCCACAGCCACTCCAACTGCGCGACATCTGACAGATATGGCAGGTCTTGCAGTTGCTCGAAATCGCTCAAGAATCCCGGAAACTCAGTGCCGTACAGGAATAGCAGAGGAGAGTTCGGGGGGTGCTGGTCGATAAAGACCCTGGCGGTCATTTGAAAAAACTCGTCGCCCAGCAGACGGCAGACGGCTGGAAACTGTGCCGCCAGTGCGTCGGTCAGGCTGACGGTGACGTTGTTGCGATAAACGTCGAAGCGCTTCTTCGGATTGCTGGATGAATGACTGGAAAGATCGCTTGGAATTTCCAGATCGGGGTCGCTTAGGGAGCGAACAAAGTCCGCCTGAAGATTACGCAGCGGTAGCATTTTGGGTTTGCACGGCCACTAAGGCTTCGTCGACCTGCTTTGCTTCTGCGAACAGTGTCGTCCAATCGGGCACGTCATTGTCCCATTCGATCAGGGTCGGAATCGGCCCAGCGCGCCGCAGCGTCCGGCCGTAGAGTTGCCAAACGGCAGACGCGACCTCGCAGCCATGCGCGTCGATCAGCAGGGTCTTGTCTGCGTCATCGCGGTCCTCATCGTGGCCGCCGAGATGGATCTCGCCGACATGCTCCATGGGGAAGGCGTCGATATAGTCTTCCGGCGAGTAATCGTGGTTCGTGGCCGAGACGTAAACATTGTTGACGTCGAGCAGCAGGCCGCAGCCCGTGCGCCGGACAATCTCCCTAAGAAAATCCAACTCGCTCATGTCCGAGCTCTCGAACTGGACATAGGTGGAGGGATTTTCCAGCAGCATGTGGCGGCCAACGGTGGATTGCACCTCGTCGATATGGTCGCAGACGCGCTGTAGCGTCTCACCGTTATAGGGGACGGGGAGCAAATCATTCAGAAACGTGCCGTCATGGGTCGACCAGGCCAGATGCTCGGAGAACAGCCCGGGCTCATATCGGTCGCAGACGGCTTTCAGTCGCGCCAAGTGTTCCTGATCGAGGGGACCGTCGGACCCGATCGATAAGCCCACGCCATGGACGGAAATCGGGTAATCCTTGCGGATGCTGGCGAGATAATGATGGGGTGGGCCGCCGGCGCCCATGTAATTTTCGGCGTGGACCTCGAACCAGCCGAGATCCGGGTGGCCGTCAAGAATATCGCGGTAATGTTCCGCCTTCAGACCGACCCCGGCGCGGGCCGGGATCGGTCTGGCAGCGGCGAATGGAGTTGTCTTAGACAAGCTCAATCCGTGTGTTGGGTTTTAGGAAGCGCAACCTCGGGCGCTCGCCGGAACCTCTGAAGAGGTCGTCGGCGCGCAGGTCAGGCTGCCCTTGCCACCGGCGGACGTCGCGGTGGACTCACAGGTGCCCTTCTTGACGTATTTCCAGGCATTGGTCTGGTAATTCACCTTGGAGCTGCCTGCACAGGTCGTGCCAGGGCCAGCCGCGCAGTCGTTCTTGCCGGCTGCTGAAATGCCGTAGCATTTCACCATGCCTTCTTTTTCAGCCAGGGCTTCGGTCGACGTCATGGTTGTGGTTGTCGTCAGCGCGGCTGCGAACGCACCAGCCAAAATCAGGGCCGAACCAGTCTTAAGCGTATTGCTCATCTCTCTATCCTCATACCTTTATCGGAAGCAGGTTACATATTGTGACCGCGCCGGCCACGCTTTGACAACGTAATCAGTGCGCGGACGGACGCATCCTCCACGTAAAGCATGCGCGGTCAAACTCAATAAAGATCACTGTTTTGTGAGTGCATTGTGGCACTATTGCCATAATGTATCGAGGCTTATCCGGGTCGATTCAGACGTAACCTGACGGTCAATTAGACGCTCGACTGGGAAGCTTCGAAGTCCTCATCGCCGCCGTGTCCGTGGGGCTGCCGCCCGTTAGGGTACGCACACTCGCGGGTCTAGCCGACACGCTAGGGTTGCTCCAAGACGGTCGAGGGCAGCCCGACCCGGCGAAACCACGAAGCCGCGCGGCTCCAAGTCGGGGAGGGTCCCTAGCTCAGCTCTTTGATTTTGAAATGGAGGCCGCCCAGCGGACAGAGCGTGACGGTCGATTGGATCTTGGCCGGTATCTCGCCGACATATTCAGGCGAAAACCGGCGAAGCAGCGTCACCAGCGCCAAGGTATTCTCGATTTGCGATAGCGCACCGCCAATGCAGGCGCGCTTTCCAGCGGCGAACGGCAGATAGGAATACTTCACCCGCTTTTTCATGCGCTCGGGCGAGAAGCGTTCGGGATCGAACTTCTCTGGATCGGTCCAATATTTCGGATTGTGGTGGGCGATGTAGGTACACATGACGATCTTGTCGCCCTTGCTGATCTTAGTGCCGTCGATCTCGTCATCCTCGGCGGCGATGCGGATCAGCGCCCAGATCGGCGGGTAAAGCCGCATGGTCTCCTGGATCACCTGCTTTGTGAAAGTGAGCTGCTGGACCTCGTCCCAACGCGGTTCGCGGTCGCCGCAAACCCTGTTTGCTTCTTCACGGATTCGCTCTGTCACATGTGGATTGGCGGAGAGCAAATACAGGCACCACGCCAGCGTCAGTGCGGTCGTCTCGGTCCCAGCCCAGAGATACTGCTTCATTTCGTCGACCACCTGCTGATGGTCGAATTCCGGGAAATCGGGATTTTGCTCGGCGTCCAGCATCATTTGCAGAAGCGTGTTCTTGCGGTGGTCCACCGCCGGCGCACCCAGCACCATGTCGGGAACTTCGCCCCAGGTCTTCATGGCCTGAGCGGCGTTCTCCTGGCCGACCTCTTCAAGCTCGCCGCTAACTTTTTTCAAACGGATCGACTTGTGGTTCATGACGTCGGTATAGGTCTTCACCGCGCCGAACACGAAATGGGGATTGAACGGCATCTCGCGGTCGAACAGCGCCTTGCAGATCATGTCGGCCGCTAGCGTCCAGGTCTCTTCGACCATCTCGATGGTTTCGCCAGTTTCGGCAAACTTTGCCCAGCGGTCTGCCTTTGAGCGGATCGCCGCCATCAGAAACGGGAAATATTCCTCGAACTTGTTGGGGTGGAAGGCGGCCTGCTGCGGCTTGCGGATTTTCTGCCACAGCACGCCGTCGATGGTGATCATGCTGCGCCCGAAAATTGGCCGCAGCCCATCGAAATATTTGGTGTAGGAGTTGGCGTTATCGACCAGCACGCGGCGGAAGTGATTTACGTCGCTCAGCAGGATGATCCGCTGATTCTTCAAATTGACCGGAATTATGCCGCCATATTTGTCCGCGAGCCGCATGAGAACCTCCATCGGGTTCTCTTGGTTCATCAGCGGCGTGAGCTTGAACCAAATACTCTGCTCTTCGCCGAGACCGTGGTCGTGGGAATAGGCAACGGACATTTTGATATCTGCAACGCCTCTACGCGCAAGTCTCGCGCGGTGTCGTTGTGGTGCTCCTGATCTTAGTCGCTAGGACTCGACGCGCCACACTCCCTAGATCAAAACTCCCCATTCAATGGGGCTGCATTGCGGCGTGCGATGTAGTGATCGGACGGGTTTACTAGCACCCGCCGCTCGGCAATGTCCACAAGATCGGGGGCCAAGGTTAGTGGCCCAACGCAGCCTTCTGGAAGACGACCTGTTCTGCGGGCCAATCTGCGCCGAACCGTCTGTGGCGATCAGCCAATCGGAGGCCAGAACAGTGAGGCGCCATCGGCCCCGCCGTTCTGCCAAACGACCCGCTCGCCTTTCACCTGCGCAGCACCCGAGGCGACGAGCCGCAATGCTAGCGGATAGAGCTGGTGCTCGGCGCCCAACACGCGTGCGGCTAGCGTCTCGGCCGTATCGTCGCTTTGGACCGGCACGGCGGCTTGAGCGATGATGGGCCCGGCATCAGTTTCGAGACGGACATAATGGACCGTGCAGCCAGTGATCATGGCGCCGGCTTCGAGGACGCGTTGATGGGTATCGAGGCCCTTGAATGCAGGCAGCAGCGAGGGATGAATGTTGAGTTGCCGGTCGCGCCAGCGTTCGACGAAGAACTCGGTCAACAGACGCATGAAGCCGGCATTGCAGACGAGTTCGACGCCAGCATCCCGCAGGGCCTCGTCCAGCACCTGCTCGAAGGCCTGCCGCGAATCGTAATCCTTGTGGTCGACAGTTTGAGTGGCGATCCCTTCCTCAGCCGCCTTGGCAAGGCCCGGCGCGTCCGGGCGGTTCGAGATAACAACAG
>Ga0315336_1002581_pt1 | contig 27159 bp, 23 predicted proteins | sample ASW5metaG_FD_204512 | JGI IMG/M metagenome (GOLD analysis project Ga0315336, IMG submission 204512) | Ammonia-oxidizing marine archaeal communities from Monterey Bay, California, United States - ASW #5 | ecosystem: Environmental > Aquatic > Marine > Intertidal zone | place: USA: California... | reverse complement strand
CGCCTCGCGCACCGAGGAGAGCACCTTCAGGCCGACGTGCTCTGCCACGGCATGCAGTGCCGCGTCGCGGTCCGGCCAGTACTTATAGAAGCCCGACTGGGCGATGCCCGCCGCGGCGGCGATGCGGCCGGTGGTGAAGCCCGCAAGCCCGTGCTCGTGCAGCACATTCAACGCGCCTTCAATCAGCGCCACGCGACGTTCCGCCTTCTGTTCTGCTCGACTCGCCATCGTCAACTCGGTGATAAGTATATCTCTGAAAGAGAGATAACCCTATCACCGAACGGGTCAAGTGCTCAGGAGGAGAAGAGCGTCTCCAACGGACCCCAGTAGTTGGCCGTCCAGCCGGCTTCGAGGTGCTCTTTGGTGCCGTCGGGGCAGCCGGTGTGATCGAGGACGACCCGCGTTCCGCCCTCTTCGGCGCGCAGCTCGAACCGCACCAGGCTGTAGACCCCAGGAGCCCAGTTTCCGGCGCGCCACGCCTGCACGATCAGGGTCTTGGAGATCTCGATGTTTCGGCCGCTGATGCTGCCGCCGTACGCCGACCAGGTGCCGCCGGCTTCGGAGCTGACCACCGCTGGAGCGCCGGTGAAACCGCTGTGGGCGTCGGAGTCCATCAAGGCGTGGAAGACCTTGGCTGGGGTGGTGGGGAAAGAGACTTCTTGGTGGATGCTGCTCATGTGGAGCTCCCAATGCTTGTAAATGGTTAACTAACACGTTAACTATAAATCAGTTAACCAAGTCGTGAAGTGATGCAAGCACAAAAATCCAATGAGTCTCTCAACGACGTGCTGTCGGCTCTCGCGGACCCCATCCGCCGGGCCATCGTCGAGAGACTCAGTCGAGGTCCCGCGACAGTAGGGGAGCTACGATCTCCGTTTTCGGTCTCGGCACCCGCCATCTCCAGGCATCTACGAGTGCTCGAGGCGGCGGGTCTCCTCGCTCGGGAGAAGCGGGGTCGGGAGCACTGGTGCTCTCTGGTCCTCGAGCCCCTGGACGAGGTGGATGACTTCGTGCGCCGCACTCGCGGATTCTGGGACGCCAAGCTCGATCAGCTGGCCGCCTATGTGGAGGAATGACAGATGCCCGCAAGCCTGACCGTCCTGGTTCGCCGCGTGATTCGCGCCCCCGTCGAACGTGTCTTTGCCGCCTGGACCCAGCCTGAACACCTGCGTGCCTGGTGGGGTCCTGGCCCGGTGACCTGTCCCGAGGCCATTGTCGATCTTCGCGTGGGCGGGGCCTACGCGATCGCCAATCTCATGCCCGATGGCCGCACCTCCTGGATTCGGGGCACCTTCGAGGTCATCGACGCCCCCACGAAGCTCGTCTACAGCTGGGGCATGGACGACACTCCCGCCCGCGAGACGGTCACCGTTCGCTTCGAGGAGCGCCCGGGCGGAACCGAGGTCATCGTCTCCCACGAGCGGATCGAGAGCGAAGAGGCCCGGGTGAGCCACGGCATCGGTTGGAAGCTGTGTCTCGACGGTCTCGACGGGTTTTTGCAGTAGTTCATCCTTGCCGGTGGTAACGGGGTGGTTACGGTAACCTTGGAGTTACCATGCAAGCCCTCGACGCCCTCGGCAACCCGACACGCAGGCAGATCCTCGAGCTGTTGAGAGACGGAGAGCAGCCCGTTCAGCATCTCGCGAATCATCTGCCCATCAGCCGCCCCGCGGTCAGCCGCCACCTGCGTTTGCTCGCCGCAGCCGGCCTGGTCTCTCACCGGAGCGATGGGGCTCAGAATCTGTACGCGGTCCGCCTCGAGGGTTTCGCGGCCGCACGCGAGTACCTCGAGTCCTACTGGGACGACGCGCTGCGACGCTTCAAGCTCGTCGCCGAGAACCTGGAGGATTCGCCGTGATCGATGACACCATCCGACGGAGCGTCATCGTCTCCATCTCTCCGGAGCGGGCCTTTGCCGCGTGGACTGAACGCGTAGACCTCTGGTGGCCGCCGTCCCACCGCCAGCACGCGAAGACCGACGCCGAGCTCACTTTCGAAGGGCGGGTGGGCGGTCGTCTGTTCGAGCACGCCGATTCCGGGGACGATGTGGAGTACGGCCGCGTCACGACGTGGGACCCGCCCGATGTGCTTCGCTACGAGTTCTTCCTCGGGACAGGGCCCGATCTGCCCACCGACGTCTCCATCCGCTTCGTCGCCGTTCCCGAGGGCACTCGCGTCGAGGTCGAGCACTCCGCTGGCGCCGCCGGCGACGCCTATTCCCGCTCGGTCTCCGGCTATCGCCGCGCTTGGACCGAGCTCCTCGAATCTTTCACTCACCACGCTCAATCAGGAGTTTCGCCATGAAGAAAGTCGCCATTGTCACCCACATGGAACACGCCAGCCCCGTCGATCGCGGTCGTATGGCCCACGCCCTTCACCTGGCCAGGGATCTCAAGGAGGGAGGCGCCCAGATCAAGCTGATCTTCGCCGGCAAATCCGTCGACTGGCTGGCCCAGCTCACCAATCCCAATCGGGAAGAAGAGCACCCCTTCGTGCGCGCCTACGGAAACGTCTTCGACTCCGTGCGCGAGGACAGCGAGGCCTGCAACTTCTGCTGCATCCGCTTCGACGCCACGGAGGCGGCCACCGCGGGCGACATCCCGATCCGAGGAGAGGGAAAGGACCACATGAAGCTCGGCGACTACGTGCTCGACGGCTGGGAGATCATCACTTTCTAGCTCCGATCACGCGAAACGCACCGCGTAGATCGGGGGCAGGTGGTTCGACACCGTGATCCAGGTGTCGCCGCCATCTTCGGTTCGCCACAGCGTGCCGGTGGTGCTCCCGAAGGCGAGCTGGTCACCTGTTCCGTCCACGTCGAGAGCGTGGCGGAAGACCAGGTCGTAGGCGTGCATCTGGGGCAGCCCCTCCCGTAGCACTTCGAAACTGGCGCCACCATCTCGCGTTCTGGCGACGACGACCTGGCCCTCGACTGGGATGCGCATGTCGTCGTGTGTTGCGGGTACGTACCAGGCGGTGTCGGCGTCCTTGGGATGCACCCGCACCGGAAATCCAAACGACGAGGGTGGGACCTCGATCGCCTGCCAGGACTCGCCGTCGTCGATCGACCGATAAGCCCTACAGTGGTGTTGGCACCAGAAGACGTCGGGGTTGGAGGGGCTCTGGACGATGCAGTGCGGGTCCTGGATGTTTTGGTCCTCTCGGCGTTCTGGCGGCATGAAGTCGGAGCGCATGCCCTTGGCCTTCAGCGCCCAGCTCGCCCCGTCGTCCCGCGTCTCCCAGACCCCGCCGCAGCTGATGCCGATCCGAAGGCGCTTCGCGTCTCGGGGGTCGATGCAGATGGAGTGGATTCCCGGCTCGTCCGCACCGCCTCCAAACCAGTCCTTCCGCTCCGGTCGGTCCCAGAGGCTCTCGACCAGCGACCAGGAGCCTCCTTGATCATCGCTCCGGAAGAGGCCGCCGGGAATGGTTCCGCACCACAGTGTCTCGCCGCCTTCGAGAGCCCAGATCGTCTGCACACTGGGCCCGTCTTCTCCCTCATCGACCACCGGAAAATGAGGGGCACCGACCTCGACCCAGGTCGACCCTGCGTCGTCACTGCGGTGGATCTTCGGACCGAAATGTCCGTGTTCTATGGCCGCGAACCACCGGTCTCCGTTGCACAGCACCAGCGTCACCGGAATGCCGGCGAAGTGGTGGTCGACGACCTCGCCGTCGATCACCCGAAACAGTCCCTTGCGCGTTCCCACCGCGATGGTCGTCATCTCATCCCCCAGACAGTGCCTGCATGACGAACACGTTGTCGCCTGGCTGCACGGCGTCGGTCAAGGCGCGCCGATCTGCAATCTGCTCTCCGTTGACAAAGACCATCACGTGTTTCCGCACCCCGCCTTGATCGTCGAGCACATAGGGCCGGGTGTCCGGACGCGTGGAGAAGGCGGATTCTAGGACCTCCCGTACCGATCCGCCGGGAAACTCGCCAGCGGGCACGGCGACCTGGCGCGCCAGATTGGGCGTGAATTCGAGAAATGGCACGCTTTTTCCTGCTAACTTGGGTTTGGGAGGGTGTATGGGGTCATTGCGTTCGACCATAGTACTGCTCGCGGGTTTACCGGGCATTGCATCTGCGGCCACGCACCAGGTTGGCCTCGGGCAGACGTTCGAGACCATCGAGAGCGCGCTCGCTCAGGCCGGCAACACCGACGTGATCTCGGTACACCCAGGCACCTATCAGGAGGCCTTGTTCATCTCTGCCTTCGGCGGTGGCATCACGATTCAGGCGGCCACAAACAATCCCGCCGACGTCGTCATCACCACATCGGGCGACAACGGCGCGATGTCCGTCATCGACGTGGCGGCCAGCAATGTCACCCTCCGCAACCTCACCATCGACGGTGCCAACAGCCATCGTGGCGTCCTGTTGTGGATGTCGAACCTGACGATGGAGGGTGTGGTCATTCAGCACGGCTACAACCTGGATGGATACCCTGGGGCCGGATTGGATCTCTGGGCGTCGTCGACAGCGACGATTCGAAGCAGCACATTCTATGGAAACAGGGCTGACAGGCCCTCCGGCGCGGCAAACTACGGGGGCAACATCGGCGTCGAGGACGGCTGTACGCTCTACATCGAGCCTGGAACGATGATCTCGTATGGCGTTGCCGAGCGTGGGGGCGGTCTGTGGGCCGATACCAACGCGGTGGTGATCGTGGACGGTGCCCAGTTCGCGAACAATACGGCGATCGGGCAGTACGACAACGACGGCGGCGCGGTCCACGTCGGGTGGTATTCCAGCCTTGACGTCTCCAATTCGGAGTTCGACTACAACTCGGCGGGAACCGACAGCTATTCGTCGGGAGGCGCCATCTTCTCGGCGGCGGACACCACCAGCATTATCGGCGGCGACTTCTACGGCAACTCGGCATTCAGAGGCGGTGCTGTCGCCCAGGAAAACGGCGCTACGGTGCTGGTAGACACGAGCATGTTCGAGGCGAATACGGCGACCGTCGGCGGCGGCCTGGATTGCTATGGGGTCGGCCTGTGCGACGTCTTTGACACGCTGTTCGACAACAACACCGCCGACTTCGGTGGCGCATTCATCGGCAGCTACACGAACGTGTGGGCGCTGCGGAACACGTTCTGCTTCAACAACGCCGTAACGACCGACGGCGGCCTGGGACGGGGCGGTGGCCTGTACCTCGAGGGCGGGTACTTCACGCTGTCCTCCAACGTGCTCTTCGAGAATGTCGCCATCGATAATGGTGGAGCCGCCTTCCTTTCCGACGGAACCTTGACGTCGGTGAACAACCACTACATCGGCAACGTGGCGGGCGGCATGGGCGGCGCGGTCCGTGCCGACCAGCTCTACGGATACCTGACGACTCTGAGCACCACCAACGATCTCGTCGCCTGGAACACGGCCGCCATCCTCGGCGGGGGAATGAGCGCTGGACCTCTGGCGCAGTCATCGTCGGCGTACGATTGGTTCTACCTCAATTTTCCGGATTCAGGGCGCGCGATCGGAGATCTCACGAGCTTCGTCGATTTCGCAGATCCAATGCTCCGAAACCACCAGCCTGGGACCTGTGAGCCGCTGCAGCTGATGCCCGCCGTCGGCAGCCCTCTCATCGACGCCGGCAATCCCCTCATTCTCGACATCGACGCTGGTCCATCCGATATCGGCGCCTTCGGTGGCAACAACGCCACCCCCGAGATCCTGTCCGACTCCGACGGCGATGGGGTGCCCCTCAAAGACGACTGCGACGACAACGACCCCGTGGTGGGCGGCGGTACGCCCTATTTCGAGGATCTGGACCTCGACGGCATCGGCGGACGCCAGCGCATTCTCTGTTCACCTCCCGATTTTCCGGTGTTGATCGGCGGGGATTGCGACGACAACGACCCCGCAGTGGGGGGTGGCACGGATTGGTGGCGTGACGACGATCTCGACGGATACGGGGACGGCGACTCTGACGCGCTGAAGTCCTGCGAGAACCTCGGCGATGGCTGGGCGACCAACGCCGACGACTGCGACGACGACGACCCGACGATCAATCCCAACACCCTCTGGTACGCGGACGGTGACGGCGATGGGTGGGGCAGCGCAGACGACTACGAGAAACGCTGTGAGGGGCGCGACGGTGACGTCTCGGTCCACGGCGACTGCGACGACGACAACGCCGATACCTTCCCCGAGGCGGACGAGTATTGCGACGAGGTCGACTCCGATTGTGATGGCGATCTCGAAGACCCCGACGCCGTCGACATGGAGAAATTCCAGGTCGACCAGGACGGAGATGGATTCGGCGACCCGGGCATGTCTGTCATTGCCTGTGAGCCCTCACCCGGGGTGGTGAAGGACAAGAGCGACTGCGACGACTCCGATGCGTCCATCAACCCGGACGCCACCGAGATCTGGTACGACGACATCGATCAGAACTGCGACGGAAAGTCGGACTTCGACCAGGACTTCGACGGTTGGGACACCGAGGGCGGCGACTGCGATGACGGCGATCCCACGGTCTATCCCGACGCGTCGGAGACGGTGGACGGCGGCGTCGACAACAACTGCGACGGCGTCGAGAAGAGCACCTGGATGGTCGGTGGCGGCGGTTGCGGCTGCACCACGGGCAGCGGACCTGCGCCAGCGTTGTGGTTGCCGGTGTTCCTCCTGCTCGTGGCCCGTCGGCGCCTCAGCCCAGGATCTCTCTGAGGGCATCGAGGATGGCGGTGACGTCGCCAGCGCGATTGGTCGGCCCGAAACTCACCCGCAAAACGCCCGTTGGGTCGGTGCCAAGGGTGCGGTGGGCCAGGGGAGCGCACTGGATGCCTCCCGACGCGTAGATTTCGGCGAGCGCCAGCTTTGCGGCCAACTCTGTCGGCGAGATTCCCGCCGACGTCACTGCGGCTGTCGGCATGCGACGCTCGGGATTCCGCGCGCCATGCAAGGTCATGCCCAGGGCCAGGGCGCCCACGACGAACCGCTCGCAGAGTTCTCTCGCCACCAGAAGCCTCGCCGGATTGCACGCCTGCAGGGCGACCGCGAGACCGGCCAATGCGGCCCGGTTCACTGATCCGGCATCGCAATACCCCGGCATGACCGCGCACTCGGGCGCCGAGCCGTCCAGGGGTATTTCGCAGGAGGCCTCCGGCGAGCGCATCACGACGTGCGGAGCGACGTAAAGCCCGCCGATGCCCCACGGTCCCTGGGGTCCTTTATGCCCGGCGAACGCGAAAAGATCGGGGTCGCCTTCGATGGGCATCCAGCCGCCGATCTGGGCTGCGTCGACCATGAAGGTCGCCCCGGATGCCTTGGCCATTTCGCCGATCTCGCCTACCGGGAGGAGCTCGCCAGTGACGTTGCTCGCCGCCGAGATGACAACCAGCCGCACGCCCTCCGACAGTACAGAGCGAAAGGCCTCCAGATCGAAGGGACCGTCGTCCGCCGGCCCGATGACGACCACGTCCACGCCGCGGTCGGCGAGGAGCTGAGCGGGCCTGTGCACAGCGTGGTGCTCCCAGGCGCTGATCACGAGTCGATCTCCGGACACCCAGGCGTGGTCTGCAATGCCCACTGACAGGGCCGCTGTACATCCCGGAGTCAGCAGCAAACGACTCCTGTCAGAGACGCCAAAGAAGGCTGCGATACGCTCGTGTGACGCCTCGAATGCATCGTTCCACGAGGCTGGATCGGCATCCACAGCGGCTGCACATGCGGCGTTCACTGCGGCTGGCTTGGGCCAACTCGTGCCGGCCTGGTTCAGGTAGACCATGGCCGCCTACTATACTGGGCCGGGTGAGTTCGGGAGTGTCGTGAAGGCCATTGTGGCGAGGTGGAATGGGGTTGTGGTCGCGCGAAGCGCCGACAGCATCGTGCTCGAGGGAAATCACTATTTCCCGCCCGATTCGCTGAACGACGACTACTTCGTCGACGCCGAGACGACGACCCATTGTCCATGGAAGGGAGTCGCCTCCTACAAGACCATCATCGTGGACGGAGAGGTCAACGAGGATGCGTGTTGGTACTACGCAGACCCTACTTCCCAGGCCAGTCGCATCCGTGGGCACTTCGCGTTCTGGCGCGGCGTAGACATCGAGGTCACCGACGACGAACTCGATCCGGTCCTGGCCGCATTGCCCGCCGATGTCGTGCGTAAGTTGGCTTTCTTCAATTTCTACAACTCGACCACCGCCAGTTTCTTCGCCGATCCAGGCCAGGTGATCCAGCAGGTCAATCCGACGTTCCGTTGGACGTTTGACGTAGTCGAGGAGCCCATCGGCCTCGAGCTCTTCCAACTCCTGGAGCAGGTCGGCATGTCCCCTGCCGACGCCGCCAAGTGGAGGGAGATGTTGCTCTCTCACGGGTGGGTCAAGATTCCCGAGATCCGCGCTCAGCTGAAGAGCGAGGTTCGATATTTCTCATTGGACGCGGTGATCTCGCGCCACAGCCAGCTCGAGCAGCTCACCGGTCTGCAGGGTCAATTTGCGGACATCACCCGCGAAGTGCAGCTCACCCAACGGCGGGAACAGCTGACGACGGATCTCGAGAGCAACCTCGAGGGCGTCATCAACAACATCTCGGATGGCATCCTCGTGACCGACCCATCCGGACTCGTTCAGCTTGCGAATCCGGCACTTCGTTCGATGTATGGCATCGGCGACCCCACCGGGGAGCCGGCTTCGGCCATTGGGGGAGACCTGGCTGCACTCTTGGCCAGGAGGCGCGAGACCCGGCGCTCGGACCTGGGCATTGAGGCCGAGATCAACCTTCCCCGCAAGCGTACGGGAAAGGCGATCAACAATCCGATCTATGCGGTCAACAAAGCAAGCGGCGAGGCAGTTGGGAGGGGCTCCGTCACCGTGATTCGCGACATCACCTTCGAGAAGCAGGTGGATCGCATGAAGACCGAGTTCATCGCCAACGTGTCTCACGAGTTGCGGACGCCGCTCACCTCGATCCTCGGGTTCGCCAACATCATCAATCGACGCTTGCGAAGGCTGTTCCCACAGATCGAGAGCACCGACAAGAATCGGGATCTGATGAACCAGGTCACCTCCAACTTGCGAATCATCGTCTCAGAAGGCGGACGACTTACGCAGATCATCAACGACGTCCTCGACATCGCAAAGATGGAGGCCGGCAAGATCGACTGGAAATACGAGGGTATCGGTGTTGCCGACATCGCCGAGAAGGCGGTCGAAGCCACGCGCGGCCTGTTCCACGACTCGGACGTGGAGTTGAGGCTCCATCTCGATGGTGCGTTCCCGGTTCTCAAGGGCGATCGTGGGCGGCTGATCCAGGTCCTGGTCAACCTGATCTCCAACGCCGCCAAGTTCACCACCAGCGGGCAGGTCACGGTGGCAGCGAGGGTCGGCTTCGACCGTGTGGAATTCAGCGTTACCGACACCGGTGCGGGCATTTCCCCACAGGACATTGCGACCGTCTTCGAGAAGTTCAAGCAGGTTGGTGACAGCCTCACCGAGAAACCCGTCGGCACGGGTCTCGGGCTTGCGTTGTGTAAGTACGTCGTCGAGCACCATCGCGGTGACATCTGGGTGGAGAGCGAGCGGGGACGCGGCAGCGTCTTCACCTTCTGTCTTCCCATCGACGAGGCCGATGCCATCACGGCCGAGGGCACGGTTCGTGTATTCGACACCCACCACCTTCTGCATCAGCTGGAGAGCGCGCTGTCGGAGGTCGAGGACCCGCAGACCAGCGAAGAGCGCGGCAAGACGGTGATGGTCGTCGATGACGACAACAGCATCCGCGAGCTCCTGCGCCAGGAGCTGGAGCTGGCCGGCTATGCCGTCACTGAGGCCGCAGATGGAATCGCGGCGATACGAGGAATCAAGTCCTCGAAACCCGATCTCGTCGTCCTGGACATCATGATGCCCGAGATGGGCGGCTTCGATGTGGCGGCGGTGCTCCGAAACGATCCGGAGACCAGTCACATCCCGATCATCGTGCACTCGGTGGTCGAGGACGAGGAGCGCGGCTACCGAATCGGCGTCGACCGATATTTCAGGAAGTCAGGGAATATCGGAGAGATCGTTCGCTGTGTCAAGGGCCTGCTCAGCGTGGGCTCCTCGCCGAAGCGGGTGTTGGTAGTGGACGAGGACCAGACCACGGCCGAGTCGCTGTCGCAGCTGCTCAAGGCCCGCGGCTACCACGTGACCGGCGTGACCACTCACGACGGATGGCGCGATGCTGCCAAAAAGCACCGCCCCGACATGCTCATCGTGGATGCGCTCTTCCCGAAGCGAGAGGAACTCATCCAGGCGATGCGGTTCGACAGTGTGCTGAACGACACCTATGTCATCGTGCTGGGCGAGACGCTGGACGATTAGCTCAGGGGAACCGAACGAGCCGGAACCCGATGACCCCGCTGCGCTCGTTGATCCTCGCGGTGGTGCGGAAGGCGCTGTTCATCTCGTCGGCGTCGTCGAAACACGACCCGCCGCACACGATGCGGGCGTTGGGATCGTCCGGTCCGATCGGGCTCCCAGTCCACTCGGAGACGTTGCCTCCCATGCCCCTGACGCCGTACGGACTCACGTCGAATTCGTGCTCGCCGACAGGACTGGGGATTGGGCCTGCAGCGCTGTCTCGGGAGTGCGTCCATGCGGGGTCGGACTGGTCTCCCCACGGCAGTCTTCGCCCATCACAGCCACGGGCTGCCTTTTCCCATTCCTGCACGGTGGGTAGACGCCACGGAACACCCGTCTGTGCACTGCGCCATCTCGCAAATTGCGCGGCTTCGTCCCACGTGATGCCCGTAATTGGGAGATCGGGATTCATGCTCTCGGTGGCATTGACGAACTCGGTCCAGTCGCCCTGGGTCACCGGATCTCGGAGCATGATGAAGGTGTCACATCGCGCCTCTGCGCCCTCCACTCCCGCTTTGTAGGGGCCGCCGGCCACCAGGATCTCGTCGTCGCCAACGGTGCCGGCCACCGGCAGCTCGACCACGCCTTTCCAGGTACCGGTTCGCGGGATCAGCACCGGGTATCTCGCCGTGTCGTGGCCTTCGGCGGAGATCTCGAGCAGGTAGCTGCCCATGGGGATCTCTACGTCCTCTACGTCCGACAGCTCCTGAACGAACTGCGCGACCAGCCGCCGGTTCTTCGTTTCGAATTTGTTGAGGCGAATCGTGGCGCCCTTGGGCTCGACCGTCAGCTGCAGTCGGCCAACACCCTCGACATATCGGGTGAACTGGGCCTTTCCGGGCCACTCGGCCGACAGCGCAGCCAGGTGTCGCTTCACCACCCAGAGGTGGTCCCGCGCGGCACGGATTTCGCCGCGTTGCTCAGCCGCTTTGTGCCGCCTCGCGTGCAGGCGGATCATGGTCAGGTGGGCCTCTGGAAGCTGGGGATCGTGCGCGAACGCGGCGCTGAGGTGCTCCTCCATTGTCAGCTCGTGGCGACGGGCCTCGAGATCGAGGCGGGATGCTTCGTCAAGGCTCGCCCAGCCGGGGGCTTTCTCGGCCTCGGAAGCCCAGTTCGGCACGGCTGCGAGCGTTGCTTGACCCTCCTTTCGAGCCTTGCGGGCCTGTTTCCGCAAGTTGCGGGTCTGGCGTCGCTCCAGCGCGGCCAGTTGTACGGACCGCATGGCCGCCTCGCGGCGTTCTGCTCCGTCCAGCCAGTGGGAGATGGCCTTGCCGATGGCGTTGGCGTCTGGGTAGCGGAGCTCTGGGTCCCGCTGAGTCGCACGCTCCCAGATGGCGATCAGGGGTTTTGGCAACATGGGCCCATTGGGCCGGCCGATCAGCTCATCGGGCGCTCCATTGACCACCCGATACAGCACCTGCATGGTGTTCAAACCGTGGTAGTGCGTGCGATTCGCGAGGATGTAGTACAGCACTGCGCCTAGTGAGTAGACGTCGGTTTGCCGTGTGATCGGGCCGATCGTGTGGTCGGCTTGTTCGGGTGCCATGAAGGAGGGGGTCCCGGCGATGACCCCCGTGTGGGTGATGAGTGCGTCGGAATCGCCGTGGGCCGATCGGACCGTCTTGACGGTGAACGGGATGTCCTGCTTGGTGGCGTCCAGCACCTTGGCGAGGCCCCAGTCCATGAGCTTCACGTCGCCGAACTCGCCGACCATGATGTTCTCGGGCTTGATGTCGCGATGCACGACACCCCGACTGTGGGCATAGGCGACGGCTTCGCATACGCGGCGAAACACCTCGATCAGCTTTCGAAGGGTCCAGCCGTCATCGGTCTTCGCCCATACATCCTGTGAGGCGGTGTGCACGTCCGCCACGACTTCGCCGAATGTCCTGCCGCGCACCTCCTCCATCGTGAAATAGGTGCGGTCGTCGGGGAGAACGCCGAGTTCGAATATCGGCACGATTGCCGGGTGTTGGAGCTGCGCGGTGACCTGCGCCTCCTCGAGGAAGCGCGCCAGGCTGTCCGGACTGTTGCTGCCGGGCACGCCGCCGTACCCGAGGAGTATCTTCATGGCCATGTCGCGCTTCAGCTCGGGGTCGTGTACCCGCCGAATCTCGCTGGTGCCGCCGCGGCCAATCTCCTCGATGTCCTCGTATTTGCCGCCGTCGCCCGTGGGTTCCATCAGGCCGCGAAACCCGTCCAGACCGGTCTCTTCGAAATCGCTGTACACGATCGTCGTGACGTTGGCCCGCTTGCGCGCGCGACGGCGGATGAGCAGGCTTCCGAGCTCGTCGAGGTCCTTATCGGCGATCCCCAGACGTTCCGCCAGCACCTTCAACCTGTCGTCGGACATCGGAACTCCGCGACGGTCTAGAAGTCCATGATCTCGACGTCGAGAACAGTGGCTACCCGCTGTAGGACTTCGTCGGGATCGAAGGGCTTGGTGATGTAGAGGTCGGCGCCGACTCGGGCCCCTGTCTCGCGGTCCAGATCCTGACCCTTGGCGGTCAGAAGGATGACGTAGATCCCGCGGAGGGCCGCGGTGGCCTTGATGGTTCTGCACACCTCGTAGCCGTTCATGACCGGCATCATGACATCGAGGAGAACCACGTCGGGGCGGTGTTCTTTGACGAGTTCCAAGGCCTCGCCGCCGTTGGACGCGAGGAGGATCTCGACACCTGCCTCCTCGATCTCATCCAGTGTCTGCTCGAGTAGGAGCTGGATGTGGGGCTCGTCGTCGACGATCAGCACGCTCTTGTTGGACAAGCCCACCTCATTCAGGGCGCTTCGATTCCGAGGAGCGAGCGTACCTCAGCGAGCAACACATCGGATCCGATGGGCTTGCCGAGGTACCCGTCGATCCCTATGCGGACCCGCTCAGCGGTGTCCTCGACGATGGTCAGGGCGAGGATGGGAACGCCTGCCGTCTCGGGATTGCCCTTCAGCTTTGCGGCGACTGTGAACCCGCTGATCTCCGGCATCATCACGTCGAGAACGATGAGATCGGGGCGTCGATTCTGAACGTGACCCAGCGCTTCGAAGCCATTGGAAGCCAGGCGAACGTCGAATCCGGCTGCGCCCAGTTCTTGTCGGAGCAGCTCGCGAACGTTGGGGTCATCGTCGACAACGAGGATGTCCGACTTTCTGCCCTCGCGGGGCGCCGTCACAGGTGTCCGGCGTAGAACGGCTGATTTCGGAGCGGCTTTTGCCGGGGACCCCGTGATGGGAACCGTGAACCGAAAAGTGCTGCCCACGCCGGGCTGGCTCTGCACCCAGATCCGGCCCCCGTGGTGCTCGATGATGTATTTGGAGATGGAGAGGCCGAGGCCGGTCCCCTGCGGCTTTTCGGTCAGGGTGTCTCCCACCTGCCGAAATCGCTCGAAAATCGCGTCGTGCTCGGCGGCCTCGATGCCTTCGCCCGTATCGGTCACCCGAAACTCAACCATGGATCCCGCCCGGCACACACCGACCGTGACCGAACCCTGGTCGGTGAACTTCACGGCGTTGGACAGCAGGTTGATCAGGACCTGCAGCAGGCGGTCTCCATCTCCATCGATCACCGGCAGGTTTGCGTCCAATTCGGTGCCCACCGCGACCCGTGTTCCGAGGTAGAGGCTCCGTGTCGAGGCGAGGGCGCGGGTGACCAATCCGGAGGGGTCGACGCTGTCGGATCGCCACTCCATGCGTCCGGACTCCATCTTGGAGATGTCGAGCACATCGCTGACGAGGGCGGAGAGCCGACTGCCCTCGAGGATGATGATCTCGAGATTGGCGAGCGCCCGCTTTGCGGCGCGCATGATCCGCCGATCGTCGCTTGGCAGGGCTGGAACGATAGTGTCGTCGAGCTTGGTTCGGGTGAGCTTGGCGAAGCCCAGGACCGAAGTCAACGGCGTGCGCAGCTCATGGGAAACCGTCGCGATGAAGTCGGTCTTCATGCGGTCGATCTCCTTCTCCAAGGTGATGTCGCGGGTGAGCACGACACAGCCGAGGGTCTTGCGGCCGGATGTGATCGGGGACGCAATGGCCATTCCGATGCGGTCGCCCGGCAGCGCCACCTCGAGGCTGGAGACGTCTCCGCTGGCGAGGCAAGCGGCCATCAGCTCCTGCATTTCGGGGCTGAGGTGTGCCGCGCTCGGCGCGCCATCGAAGTGCAGGTTCGGCCAGCCGAACATCTTGACCATCGCCGGATTGACGGCGGTGAACATGCCCTCGTCGTCGACGGCGATCAGCCCGTCTGCCAGGTTGCCCAGGATCGCGTTCAGGCGGCCATACGCCTCGCGCAGCTCTTCGGTGCGCGCCCTGACCTGGCCCTCGAGGGCGAGGTTGAGGTCATTGAGGCGGCGCTCCACCTCTTTGCGCTCGGTGATGTCGCGGGCGAGGGCGAGCATGAGCACCTCGTGGCCGACCTCGAACAGTCCGAGGCGGACCTCGACCGGAAACTCGCGTCCATCGATGGTCCGGTGCCGGCCCTCGACGGTGACCGGTACGCCGATCTTCATGCGCTTCCAGACGCCATCGAGTCGGCCGGGTTGGATGGTCATCTCGAAGTCGGCGATCTTCATCGACATCGCTTGTTCGCGTGTGTAGCCGAGGCTCTCGCACGCGAAGCGGTTGATGTCGACGATCTGCCCTTCCATGTCGTGCACGAACCACGCTTCGGCCGCGTAATCCACCAGCGAGCGCAGCTTGTCGTCGGATTCTTGGAGTGCCTGTCTGAGCGTGGCGTCTTCGGCGTGCAACACGACACCGCCTTCTGCTGGGCCGGCGCGGCACGAGAGCATGACCTGATGGCCGGCGGGGTGGGTGACCCAGGCCTCGAACGACTCAGTCGTTCCGTCGGCGGCGCTGCGGATGGCGTCGCCTACCGTTTCGGTGGCGTCAGATCGGCACATGGCGACGAAATTGCCCTCGAGGATGCTGACCTCGGGCCAGCCCAGGATCTCGGACCAACCTCGGGAAGCGGCCAGCACATTGCCCGATCGATCCAGGATCAGCAGCGCCGCGACGGCCGATTGCATGAGATCGAAGGGAATCGCCATGGCGACACTAAATCATGGCCATCGCCCGCTCGGTCATGGCGGTGATGGTCAGACTGGGGTTCACACCTGGATTCGCAGACACGGCCGATCCATCGCACACGAACAGGCCCGGGTAGTTGTGGACCTCGTGGTTGATGCCGATCACACCGTCGTCCGCGGTCTTTCCCATGCAGGCGCCGCCGAGGATGTGCGCGGTTGTCGGCACGTTGAAGAGTGTCTCTGCGAACATCGTCGCCGCGGTGCCATCGAGCTTCTCTTCGAAGAGACGGGCGATCTGGGTGGCCTCGGGGATGTATGCGCGGGGCGGCTCTCCTTCGGCGAGGCTCGTCGTGAGGCCCGTTCGGAAGCCGGTGCCGGGGTTTCTTCCGAGTTCGAAACGCAGGGTGCCGTCCAGGGTCCGCATGTAGAGCAGGATCACCGAGTTCTTCGCGTAGTCGGGCGTTGTTGCAGTCTTCAGGTGACGAATGGGGTGTCTGACGACGTGTTTGGCCAGAGCCCCGACGCGGCCCCGCAGGCTGTCGCCGGGTGCGTGAGGAAGCGTCAGCAGGCGGAACAGGCCCGAGCCGGCGCCGTAGCGGACGGGTTCTACGTGGCTGTGCTCGTCGGTGTGTAGGATCGAGCCGATGGCGATGCCTTTGGACAGATCGAGATCGCGCCGTCCAGTGATGACGCCGATCAGACTCTCGCTATTGGTTCGCACGAAGTCGCCAACCCGCTCGGAGAGGTCGGGCAGTCCATTCGGATCGCGCTTCATCTTCAGGAGCAGATCCATGGTCCCCAGAACACCTCCGGAGAGCATCACGCGATCGGCGGTGAATGTCTGTGGCCTCCGACGCAGACCCAGTGAGCGCACCGTCTCGACGACGTACCCGCCGTTCCGCGGCCGAACGGCTTCGACGAGGGTCTCCGGCAAGACCTGGACGCCCTTTCTCTCCGCCAGCCAGAGGTAGTTCTTGTCCAAGGTGTTCTTGGCGCCGTGCTTGCAGCCGGTCATGCAGGCACCGCATTGAATGCAGCCGGTCCGGTCTGGACCCTTTCCGTCGAAATAGGGGTCGGAGACGGTCTTTCCGGGTTGTCCGAAATAGACGCCCACGTCGGTGGCGTGAAAGTGCTCTTCGCGGCCCATCTCGCTGGCGACCTCTTTGAGGAGCTCGTCGGACAGGGACACATTGGGGTTGCGATTGGCGCCCAGCATTCGTTTGGCGGTCTCGTAGTGGGGGAGCAGCTCTGTCTTCCAGTCTGCGAGTCCCTCCCAGGTACCGATCTCGAAGAACTCCTCGGTGGGTACCGGCAGCGTGTTCGCGTAGATGAGCGAGCCGCCGCCAACGCCGACTCCGTGGGCGATGGTGATGTGTTTGAAGAACGACAGCTTGAATGGACCCGTCATGCCCGCGCCGGGGTTCCACATGAACTTGCGCACGTTCCAGTTGGTCTTTGGAAAGTCGTCGGGCCCGAACCGCTTGCCCTTCTCGATCACGAGGACCCGGTAGCCCTTCTGAGCGAGGCGCAGTGCCGAGACCGAGCCGCCGAAGCCCGAGCCCACGATGATCCAGTCGAAATGCATTGCGCGTATCTCCGAGCGATTGCTATCTTCGCGGGCCGTTTGGAGGCGAAATGAGTAACTCCCCCGAAGCGCTGCAAGCAACGGTCGATCGGATGGAGGCCCTCGCCTCGCTGAGCGAGGCCATGTCGGCGGCGGTCACCGATGAGGAGCTCTATCTGACGGTGGCCCGTTTCATGCCTCGCGTCCTCGGCGTGCCGCGCGCGAGCATCGCCATCGCCGAGGCCGACGAGCCGACCTTTCGCGTGACGTCACTCCAGGGAGACGGCGGCGGAGTGCTGCTCCCCCCTGGTAGCAAGATGATGCTGATGGGCACCGCAGTCGGCGAGGCCATCGACAACGACAAGATCGTCTCGACGCACGAGTACGCCAAGGACGCTTTTGGCGACTGGCGCCACCTGGCCTCCATGGGTCTCGAGAATTTCGTCATCGCGCCCTTGAGCATCCGCGGTGAGGTGCTGGGCTCTCTCAATCTCGGTTCGCCGGCACAGCGTCCGTTCACCGAAACCGATATCCATTTCACCAAGCAGGTGGCGCTGGCTCTGGCGACCCACCTCAAGCTTCGTCAAGCGGGGTAATTGTGCTCAAAACTGTTATTTTCATGGGGTCTGCCCGCGACAGCGCCCCCCGCTGGGGCGGTCCGAGCCGGCTCGGTTCCCGGGTGCTGAAGTTCGTGCTCGACGGCCTCGAAAACCGAGAGGCGAAGCACGACATTTTCGTCATCGATCCCCTCGAGTACGACCTGCCGGTGCTGCGCAAGCCCCACTTCTACTACGCCCCGGGCGAGGCGCCCGAGGTCCTGGAGATGCTCGCCAACAAGCTCGCCGAGGCCGATTGTTTCGTGCTCGTGACGCCGGAGTACAACCACTCGATTCCACCGGCGCTGTCGAACCTGCTCAACCACTTCGGGGGCAGTAAGTACGCGTACAAGACCTCTGGATTCGTCACCTACTCGAGTGGCCAGTGGGGCGGACAGCGAGCGGCCATGGCCTTGCGGACGATCACCAGTGAGTTGGGTTGTCTCTCGGTCTCTCGGGTCTGCGCCATTCCCCGCGCCGCGAAGGATCTGGACGAGGATGGCGCGCCCGTCGAGGGGTCCAGCAGCCCGAAGATGCTCAACGGCATGCTCGATCAGCTCGAGTGGGCGGCGACGGCCTTCAAGAACCACCGCGCCGCGGTGGGCACGCCGTAGGAGCGTCGCGCATAGTCGCAGATAGCGTCGTTTGAACCTTGGAGACGGAGCCGCGCCACCTCGGTGGGGCGCGGCCAGCCGAGCGGCGAGGCGGCACCCGTTAGGCCCACCGCCATGGCTCTCCCGGAACGCTGTCGCAGTGCGAAACGCCAGGTTCACCGCAGAGGTTCGCCAAGGTTCGCAGAGATCGTGTCGCGATCTCTGCTTCGTAGGGCGACTCGTGGCGTGCAAGGCGTCCGCCAGAATGCCCTTCGAAAGTTCCTTGAGAGTGGCCTCATCGGTCCCGTTCCCGGCTCTGCGGAGCCTCACTCGCCGAATTCGCATTTTGATCGACGACCGCACAAGGCCTAGCCACAGGCGTTGCGAGACGACATTGCCGCCCACATTGTGGAGCTGGAGGCCGGCGGATCTTCGCCGGGTGGAGGGGGCCGACAGGTGGAGCGAGCTGGCCGGCTCCTGTTGCCACCGAAGCGGCGAGCGGCGTTGCGCTGGCAGTGTTTGCCGAGGAGCCGCACCTGAGGGTCTGGTCCCGCTCGTCGTTGCGAACGCCGATCGGCCTCCAGCACCGATCGACCCGGCCAGCGGCAGCAATAGCCGGGCCCGCCACGGCCGCCTTGTCCGTCCGCTCCGTCCCGGCGGCGCTCCGCAGGCTTACAGGTTCCGACGGTCCCTCTCCCTCCGCAGATGGCCATCGGAGCCTGCACCCTGGCGGATCCGAGCGGTAGCCAGACGTGGGTCCTGCTCCACATAGACGCTCACTCTCACAACGGTCCCGACGGGTCCACTCCGCTGCGAATGAGCGCGCTTTCAAGACGTAGCCAGGAAGCCCAACACCCCCTTCGACCCGCCACGCTTCGCCGAGCCGGCGTTCGGCGACATCAAGAAAATCCAGGGCTTGCGCCAGTTGTCGCTCCGAGGGCTGGAGATGGAGCGGTCGCGCTACGCGCTACGCGCTTTAGCGCTCGTAGCACTCTTTACGGTAGCCCAGGAGCTCCACGGCCCGGTCGGCCATGTCGGCGAGCTGGCGGTCGCGGTCGTACTCGGGACGGATGGCCTTGCGGGCGATCTGAGCGACGCGAACGGGCGGCAGTCTGTCCCGGGTCTGTTCGCCGGCGAGTACTTCGCCCAGGGAGGCCGCAGCCAGGGCGATCCGCAGGTCTGGACTGGCCGACTCGAAGGGCTGCATGTCTCCAGGGACCTCCACGCGGTAGGTGACAGCCCGCCGTCCGGGAGGGGTCGCCTGAATGGACATGTTGCCCAGGTCGCGTCCATCCGCACCGGGGTGCAGGCGGACTTCGTAGAGGACCGTGGTCGTCTGACCGACACCGATCTCGCCGCCGACCGAGCTTCCTTGCGGGCCGAGGCCACTGACCCGGTCGGTGTGGTTTCCGACTCGGTGTACGCCTTTGACCTGGGTTTCATCCCACTCGACAAGCATGCGTACGTCGCGCACTGCCGGCTCGAGCACCGGGCCGATGTGCTCGGCGAGCTGGGTGCCGTCGAACGGGTAGGACAGGTGCAACATCGGCCCGCCAGCGGCTTGCACGATGGCCTCGATGCTGTCGTCGCGGGCGTAGCGGTCTCCAAAGCCGAGCCCCACGAGGCCGATGCCATTGCGCGCGTGGTGGGCGGCGGCATCCATGAGCCGGTCGCCTTCGAAGATCAGCTCCAGCTCTCCGTCGGAGACCAGAACAATCCGCCGCAGCGTGTCGGGCGGCTCCTGGTCCAGCAGGTGCCACGCCTGATCAAGCGATTCGGACAACCGGCCCTTGCGCACCAGTCGCAGGTCGTCGAGCGCGGCGTTGATGGATTGGGCGTCGCTGGCGCGGGTGGCCTCCATCGCCAGGCGGGCCCCATCCGATGCGACGATCGATACGAGGTCGTCGTGCCGGAGGCCGGTGATCAGCTGTTGAACCCCCTCGCGGGCGACCGAGCGGGACTCGAAGAGCTCGACGGCTTCGTCGATGACGAGCACCACGTGGGCGCGCGGTCGATCGAGGAACTTCGGCCGTCGGCCGGTGACGGTCAGGCGCACGATGGCGGCGTCTCGCTCCCAGGGGCTGGCGGCCACTTCGGCGCGAACTGCGAAGGGGTGCCCGTGCGCGGGTGGGGGCTCATCCGTGGGGATCGCCTGTAGCAGCTCTTCCGCGAGTACAGCGCCCTGAGGCGGCAGATGCCCGACTTCGAGCGAACGTGTGAGCCGCGTCCATGCAGCGGTGTCCCCACCGATGGTCAATCCGGGCCACGGATCGGTATTGGGTTGGGCGAACCAGGTCTGTGAGACCGCTCGTTGCTGCCCTCCAAGAGCCGCGCACTGTCCTCGATCCGGCAGGTCCGCGGCGAAAGCTCCAACTGTCGCCAACCACAACGCTATCATTCAACCCCCTAGGCCCCAGTCATGAGACCACGATGTGACGATGGGGTTCCGATTTCTTGGTATTCGGGACAGCTCTTGGGAATAAAAGGAGAATGCAGATGCGCACCGCCCTCCTCGCTGGACTTCTCGTTGCCTGCGGACAGCCCGACAAGGCCGAAAAGGTCCCCACATGGCAAGGGGATGTCGCCCGGATTGTCGGCGAACGATGTGCCAACTGTCACGTCGATGGAAGCGTCGCTCCGTTCGCGTTGACGACCTTCGACGAGGTCAGTTCGATCGCCGGCCTCGTCGCGTCGGTGATCGAGACCGGAACCATGCCGCCGTGGCAGGCCGCCGATGGTTGCAACGACTACAACGGCGACATGTCCCTGTCCGACGAGGAGCGGGACACACTTCTGGCCTGGGTCGACGGTGGCACCCCCGAGGGCAAGGGCGAGAGCACCGAGGCGACCGCACCCACTGTCGAGCGCATGGAGCTCGACTTCACCCTGCGCATGGCCGAGCCCTACACGCCGCAGGTCTCTCCAGACGACTACCGCTGCCTGGTCATCGAGTGGCCCGAGGACGAGCCCGGCTACGTGACCGGCTTCGAAGTGCTCCCCGACACCCTCGCCCAGGTGCACCATGTGCTCGCCTATTCCACGGCTCCGGAAGACGCGGAGACCGTCTACGGATGGGACGATGGCGAGGAAGGTGCTGGATACACCTGTTACGGCGACACGTCGGGTCCCGACGGACGCATCGATGCCCAGCTCCTCGGTGGCTGGGCGCCCGGCTCGACGACCGCATCTTTCCCGGAAGGAACTGGCCTGTATGTAGAGCCGGGATCCGTCGTCATTCTTCAGATGCACTACAACACCTCGACGACCAGCCCGGAACCCGATGACTCGGCCATCTCCTTTTCTTTCGTGCCATCCGTAGAGCACGAGGCCGTGTCGACACTGTTCACCGAGGCCCTTTGGACGCTCGGCTCCGGCATGGAGATCCCGGCGGGGCAGGACTCGGTGGTTCACCAGGCGATCATCGATGTGCCCTTCTTTCTCCGGTTGGCGTCGACCGGGTTCGACGTCGAGGACGACGAGACCCTGGAGCTGCACGCGCTCGGCTTACACATGCATCAACTCGGCAAGCGCGGCCGCGTCTCTCTCCTCAAGGCCGATGGCTCGGAACAGTGCCTGATCGACGTGCCCCGTTGGAACTTCAACTGGCAGGGCCGCTTCGGCTTGGCCGAGACGGTGATGATCGAGCCCGGGGACAAGATCCACCTCGAGTGTGAGTGGGACAACTCCGCCCCGGATGCCATCGACGTCGCCTGGGGTGAGGGCACTTCGGACGAGATGTGCCTGAGCGGGATGTACCTCTCGCGGCTCTAGGCCCGACCGAGTTCGAAGTCGACGCTCAGCGGTAGGTGATCGGAAGGCTCGACGAGATCGGGGATCGGTGCGTGTCGGCTCAGCTGTGGGAGGGGCCTTGGGGTCGGTCTGAACAGCGACTCTGAGTAGAGGAGGTAGTCCAGCTTTCGCCGGTTTCCATTGATGAGGGCGGTGTCCCATGGACGCAGCGCGCAGCCACCCATCGCCAGACCGACGGACCGCCCTTCTCTAAGCACCAGGCTGTCGTGGCCGGCGTTGAAGTCCCCGGCGATCAGGCGCGCGCCGTTGGGCATGCGCTCGAGCAACTCCAGAAATTGCAGGCGCCCGAGGTGGTCTTTGGCCGGTGTCTCGCGCTTCTGCCAGCGCAGATGCGTATTGCCGATGGCGATCGGCAATCCATCCAATGTGAGCTCGAGGATCAACCCGACGTGGTCGTAGCCGGGCTCGATGGCGTCGTAGTGGATCTCGGTGAAGTCCCGCAATGCGAAGCGGTCCCTCCGGTAGAGGGTGGCCACGCCGTCGGGTTTGTCCCGCTTCTGGAGAAAGTGGGCATCGTGGTGGGGAAGCGTGGCGCGAATCGCGTCCAGGGCATCGGGTTCGACCTCCTGCAGGCAGAGCAGATCGGTGTTCAGCGCGGCGATGCGGTCGAGGAGACGGCGCCGTCTGGCCGTCCGTTCCAGGGCCGTCTCTGGGACGCCGCGGTATCGCTCCGGGCGACAGTAGGCCTGGGCGAGGATGTTGTAGGTAGTGGCTGAGAACAAGGTTTGACCTCCGGTTGTTGGTGTTCTCAACAGAACCCGAGGCGAAGCGGTTCACCATGACACGAATCGGGACAGAGGGTCACTCGTAGAGCGGTCCGAGCAGAGACTCGGCGGCCAAGACGGTCCAGCACGTGTAGTCGGCGAGGAGCCGGGCCTGTGCTGCCGTCAGCTGAGTCAGGTCGGGCCCGTTGTGGTTCGCGGTCGCCACGTTCGGAAACGACTTCAGCTTGCCCCGCATCGGTGGGGGCAGCCGGGTGTCGTGGCCGCGGGCGATCTCGTCGCGCACGTCTTCACCCAGCGCGGCCTCGAAATCGGCGCTCCGGTCCAGGTAGATCCAGGCGATTCTCACCGTCCAACCACCCTCGATTCCCCAGAGATCGTTGTCGAGGACCTCGAGCTCGGTGACGGCTACTACGGGCCCACCGGCCTCTTTGGCCCGCTGCAATGCCCGGACCATCTCCACAAAGCCTCGGGGCTCAAACACCTGGTTGCGGCTGGTGAAGACGCCGATCGACTCCAGCGGGAAGCCGAACAGCGGGGGCAGGTAGGCGTCGAGGTCCTTGCCGGTGGCGATGCGCTCCGTGGCATCGAAGTCCATGTTCAGCGGCACGCTCGTGTTCGCGCAGACGATGATGTTCGGCACCTTGCGCCGGAGCAGCGACAGCAGACCGAAGTTCTCGAGCACCCCGCCATCTCCCAGGTCGTAGCAGGTCTCGGCCGCCTTCGGTCCCGAGCCCCACAGGGAGACATTCGGGCTGAACCCCTCGGTGATGTTTGGCGCGAGCTTGGCCGCGATCCCCGCGAACCAGGCGCTGCTGGTCCCCGAGGCGTCCTGGAGTTGCCAGGGTCGGCTCGGCGCCTGGACCTTGGCCGATCCGTCGGCGATGGCGTCGGGTGTCGGGCTGCCGAGCGCGAACGGCTCCACCAGAGTCGCGCCGAGGTCGTGCTCCCTCCATTGGCCGTTTCGCGACACACACAGCATGCGATGTGCCCGCGCCGTCCCGGCGTAGAGCGGGGTCATGTCGAGGGCGACCGGCTGCACCAGCTGCAGAGGATTCAGCGCGTTGTCACCGAGGATGCAGCCGTTGACGATCAGATAGGGTCGGTCGGCACGCACTACGGCGAAGTCGGCGTCTGCAAGGTCTGGATTTCGAGCCTTGATGTCCGCGACAGTCTCGTCGTCGTGGGAGAAGCGAAGGCCATCGCGATGCAGACCCCACGGCGCGAAATACAGCTCGCCGACGGTCTCACTCCAGACCCGGGGCCGCGCGACCTCTCCAGCCAGCCGCACGAACGTCGGATTCAGCGCCTGGGTGGCCGTCCAGATCGCCTGGTCCCTTGGGATCTCGTCCGTCAACTGCGACAGGCTGATGTCCTCTGGCGCCGTCACCGGACCGAGGAACTGCCCGTCCCCGTCGGATCCGCTGGCGTAGTAGGTGAACGGAGTCGCCGCCCACGATCCCCCCGATACTGCGGATAGATAGCGGGTCCTGGACAGGAGTCCTAGCGCGCGAAGTCCGCGCAGTTGCCCGATCCCCGCGCACTGTGCCCGCGTGCCACCGCCCGACAGACAGATGCCCACCGCGGCGGTCCTGCTCGGCAGATCGGTGGCGAGCTCCGGCCATCCAGAACCGCTCTTCCAGACTCGGGTGTCGAGGGTTGTTTCGTCGGCCATGTCGTCGCCTCCACAGGGGCCGCCGAGGGTACATCGGGCGACTCCGTCTGCGGTCGGAGCTCGGACCGGAGGATAAAGCGCTTGCGCCCTCCGGTTTGAGTTTCGATCGCGAATGGAGTCGAAAGGCCAACCGGAGCGAAGCGTAGGGCGGAGGCCGATTTATCGGCCAGAGTAAGGGAATTCATTGAACACGTGTCAATAAAAGAAGTGAATCGCTATTCAGTGGCGATTGGATCGGGTATTAGCTTGGCCATGCGTATGGCCATCAGCACAGTTCTCCTCCTCCTCTGCCAGAGTGCGGCCGCCGGGTCGTCCGAGTCTCTGCAGGCTCTTCTCACCCTCGACGCGCCCCCAGCCGCCACTCCCCACATCACCGTGGTGCGTGACGGCGGCAAAGTGCGCGGGGTCGTCGCCGACGTGGTGCCCCATCCCGTCGAGCACGTGATCAACGAGATCATCATGTGCTACTCCGCGTTCCCGGAGTGGTTCCCGTACCAGACCAACGCGCACTACGTGACCGACATCGTCGACGAGTCGGCGATCATCTACGGCGAGGTCTCCCTGCCGTGGCCCATCGGGACCCGCGACTTCGAGGCCAAGATCACCGGGGCCATCGAGAACCACTCGAGCGGCGAGGTGTACCGCATCGAGTTCGCCCACGTCGAGGGCACCGGCAACATCGCCATGATGGAGGGCTCCTGGCGCATTCAGCGGTACGGAGACGACAAGACGCTGGTGCACTACGACGCCACAGTCGACTTCGACACCTGGGTTCCGGCCTTTCTTCTCGCCAAGGGAACCGAGCAGTTCCTGCCCAAGATCACCGGCAACATGACCGACCGGACCGGGCAGTGCGCGAACCCCAAGAAGGGCACGCCACGGCTATGATCCGTCGATGACGACCTCTCCGTCGGCCTCGACCACGAAGCTCCACCCGCTGATGGCGAGGCGGTAGTAGACCAACAGGGTGGCCCCGTCGTCGACCCACAGGTATCCGGCGTGATTGCGCTGGATGGCGCCCACCAGTTCCTCGTGGTGAAAGAGCGGGGTGGCCGTCACGTCGTCGAGCTCGTCCTCGGAGAGCTGATGGGTGGCGAGGGTGTCATTGGAGCGCACCAGAATGCGGCCCGCGTCATCGACCAGGAAGGTCTCGGTCACCGCAGCGTGGTCTTTCATGCCCATGAAGCTGTCGATGAGGAATTTGAAGCGAGTCGTCATCGCCGCGACACCTAGCAGGTGCCCATCCTCGGCGTGGATGGCCATCGAACACGGCATGAGCGGGATGCCGGTGGTGGCTTCTCGATAGGGGTTTCCCCAGACCGGGAGCGTCGCGTCGCGACCCAGCGTGTACCAGGGGCGCCCCCTGGCATCGAAGCCTTTGGTGTCCCACTTCACACCCGGAATCTCCAGGTAGACGCCATCCTCCAGACCCAGGACAAACCACCCGATGGGACCCTCTTCTTCGAGCCAACGGCGCTCTGCCTCTGCGGCCGAGGCGCCATCCTTCATCCGGGAGAGGAGGTGGGCGCGACGGAGCTGGTGGCGGATGGGCAACAGGGCGCGAATGCGCGGCTCGACGTCCTCGTAGACCTGATCCGCTGGAACAAAGACGTCGGGCCATCGGGTGCTCAGCGCCGGATAGTCGTAGATGGGGGACCGCTGGATGTCCGGCGCACCGATCTCCGGGTCGTCGAAGGTCTCGCTGAAATAGATCGGTCCTTCCTCTGGAACTCCACGTTCCAACAACGAGCCGGCTGTGAGCGCAACTCCCTCGACGCGGGCCTCCATGTCCGAGAAGTGCTTGTCGATGCGGCCCGCCGTCTGACCCACCGCCGTCAGGAACTGACCCAGGCTCTGCTCGCGCTCGGCCGCCGCGCTCGCGTCGACCCACGCCTTGGTGACCGCGCCTCCGAACACGAGTGCAACCAGCGCCACCAGCGAGAGCATCATCCGAAAGGTGGCCTCCCGATGGTTCGCGAACCAGCGCACGATCCGCCTGCGAGTGGTGTCGGGCAGCACGCTCACGGCCTGATTCGCCCGGTAGTGCCGTAGATCTGTGGCAAGATCGCCAACGGTCTCGTACCGATCGTCGGGTGCGGCGGCCGTCGCCCTGGCGATGATGGCCTCCACCTCGGGGCTGATCGGATGGAAGGATACGGCGTGGCGGATCTTGCGGATCCTGCCCTCTTCCGCCCAGGTCAACACATCGTCGATGTCGAGTTGGGGGCGCGCTCTTCGGCAGCAGAAGATCTCGTAGAGGATGAGCCCCAACGCGTATTGGTCGGCGGCGGGACCGACGAGATGACTCTTCCCCGCGGCCTGCTCGGGCGACATGTATGCGGGTGTTCCCATCACGGCCCCGACGCGGGTGGCGTTTCCGTCACCCCGGTCGAGATCGACGGTCGAGATCTCCTCGTGGGCGTTGAGCAGCTTGGCCAGCCCCCAGTCCATCACGTAGACCTCGTGGTAGGGACCAACCATGAGGTTCGCCGGCTTGAGGTCGCGGTGGACGACGCCCTTCTCGTGGGCGTACTCCATGGCGTCACAGCACTTCAGGAAGTGGTCGAGGAGGGTGTCGACCCGCAGCTCCTCGTCGACGCTGCCGTCACCCTTTCGCTGGACAGCCGAGGCGTCGAGCAGCTCGCGGAAGGTCGCGCCTTCCACCAGCTTCATGGAATAGGCCAGGGTGCCGTTGTCGTCCTCTGCCTGGATGGCGTAGACCGGCACGACGTTTGGATGCTCGAGCTGCGCCGTGATCTGGGCCTCGGTGAGGAATCTCGCCACCAGACCCCGATTCTCGGCGACCTCCGGAGCCATCACCTTGTAGGCCACGC
>Ga0315336_1002580_pt1 | contig 27159 bp, 24 predicted proteins | sample ASW5metaG_FD_204512 | JGI IMG/M metagenome (GOLD analysis project Ga0315336, IMG submission 204512) | Ammonia-oxidizing marine archaeal communities from Monterey Bay, California, United States - ASW #5 | ecosystem: Environmental > Aquatic > Marine > Intertidal zone | place: USA: California... | reverse complement strand
ACCGCGGCGCTTGCCGCGATCAAGGCCCTGCCCGAGGCGCTTGCCCGCCATCTCAGCGACGCGCTCGACGACGAGTTGCCGCTGATCAAGCGCGACGGCGGCTTCGTGCGCGCCGGCTATCACGCCGAGCTCGACGAGATGCGGGCGCTGCGCGACGAATCCCGGAAAGTGATCGCCGGGCTGGAGCGCTCGCTGATCGAGGAGACTGGCATCCGCTCGCTGAAGATCCGGCACAACAATGTGCTCGGCTATTACATCGAGGTGACCGCCAACCACCACTCGATCATGACCGGCAGCGACGCCGCCAAGGCGCGCTTCATCCATCGCCAGACCATGGCCAACGCCATGCGCTTCACCACGACCGAACTGGCCGAGCTGGAATCGAAGATCGCCAACGCCGCCGACAAGGCGCTCGGCATCGAGCTCGCCGCTTTCGACCGGTTGACGGCGGAAGTGGTGCGCGAGGCCGAACGGATCCGCGCCGGCGCCGACGCGCTTTCGGTTCTGGATGTTTCATCGGCGCTGGCATTGCTTTCCGAAAGCGAAGCCTGGTGCCGGCCGCTGGTGGATTCCAGCCTCGCCTTCGACATCGCCGGCGGGCGCCACCCGGTCGTCGAACAAGCGCTGAGGCGGTCCGGCGAAGGCCCGTTCGTCGCCAATGATTGCGACCTGTCGCCCGAAGGCGGCGCCAAGACCGGCGCGATCTGGTTGCTCACCGGCCCCAACATGGGCGGCAAATCGACGTTCCTCAGGCAGAACGCCCTGATCGCCATCCTCGCCCAGACCGGCTCCTTCGTGCCGGCGCAAAGCGCCCATATCGGCGTCGTCGACCGCCTGTTCTCGCGGGTCGGCGCCTCGGACGACCTTGCGCGCGGCCGCTCGACCTTCATGGTCGAGATGGTCGAGACGGCGGCGATCCTCAACCAGGCGAGCGAGCGAGCGCTGGTGATCCTCGACGAGATCGGCCGTGGCACCGCGACCTTCGACGGACTGTCGATCGCCTGGGCGGCGGTGGAGTATCTGCACGAGAAGAACCGCTGCCGAGCAATCTTCGCCACGCATTTCCACGAGATGACGGCGCTGGCGGGCAAGCTGCCCCGGCTTCACAACGTCACCATGCGGGTCAAGGAATGGGAAGGCGACGTCGTCTTCCTGCACGAGGTCGGCAAGGGTGCGGCCGACCGCTCCTACGGCGTGCAGGTGGCCAGGCTCGCCGGCCTGCCCGAAGCCGTCGTCGCCCGCGCCAAGGAGGTGCTGCATCAGCTGGAAGAAGGCGAGGTTTCGGGCAAGACCAACCGGCTGGTCGACGATTTGCCCCTGTTTTCAGTGGCGATGAAGCGCGAAGCGCCGAAGCACGCCAAGGGCGATGCGCTGGGCGAGGCGCTTGGCGCCATCAACCCCGACGAGATGACGCCGCGCGAGGCGCTGGAGGCGCTCTACCGGTTGAAGGGGCTGGCGACAAAGCAATAGCGGCCATCTGGCCGTTGACTCACTGTACCAATCGGTACAATGTCGCTTATCGATCATCGAAAGCGACAGGAGGTTTTCATGAGCCGTCCGCCATTGCCGCCATTCACAGCCGAAACGGCAGCGCAAAAGGCACGACTCGCCGAGGATGCGTGGAACAGCCGCGACCCAGAACGGGTTTCGCTCGCCTATACTGAGGACAGCGTCTGGCGGAATCGAGCTGAATTCATTGCCGGTCGCGACGAGATCGTCGGCTTCCTCAAGCGCAAATGGGTACGCGAGCTGGACTATCGCCTGATCAAGGAGGTCTGGGCCTGGAACGACAACCGTATCGCGGTACGCTTCGCCTATGAATGGCATGACGACAGCGGCGGCTGGTTCCGCTCCTATGGCAACGAAAACTGGGAGTTCGACGAAGCCGGTCTGATGCGCCGGCGCGTGGCCAGCATCAACGACCTGCCGATCACGGAGCGCGAGCGGAAGTATCACTGGCCACTAGGCCGTCGGCCGGACGACCATCCCGGCCTTTCGGAACTTGGACTCTAGGGCCGGTGCGGCGCATCGCCCCCGACCGCGACCAGCTGATGGGGATCGTCGCCGAGGTTTTCCGCGAGCATGGCTATGAAGGCGCCAGCCTGGCCTTGATCGGCGAGGCGACGGGTCTGGGCAAGGGGAGCCTTTACCACTTCTTTCCCGGCGGCAAGGAGGAGATGGCGAGGGCTGTCATTGCCCATATCGACGACTGGTTCGAGGACAATGTCTTTGCGCGCTTACGCGACAGCTCCGAACCGTTGGCAGGGATCGAAACGATGCTCGCGGCGACGGACATCTATTTCCGCTCGGGTCGCCGGGTTTGCCTGATCGGCGCCTTCGCGCTGGATGAAGCCCGCGACCTGTTCGCCAGCCAGATCAGGAACTATTTCGGCCGCTGGGTCACGCATCTTGCCGATGCGCTGGCGCGAGGCGGACATGCGCCCGCCGAGGCCTTGGACCTCGCCGAGGAAGCCGTCGCGGCCATCCAGGGCGCGCTCACGCTTGCCCGCGCGTCCGACGATACCGGCGTTTTTTCGCGCGCGCTGCGGAGGGCTCGTGCGCGGTTAGGGATTGCGCCCTGCGATTAGATCATTTCCAGGCCGCGTTTGCGCGTCGGCGGCGGGAAGGCGCGGTCGAGCTCGGCGAAATCCTCCGCCCTCAGGGTGATGCCCAGCGCGGCGGCGTTCTGGCGGACATGCTCCTGCCGGCCAGCCTTCGGAATGGCGATGACGCCCGGCCGCGCCATCGCCCAGGCGAGCGCGATCTGAGCGGCCGTTGCGTTGTGGCGCGCCGCAACCGCCTCAAGCCGTGCATTGTGGGCCAGTGCGCCCTGCTCGACCGGCGAATAGGCCATCAACGGGATGCCGCGCGCATTCATCCAGGGCGCAAGATCGAATTCAGGGCCGCGACGCGACAGATTGTAAAGCACCTGGTTGGTCTGGACGTTACCACCGGACGGCAAACTGACCAGATCCTCCATCTCGTCGTTGTCGAAATTGCTGACGCCCCAATGGCGGATCTTGCCTTCGGCCTTCAGCGCCTCGAAAGCCTCCACGGTCTCGACCAGCGGCACGCTGCCAGGCCAATGCAGCAGATAGAGATCGATACGGTCGGTGGCGAGCCGCTTCAGGCTGTTCTCGCAGGCGCGCTTCACGCCGGCGCGGGAGGCGTTGGAGGGGAGAATCTTGGAGACCAGGAAGGTCTCGTCGCGACGCCCGACAATGGCTTCGGCAACCACTTCCTCGGCGCCGCCGCCGGCATACATTTCGGCTGTGTCGATCAGCGTGATGCCGAGATCGAGCCCAAGCTTCAGAGCCGCCACCTCATCGGCGCGGCGGCGACCATCCTCGCCCATCTTCCAAGTGCCCTGACCGAGCACTGGAATGGTTTCGCCGGACGGCAAGGTGGTGGTTCTGATCGTGGAAGGCATGGCCTGCTCCGCTTGAAGCCGGATCGCAGCACACCCCTGGCCGGAAATCCAGACTGAAGTGTTCGCCCGCGTCCAGACTCCGGCGCGCGGGAATCACTTCACCGGGTGCTTGGCGAGCCAGTCCTGCATCTGCTTGATCTCGGCTTCCTGCGCCGTCACGACGCCTTCGGCGAGCTTGCGGATCTCCGGATCCTTGCCGTGGGCGATCACGACCTTGGCCATGTCGATGGCGCCCTGATGATGCGGGATCATGCCGCGGACGAAATCGACATCGGTGTTGCCGGTGTATCTGATCGCCATGTCCTTGTGCATCTTCTTCATCGCCGCCTCATAGCCGACGGTGGCCGGGCTCTGGACGCCCATCGCCATTTTGGACATGTCGTGCTTCATCTCTTCCGATTGCGCCGGCACGCTTTCCAGGAAGACGGCGAGCAGCATTCCGGCCGCCATCAGCAGCAGCACGATTTTCTTGGCCAAGGTCATTCAGGTCTCCTTCTGCTTGGATTTCGTATCTGGGGGCTTTGCTCAGAGTTTCAATGTTCTCAGCCGCAAGGCGTTACCAATGACGGAAACCGACGACAGGCTCATCGCCGCCGCCGCTATCATCGGCGACAGAAGCGTGCCGGTGAGCGGATAGAGCACGCCGGCCGCGACCGGCACGCCGAGCACGTTGTAAAGGAAGGCGAAGAACAGGTTCTGGCGGATGTTGCGGATCGTCGCCTGGGCCAGCGTGCGGGCCCTGACGATGCCGTTGAGGTCGCCCTTGACCAACGTGATGCCGGCGCTTTCGACCGCGACATCGGCGCCGGTGCCCATGGCGATGCCTACATCGGCGCCAGCCAGCGCTGGCGCGTCGTTGACACCGTCGCCGGCCATTGCAACGCCGGCGCCACTCGCGCGCAACTGCTCGACCAGCGCGCCCTTCTCATCCGGCAGCAGGCCGGCTCGGACCTCGTCGATGCCGAGCTTGGCGGCGATCGCCTTTGCCGTGCGCTCGTTGTCGCCGGTCGCCATGATGATGCGCAGACCCTTGTCGTGCAGGGCCTTGATCGCTTCGGCGGTCGTTGCCTTGACTGGATCGGCAACGGCGACGAGGCCGGCGAGCCTGCCGTCGACGGCGACGAACATCGCCGTCTTGCCCTCGGCCTGCAGCGTCTCCGCCGTGGTGGAAATGGCTGCTATGCCGACGCCGAGATCGGCCATCATCGCCGCATTGCCCAGCGCCACCTTCTTGCCGGAGACGCTGCCGGTAACGCCCTTGCCCGTTATCGCCTCGAAGTCTCCGGCATCGGCGAGCTTGACGCCGCGTCCGGTCGCGCCCTCGACGATCGCCTCGGCCAGCGGATGTTCCGAGCCCTTTTCGAGGGCGGCGGCGAGGCCCAGAAGCTCGCTCTCTTCGATGCCTTGAACCGCCACGACATCGGTCAGCCGCGGCTTACCCTCCGTCAGCGTGCCGGTCTTGTCGACGATCAGCGTGTCGACCGAGGCGAACCGCTCCAGCGCCGCCGCTTCCTTGATCAGAACGCCGGCATGCGCGCCGCGACCGGTCGCCGTCATGATCGACATCGGCGTCGCGAGGCCGAGCGCGCAGGGACAGGCGATGATCAGCACCGACACTGCCGAGACGATGGCGAAGATCAGGCTCGGCTCGGGACCGAGGAACGCCCAGGCGAGGAAGGCGACGACGGCGACCAGCACGACCGCCGGAACGAAATAGAAGGACACGCGGTCGGCCAGCCCCTGGATCGGCGCGCGCGACCGCTGCGCCTTGGCGACCATCTCGACGATGCGCGACAAAGTGGTCTCGGCGCCGACCTTCTCGGCGCGCATCACCAGCGAGCCGTTCTTGTTAAGCGTGCCACCGGTAAGCGCGTCGCCTTCGGTCTTCTCGACCGGCAGCGGCTCGCCCGTGATCATCGATTCGTCGATCGCCGAGCGGCCTTCCAGCACGATGCCGTCGACGGGAACGGCGTCGCCCGGACGGATGCGCAGCCGGTCGCCGGCCTGGACGCTGTCGAGCGGCACGTCCTTCTCGGAGCCGTCGGCGCCGATCAGCCGCGCCGTCTTCGGGGAAAGGTCGAGCAGCGCGCGAATGGCAGAGCCAGTGCGTTCGCGGGCCCTGAGTTCCAGCACCTGGCCGAGGAAGACCAGCGCGACGATGACGGAGGCGGCCTCGAAATAGACCGGCACGGCGCCGTCATGGCCGCGAAACTGATGCGGGAAGATGCCCGGGAAAAGGACGGCGACCACGCTGTAGAGATAGGCGGCGCCGACGCCCAGCGAGATCAGCGTCCACATATTGGGGCTGCGGTTGAGGATCGAATCCCAGCCGCGATGGAAGAACGGAAACGCCGCCCACAGCACCACAGGGCTCGCCAACGCCAGTTCCACCCACGTCTTCGTCCGGCCGTCGATGAGATTGTCGAAGCTGAGACCCAGCATCGGCGCCATGGCGAAGACCAGCAGGGGCACGGAGAGCACGGCGCTGATCCAGAACCGGCGCGTGAAATCGACGAGCTCGGGATTTGGGCCTTCGTCGCCTGTCGGCACGCCCATCGGCTCCAGCGCCATGCCGCAGATCGGACAGGAGCCGGGCTTGTCGCGGACGATCTCGGGATGCATCGGGCAGGTGTATTGCGTGCCCTTCGGCATCGGCTGCGGCTCGGGCCGGCTGGCGCGGTATTTTGCCGGCTCCGCCTCGAACTTGCCTTGGCAAGCGGCGGAGCAGAAATAAAAGCCCTGTCCTTCATGGCGCAGAAAGTGCTTGGCGCTCGCCCGGTCGACGCTCATGCCGCAGACGGGATCGGTGGCTGTAAGATATGCCTTCGGTTCGGCCTGGAATTTCGTGCGGCAGCGCTCGCTGCAGAAATGAAATGTCCGGCCGGCATGCTCGGCGGCCGGCTTGCCGGCCGCCGGATCGACCGTCATGCCGCAGACAGGATCGCGAATCACCGCTTCGGCGGCGGGTGCCGCACCCTTCGCCGAGCAGCAGGATGCGCCATGCGAGTGATGATGGTCGTGGTCGGAATGGGTCATCAGCAATGCTTCCAAATTCTCGAATTGAGGCGGAGGTAGTCCTTCCAGCAACTGGAAGGTCAAGGGGCATCCCTGCACTTTTTCGTCTGTTGCGCCGCGCCGATTTCAGACTGGAAGCATTCTTCCCAAAATAAGCGCGCGCCAAACACGGCCGCCATGCTATGCACGCCGCCGTTTGAGTTCAGCGAACCCCACCCGATGAAATGCCTCGTCATAAATCTCGACCGATCCACCGACAGGCTGGCGCATGTGACAGCCGAATTCGAGCGAGCCGGCGTGGCTTTCGAGCGTGTGGCCGCAGTCGACGCGCAGGCCCTCCCGGACCTCGGTTCAATGCCGGTGCGCAAGAGGCCGGTCTCGCAGACGCGGCTGACGGACGGCGAGATCGCTTGCCTGCTCAGTCACAGGGCCTGCTGGTCCACCATCGCTTCGGGCGACGATGCTTATGTCGCGATCTTCGAGGACGACGTGATGCTCTCGGAGAAATCCGGCGCGCTGCTGGCGGATCGCGGATGGATTCCGGCAGACGCCGATATCGTCAAGCTCGAGACGTTCCTGCACAGAACGATCGTTGGAGTAAAGCGGGTCGCTGCCTGCCATGGCTTCTCGGCAAGCAGGCTACACGACGTGCATATGGGCAGCGCCGGCTACATCGTGTCGAAGAAGGCCGCCGGCGCCCTTCTGGAGGCGACGCAGGAAATCTGCATCCCCGTCGACCATGTGCTGTTCAACCCGAAGCTCGAGACCTCGCCCGGCAGGGTGATCTACCAGCTGTGGCCGGCGCTTTGCGCGCAGGAGCAATTCCTCGGGTGGGAAATGGTCAAGTTCCCGAGCCTGCTCAAACAGGACCGCCTGGAGCGGCTTGCGTCCAGGGACGTCCGCCAAAGAGCATCCCCATACGAAAAGATCCGCCGTGAGTTGCGGCGGCTGTCGCTGCAATTTGCCGATTTGTGCCGGTTGCGGCGGTGGAAGATCGTGCCGTTCGATTATCGCGGGAAGCGCGTTCGCCGGCCCCATACACAGCGCGGACAAAACGCGCTATAGACGCCGCCGAATGACAAAGATCTCCCTGAAACTCGACGAAATCATCGATGGCGACGCGCTGCGCCGCGACCTGACCGCGCTGACGGCGGCGAACGCCGGCGATGGCTCCGGACCGGCTGTTCGCGCGGCCGTGCTGCAGCTGCTCAAGGGCAGGATGATGGAAGGGCGCAAGGTCGCCGAGGCCATGCTCAGGGTCGATGGCGGCGGCAATGCCTGTGCCGAGCGGCTCTCGTATCTGATGGATGAGCTGATCCGGGCTCTCTATGATTTCGCCGCCGCCCATGTCTACCGCGTCAAGAACAGGTCCGTGGCCGAGCGCATGGCGGTCGTGGCGGTAGGGGGCTACGGCCGCGGCACACTGGCGCCGGGCTCCGACATCGACCTTCTGTTCCTGCTGCCCTACAAGCAGACGCCGTGGGGTGAGCAGATCGTCGAATACATGCTCTACATGCTGTGGGACATGGGGCTGAAGGTCGGCCACGCGACCCGCAACATCGAGGACTGCCTCAGGCTGTCGCGCAGCGACATCACCATCCGCACTTCGATCCTCGAGGCGCGTTTCCTGTGGGGCGAAAGCAAGCTCTTTGACGAGTTGCTCACTCGCTTCGACCATGAGGTGGTGCGCACGACCGGGCCGGAATATGTGCAGGCCAAGCTTGCCGAGCGCGACGAGCGACATGCAAAGGCCGGCGAAAGCCGCTATCTGGTCGAGCCCAACGTCAAGGACGGCAAGGGCGGCCTGCGCGACCTGCAGACACTGTTCTGGATCGGCAAATATTTCTATCGCGTGCGCACCGGCCATGAACTGGTCGACAAGGGCGTCTTCACCGAGGCCGAATATCGCGAGTTCCAGAAGGCCGAGGATTTCCTGTGGGCGGTGCGCTGCCACATGCATTTCCTTACGGGAAAGGCGGAGGAGCGGCTGCATTTCGACATCCAGCGCGAGATCGCCGAACGTCTGGGCTACACGACGCATCCCGGCCTGTCGGCCGTCGAGCGCTTCATGAAGCACTATTTCCTCGTCGCCAAGGATGTCGGCGACCTCACCCGCATCTTCTGCGCGGCGCTCGAGGAAGAGCAGGCCAAGCATGTGCCGGGCTTCAACCGCATCTTCCTCACCTTCCAACGGCGCAAGCGAAAGCTTGCCGGCACCTCCGATTTCATCGTCGACAATCACCGCATCAACATCGCCGACGACGGCGTGTTCGAACGCGACCCGGTCAACCTGCTGAGGTTGTTCTGGTTCGCCGACAAGCATGGGCTGGAGTTCCATCCCGATGCGCTCAAGCTGCTCACCCGCTCGCTGGGCCTGGTCAACAAATCGCTCCGGCGCGACGAGGAAGCCAACCGGCTGTTCCTCGACATATTGACCTCGGACCGCAACGCCGAGCTCAATCTCAGGCGCATGAACGAGGCAGGGCTGCTCGGCAGGCTGATCCCCGACTTCGGCAAGATCGTCGCCATGATGCAGTTCTCGATGTACCACCACTACACGGTGGACGAGCACCTGATCCGCTGCATCGGCGTGCTGGCCGAGATCGAGCGCGGCGACGGCGAAAAGATTCACCCGCTGGCGCATTCGCTCATGCCGGGGCTCAAAAAGAGCCGCGAGGCGCTTTATGTTGCCGTGCTTTTGCATGACATCGCCAAGGGCCGGCCGGAAGACCATTCGGAGGCCGGGGCCAGGATTGCACGGCGCATCTGTCCGCATATGGGGATGTCGGCGGCCGACACCGAGACAGTCGCCTGGCTGGTAGAGAACCACCTGGTGATGTCGATGACGGCGCAGACGCGCGACCTCAACGACCGCAAGACGATCGAGGATTTCGCCTCGATCGTGCAATCGGTCGAGCGGCTCAAGCTGCTCCTGGTCCTTACCGTCTGCGACATCAGGGGCGTCGGGCCGGGTGTGTGGAACGGCTGGAAGGGGCAGTTGCTGCGCACGCTCTACTACGAAACCGAACTGCTGCTTACCGGCGGATTCTCGGAAGTTTCGCGCGCCGAGCGTACGGCGGCCGCGCGTGAACGGCTGGCCGAGGCGCTCGCCGCCTGGCCGGCCAAGGAGCGCAAGCGTTACGTCGCGCAGCACTACGAGAATTACCTGCTGACGGTCGACCTCAACGACCAGCTCCGTCACGCCGAATTCGTCCGCGAGGCGGATGCGGCGGGCAAGAAGCTCGCCACCATGGTCAAGACGCATGAGTTCGAAGCGGTGACCGAGATCACCGTGCTGGCGCCCGACCATCCGCGCCTGCTTTCGATCATTGCGGGCGCCTGCGCGGCGGCCGGCGGCAACATCGTCGACGCCCAGATCTTCACCACTTCGGACGGACGCGCGCTCGACACCATCCTGATCTCCAGGGAATTCGACCTCGACGAGGACGAGCGCCGCCGCGGCCAACGCGTCGGCCGGCTGATCGAGGACGTGCTTTCCGGGAAGAGCTGGCTGCCCGAGATGATCGAAAAACGCACCAAGCCTAAGCGTGGCGCCAAGGCTTTCCGCATTCAGCCGCGCGCCGAGATCCGCAACACGCTATCGAACCGTTTTTCGGTCATCGAGGTCGAGGGGCTGGACCGGCCTGGCCTGCTGTCCGAGATCACCGGATCGCTTTCCGACCTGTCGCTCGACATCGCCTCGGCTCATATCACGACCTTCGGCGAGAAGGTCATCGACACGTTCTACGTCACCGACCTGACCGGCCAGAAGATCGACAGCCCGACGCGCACCGCCACCATCCACAAGCGGCTGATCGATACGCTGGAAGGCAATTCGCCCGAACGCAGCGGCAAGGCCAAGGCAGCGGCCGAGTGACCATCCAATTGACGCAATTTCCCCGGCAGTCGTTTCCAGCATGAGCCTCGTCAAGAAATTCGCCACCGTCGCTTCCGGCACGCTGATGAGCCGCGCGCTGGGTTTCGGCCGCGAGATGCTGATGGCGGCGGCGCTGGGCACCGGGCCGGTTGCCGATGCCTTCAACGCCGCCTTCCAGTTTCCCAACACCTTCCGCAGGCTGTTCGCCGAAGGCGCCTTCAACGCCGCTTTCGTGCCGCTTTTCGCCAAGGAGATCGAGCAGCATGGCAACGAGGGGGCCAAGCGCTTCTCGGAGGAGGTGTTCGGGGTGCTTTTCTCGGCGCTTCTGGCGCTGACCATCGCCATGGAACTGGCGATGCCGCTGATCGTGCGCTACCTGGTGGCGCCGGGCTTTGCCGACATTCCGGGCAAGTTCGAGACGACCGTCACGCTTGCGACGATCATGTTTCCGTACCTGATCTGCATGTCGCTCGGCGCAATGATGGCCGGCATGCTGAACTCGCTGCGCCGCTATTTCGCGGCGGCGATCGCGCCTGCCTTCCTCAACATCATCCTGATCAGCGTGCTCGCCTATGCCTGGTATCACGGGCTCGACGCGCATGACGTCGGCTTCGGCCTGTCTTGGGGCGTGCTGGCGGCGGGCATCGTGCAGCTTGCGATCGTCTGGATCGCGGTGCGCAATGCCGGTATCTCGATCGGCTTCCGCCGGCCGCATCTGACGCCCAACGTCAAGCGGCTCCTGGTCCTGGCGCTGCCGGCGGCGATCACCGGCGGCATCACCCAGATCAACCAACTGATCGGCACGGCGATCGCCTCGGCGCAGAACAGCGCGGTGTCATCGCTGGCCTATGCCGACCGCATCTACCAGCTACCGCTCGGCGTCGTCGGCGTGGCGGTGGCCATCGTGCTGTTGCCGGAGCTGTCGCGGGCGCTGAAATCGGGCAACCTGACCGAGGCCGCCAACCTGCAGAACCGTTCGGTCGAGTTCACACTGTTCATGACGCTGCCGGCGGCCGCGGCGCTCTGGGTAATGTCGGAACCGATCGTGCGGCTCGTCTACGAGCGTGGCGCGTTCGCCGCCAACCACTCAACGCCGATCGTCGCCTCGATCCTGGCGATCTTCGGCCTCGGCCTGCCGGCCTTCGTGCTGATCAAGGCCTTCACGCCGGGATATTTCGCGCGCGAGGACACGCGCACGCCGATGATCTTCGCGGCCATTTCGGTCGGCGTCAACGTCGCCATTGCGCTGACCCTGTTCCCGTCGCTGGGCGCGCCCGGCATCGCGGTCGCTTCGGCCGTCGCCGGCTGGGTCAACGCGCTGATGCTGCTTGCCATGCTGATCCGGCGCGGACATTGGGGGCGCGACATCCCCTTGCTGAAGCGCATCCCCAGGCTGGTGCTGTCGGCGGTGATCATGGCGACCGCGCTTTATTTCGCCGAGCGCCACTTTGCCACGCAGATCGGACCCGGGTCACCGCTGGCGGTCAAGGCAACGACCGTGCTTGCCCTGGTCGCCGGGGGTGCCGTGCTCTACTTCATCGCGGCCTTCGGCACCGGCGGCGCCGATTTCGGCATGATCCGCAGAAACGTCAAGCGCGGCACGGGCAATAACGCGGCTGCGCCGAAACCCGATCTCGACGAATAATCGGACGACATCCCGCTATCGTCTCCACTTGCTCCCGCCGTTGCGTTGGTACATAAGCGCGCCGTCGAAAGACTTTCGCCGCGTGCGAAACGGCCCTCCACAAGCCAATGAGGAACTCATGTCCGCATTCAAGCCACTCGTATTTTCGGGCGTCCAGCCGACCGGCAATCTGCACCTCGGCAACTATCTCGGCGCCATCAAGAAATTCGTCGCCCTCCAGGAACAATCCGACTGCATCTACTGCGTCGTCGACCTGCATTCGCTGACGGCGCAGCTCGTCCACAAGGACCTCGGCGACCAGACGCGATCGATCACCGCGGCGTTCCTGGCCTCCGGCATCGATGCCAAGAAGCACATAGTCTTCAATCAGTCGCGTGTCATTCAGCACGCCGAGCTTGCCTGGATATTCAATTGCGTGGCGCGCATCGGCTGGATGTACCGCATGACGCAGTTCAAGGACAAAGCCGGCAAGGACCGCGAGAATGCCTCCCTCGGCCTGCTTGCCTATCCCAGCCTGATGGCGGCCGACATCCTGCTCTACCGCGCCACCCACGTGCCGGTGGGCGAGGACCAGAAGCAGCATCTGGAGCTAACCCGCGATATCGCCCAGAAGTTCAACAACGACTTCTCCGACAAGATCGCCGCGCTCGGCGTCGGCATCGAGATGAGGATAGGCGAGGAGACGGTGAACGGCTATTTCCCGATCACCGAGCCGGTGATCGGCGGCCCGGCAGCGCGCATCATGAGCCTGCGTGACGGTTCCAAGAAGATGTCGAAGTCGGATCCTTCCGACCTGTCGCGCATCAACCTGACGGACGACGCCGACACCATCTCGAAGAAGATCCGCAAGGCCAAGACCGATCCGGAGGCCTTGCCGAGCGAGGTGGACGGGCTGGAAAGCCGCCCCGAAGCGGAAAACCTGGTCGGCATCTATGCCGGCCTCGCGGAGATCTCGAAAGAGGACGTGCTGAAGGAATATGGCGGCCAGCAGTTTTCCGTGTTCAAGCCGGCGCTTGCCGACCTTGCCGTGGAGAAGCTGGCGCCGATCGCTTCCGAGATGCGCCGCATCGAGGGCGACCGCGCCTATGTCGACGCCGTGCTCAAGGACGGCGGCGAGCGAGCGCGTGCGATCGCAGAGGGCACGATGAAGACCGTGCGCGACATCGTCGGCCTGCTGCAGGACTGACCGGCGATCCGGTCTCATAGGACCATTGCCGCATTGGCCGGCGGCTTGCCGCCGGTTCATGGCGGTGGCAGATTGCGGCCGAAACCATACCGAGCAGATAGACATGGTCTCCAAACGTCTCAGCCGCGAAGCCGGCCATCGCCGTAAATTCCTGGCGATCATCGACGACACGCCCGAATGCGAGCGCGCCGTCGCCTATGCCTCGAAGCGGGCGCAGAGCACAAATGGCGTGCTGGTGCTGCTCTATGTCATCGAACCGGACGATTTCCAGCACTGGCTGGGGGTCGAGAAAATCATGCGCGAGGAAGCTACCGCCACGGCGCGCGCGGCGCTCGATACCTATGCCAACAAGGTGCGCCAGAAGGTCGGCATCGAGCCGGAGCTGGTGGTGCGCGAAGGCAAGCCGACCGAAGAGATCCACAAGCTGATCGAGGAAGACCAGGATATCGCCATCCTGGTGCTGGCGGCCGGCGCCGGCAAGGAAGGGCCAGGGCCGCTGGTCGGCGCGGTTGCGGGCAAAGGCGCCGCCTTTCCCATTCCCGTCACGGTGGTGCCGCAGAACCTGTCGGACGAAGAGATCGACAGCCTCGCCTGAGATGACGGACATCCGGCGGGCGCTCTGAACTGTTCGCCCAGCCGAGCCAAGCCAAACGAGAAGTAGCGCTACACTTGGCCGTTGATTGCCGAGCGCCATTTGGAATGGTCACGCGCGACATTCCAGTGGAGGGCCTATGGCCAAGGCAAAGCGGCGGGCAGCCGGAAGCGGACAATCGAGGGCGAGAAAGGGGGCGACCGGATCGTCGGCACAACTCCGCTCGCAATCGGCAAGGGTCCAGGAAAGGGCCCGGCAGACACCTCATGCGCAGCAGGAGCGCAAGCATCGCGTGCTGGCCAAGGGCCATCCGGCCATGGTCGACAGCATTGCCGGCGCGATTACCGTGAAGAGCCTGGATCTGTATTACGTCATCGCCGCCGATGCACAGATACCCGTCAACGACGGGCATGGCTTCGGGCTCTATTTTCACGACTGCCGGTTTCTCGGGGGCTACCAGATGACCTTGGCCGGCCTGCCGCCGATTGTCCTGGCCTCGACCGCCCAGAAAGGATATGCGGCGCTCTTCGAACTGACCAATCCAGACTTGCACTCCAACAAGGGTCGATTGATCCCCAAGGACGAACTCGGCATTCGCTGGGAGCGCATCCTGGATGCAGGACAGACACGGGTCAGTGAAGTCTTGACCATTCAGAACCTGGGACATGAGGCGCACGACTTTGCGCTGGCCTTCCAGTTCGGTGCCGGCTTCGAGGACATCTTCAACGTCCGCGGCCTGGTGCAGCAAAGTCTCGGCAGGGCCGAACGGGCAGCCTGGCGCGATGGCAGGCTGCATTTCGCCTATGATGGGGCCGACAGGCTCCGCAGGACTGCGACGATCTCATTCTCGCCCCGGCCTGACGCCACCAACAAGACGACGGCCGAATTCCAGATCGACGTGCCGGCGGGAGCCGCGCGAACCATCGAGGTGACCATCGCGTTGCAGGAACAGTCGGAAGATGCCGAGGCCGGGCAACCGAACCAACGTCCGGCGGCCACGCTCAACTGCGTCCCTGGCAAACTCCAGGCGAACTCCGAAGAATGGCTGGAGCAGCATACGAGGCTCTGCAGTGACAGCCTTCTGCTCAACAGCATCATGGATAGGTCGCTGCGCGATGTCGCGATGCTGCGCTCGGAATTGGGCAACCGTCAATACTTTGCCGCCGGCGTGCCCTGGTACGTTGCCCTGTTCGGCCGCGACAGCCTGATCGTCGCGCTGGAAATGCTGGCCTTCCAACCAGAGATTGCCGCCCAGACGCTCCGCCTCCTCGCCAGTTATCAGGGACGCCAGACGGATCGATGGCGGGAGGAGCAGCCCGGCAAGATCCTGCATGAACTGCGCGTCGGCGAGCTCGCACGGACCGGCGACGTCCCTCATGCCAGGTTCTACGGCACGGTGGACGCCACCCCGCTCTTCCTGTTGCTTCTCGGCCGCCATGCCGCCTGGACCGGCAATCTGGACCTGTTCCGCGAATTGCAGGCGCCGGTGGAAAAGGCACTGGCCTGGATCGCCAAGGCTGGCGACGACCACGGCGAAGGCTATCTCAAGTACCGCAGCAGTTCGGCCGATGGCCTTATCAATCAGGGATGGAAGGACTCGGGTGATGCTATCGTGAGAGCCAATGGCGACCTCGCCAGGCCGCCGATCGCCCTGGTCGAGGTTCAGGGCTATGTCTTTGCCGCCAAACAGGCCATTGCCGACCTTTATGAGCGCAATGGCGAAGCTGATCGGGCAGGACAGCTTCGCCAGGAGGCCGAAAGGCTTCGAAAGCGCTTCAACCGCGACTTCTGGCACGAGGATCAGGGCATCTTCGCTCTCGCGCTGGAGGCCAGGGGCCGGCAGGTCGCGGTCGTTTCGTCGAATCCCGGACATGCGCTGTGGTGCGGTATCGCGGACCGCGACAAGGGCCGGCGGTCGGTGGCGCGACTGATGCGGGACGACATGTTCAATGGCTGGGGCGTGCGCACGCTTGCCACCTCGGAGCGGCGCTACAATCCTGTCGGCTACCATCTCGGGACTGTCTGGCCGCACGACAATGCGCTGGTGGCAGCAGGCTGCCGCGCCTATGGCGAGGACGACGCCGCATTGCGCATTTTCACGGGGATCGCCGAGGCTGCGATGCATTTTCGCAATCAGAGGCTGCCTGAAGCGATGGCAGGGTTTCCGCGAGCGGATTTCCAGGCGCCGGTGCATTATCCGGTGGCGTGTCACCCGCAGGCCTGGGCAGCCGGAGCCGCGCCCTTTCTGCTGACGGTCTGCCTTGGCCTGGAGCCAGACGGCTTCGCGAACAAGCTGAGGATCGTGCGACCCCGGATGCCCGGTTTTGTGAACCATATCGAACTTCGCGGGCTGCGTGTCGGCAAGGGCAGCGCCGATCTCGAATTCAGACGAACGGATGATGGAGCAGAGGTCAATATCCTGCAGACAAGTGGACAATTGACCGTCGAAGTTGGAGGATGAGGACCGCCTCGGTCGGCACCTCCCGCCAGGGCAAAAACATTCCGCCAGCCAGCCGTTCAGGCGATGCGTTTCGCTTGAATGTCCAGCCGATAGACCCTATTTAGAATTATTCCAAACTGTCGGCCCAGGAAGGGCCTGGAGATACCCATGTTCATCCAGACCGAATCGACGCCGAACCCGGCGACGTTGAAGTTTCTTCCCGGCAAGGAAGTGCTGCGCGAAGGCACCGCCGATTTCCGCAACGCCGAGGCAGCGGCCGAGGCCTCGCCACTGGCTGGCCGCCTGTTCGAGATTCCCGGCGTCACCGGCGTTTTCTTCGGCTACGACTTCATCACCGTGACCAAGGACGGCCCCGACTGGCAGCACCTGAAGCCGGCCATCCTCGGTGCCATCATGGAACACTTCATGTCCGGCGCGCCGGTGATGGCTGCGGCCGCCCCGGCGAGTGAAACCAGCGACGGAGCCGAGTTCTACGACAAGGCCGATGAAGAGCTGGTGCTGACCATCAAGGAGCTGCTCGACACGCGCGTGCGCCCAGCCGTTGCCCAGGACGGCGGCGACATCACCTTCCGCGGCTTCGAGAACGGCACGGTGTTCCTGCATATGAAGGGCGCCTGCGCGGGCTGCCCGTCATCGACGGCGACGCTGAAGCACGGCATCCAGAACCTGCTCCGCCACTTCGTTCCGGAAGTGCAGCAGGTCGAGCAGGTGGCCTGAAGCGTCCCGCTGCCAGCGACCAGGCAGACCAAGCACTTATCGCAAGAAACAAAAAACCGGGCCCCAACAGCCCGGTTTTCTGTTTTCAGGACGTCTTGTTGTTGCCTAGACGGTCCGCCTGCGAAACTTTTTGCCCTACATCACGATGACCTTGGCGCCGACCGAAGTGCGGTCGTAGAGGTCGATAATATCCTGGTTCATCAGCCGGATGCAGCCCGACGACATCGCCTTGCCGATCGAGAACCATTCCGGGCTGCCATGCAGGCGATAGCCCATGTCGCCGCCCTTGTTGAAGAGATACATGGCGCGCGCGCCGAGCGGGTTCTTCAGACCCGGCTCCATGCCGCTGGCGAACTTGGCGAGCTCGGGCTGACGCTTGATCATGGCGGCCGGCGGGGTCCATGTCGGCCACTCGCGCTTCAGCGCGATGTGGGCGGTGCCGTGCCACTCAAAACCCTCGCGGCCGACGCCGATGCCGTAACGCATCGCCATGCCGTCGCCCTCGATGAAGTAGAGGAACTTGTTCTGGGTGTCGACGATGATGGTGCCCGGCTTCTCCGAAGAGTCATACCGAACTTCCTGGCGATGGTATTTCGCGGGCACCTTCTCGATCGGGATGCGCGGCAGCTGATAGCCGGCATCGGTCATCGCGCCATAGTTGTTGGTGAAGATCTGCCCGCCAATGGTGCTGCACCCGCTGACAGCGGTCGACAGCGCAAGGGCGGCAAGGATTGCAAACGACTTCAAGCGCATGAAAAGGTTCGACGCCCCGTCTCTATGGCAGCGGCACGAGTCGGCCGCTTTCTTGCCATCATTCATGCTGGCATTTCTTTTGCTTGCCAAGCGCGCACTGCCTATATGCAAGGCGTTACGCACCGGTAAGTGCCGAACTGCGGCATTTCCGCAACAGGCCTCACGGGATTGTGAAGCAAAATCAATGGGGCGGCCGAGCGAGCCGCGAGGTGTGCAAGGAGAGCGTCATGAATGTCGGAGAGGCCGCCGAGCGTTCCGGTCTGCCGGCCAAGACCATCCGCTACTACGAAGAGATCGGCCTGATCCGTCCGGCACGGGCCGGCAACGGCTACCGCGACTACTCCGGCGACGATATCCACCGGCTCACCTTTCTGCGTCGCGCCCGCAATCTCGGTTTCTCAATCGACGATTGCAGGCAACTGATGGCGCTCTATCAGGATCGCGGCCGCGCCAGCCACGACGTGCGCGAAATCGCCGCCGCCCATGTCAGGGCGATCGAGGAGAAGGTGCGCGAATTGCAGTCTATGCGCTCGACGCTGCAGAAGCTGATCCACGCCTGCCACGGCGACGACCGGCCGGACTGCCCGATCCTCGACGACATGGCGGGTACGGCGGACAAAGACAGCGCGGTGGTGCACGCATAGTGTAGACTGCTCAGCAACAGGCGTCAGAACTGCAGCGCTGTGGCCGTTGAGGTGGGGCGTCCCATGAGCGAAAGTAACGATCTCATTATCTATCCCATGCCCAGTCTTGTAGCGACCTTGCTCAACCGTGAGAGAGCAAAAGGAAGCCCGTTGACTGAACAAGAGGTGATCTAGGTCCGCGATGGCTGTCCGTCCGTCGCGGTTCCTCGCGATGTTGCGCGACAAATCGATGAGTCACGGGGCTACCTCGACATCGATCCGGAAAACTGCTGGGAAGAGTGGCAAAGAGCCAGGAAAGAATTGGCTGATGACTGAGACGTTCATCGACATTGGATGCTGCCAAGAGCCCCGCGAATATGTCCGTGACAGATGCATCCTGAATAGGCATAAGAGCAGCAAGGTCTGAGGGCGGGACGGTGACGCATCGGTCTGCAAAACCGACGTAATGGGTTCAATTCCCATTCAGACCTCCAGCCCACCGTCACTGGTCTGAATCAGTGTAATCGACTACCTCCGCTTCGAATCTCAGCGCTTCCAGAAATCGCGGTGCGGGGCGAGCAATTCATCCGCGATTTCGGGGAACGGGCCGAACACCTCGATCTTCTTCTGGCCGGCTGCGAAGACGGTGCGCGAGGCGAGGTTCATCGTCGGGTTCTCCGCGTGATCCCCGGTGAGCGCCAGGAGATCGATCTCCTCATAGCCGTAGACCAGCCGACCGATATTGGCCCAATACATCGTGCCGGCGCACATCGCGCAGGGCTCGCCGGTCGAGACCAGCGTGCATTGCCACAGGAACTGAGGCTCATAGGCCGCCGCGGCGCGGCGAGCCAATTCGGTCTCGGCATGGCGCACCGTGTCGAGATTGCCCTGCCGCATCAGCACGCGATCGTCCGGGCCAACCAGCACGCAACCGAACGGATGGTGCCCATGCGCCGCCGCCTCGCGCGCGACGGCGTCGGCGGAGCGGAGATGGACGAGCATTTGATCGCGGGTCATGGCAGTATCCCTCTCACGGCGAGATTGCGGCCAGGGGGCACGATTGGCAAGAGCCGGTCGTCTCTCGAGCCGTCGTCCCGAGTGTCCCCGCGGGCTTCGCGCTCCATCTTCTTCGTCCGATGCTTCGGATGGTCATCATCCGCTGGTTTGGGCCGGGTCGTCGAAATCACGTCTAGCGATCCGGCGTGATTGAACCCGTGCCCATGGGCACGAAGAAGCACGTCCACCTGAATCTGTGGTAGGCTTCGAACTTCAAATGCGGGAGGATCGTCCGGTAAAACGTCATCAGCCGTTCGCAGATATGGTACCGGTCATCCGGCGCGGCTTGGACTCGCTCCCTTGGGATGAACCATTCAGCTTCCCGTGGTTCGTTCATGTAACTCGGGCGCGGCACCCTGATGTAATAGCCGTCCTTTGTTGCCCTGACATCGCCGCGGTCGATTGGATGGCAATCCTTACCTCCGCAGCATTTGTATCCCACTACAGGATCGGTCTTGCCGGTGTACCAGTCGTGAGCGTCAGCCTCGCCTGAGAAGGCGAGCCAAACCCATGCAGCGTGTTTTCCCAGCCGATGCATTGAAATCCCTCGCACCAGCCATATCATATTAGAAAAAACTAATCTATTTGTTTGAAGTCGCGAGACTGGGCGTGCGCAGCCAGCTGCGCCGGATGGGTTTGTCAACCATAGTATGCCCCGCCTAAAGGCGATTATATCTTTGACAGACCCATTGGCGAAACCCCAAGGTGCGCTGATATGAAGGCGCATGAGGAAACCCAATAAGTATATGATGCGAGCCGTTGTGGTCGCTATGGAGCTTGCTCTAGTCTGGTTGGTTGCCCAATCCCTTTGGACCGGCCGCATCCCTTTCAAGGATCACCCCGTAGAACGAGCATATGACCCATTTACCTATTGGGTCGAGTTGGCTGTGATCGTTTTCGGTATGGTAACCGTGCCACTCTGGATGCTCTACCGGGAGCGGCAGGGGCGCCAAAGTGGCATCAACGGTTGAGGATGGTCGCCTTGAATTGGGAAGCCATCCGAATGGGCTGGCGGCGGTTCTGGTCGCGCAAGCTTATAGCTCAGTCCAACGTCAAAGGCCGTTCTTTCATGCTCTCATTCAAGGTCTACCAGTCCGACGATGGAGGTCGGACGTGCCATATGAGCCTCCGTGCCGGCGATGGGGAATACTCCTCCTCAATGCGTCCAGACGAACTTGGTCGCCTTATCGAGGCCGCTCAGGAAGCGATGGCGAAGCTTAGCGCCTAATTCACCAGCCATGTCCCGTTCCACGGGATGAAGGCGGCATCCTTGCCCGTGACGTCCTATAGAACATTCAAGGTACAGTTGGTAAACTGACCTAAACTCGGTAAACTCCATAAACCTCGTAAATTGGGTAAGGGGTATGGACCAGGCTCAGTGATCGCTGGTCGAGATGATCTCGTGGTCCGTTACCAACTGTGCGGGCGCGGCTTCGGACGCATCCGAAGCGGCCATAGGAAGGCAAGTAGTGATTGCCGTCAATACGCAATTGAACTCAGGACCGCATCCCTGTCGCGCTCGTGGTTTGTCAATCAGATAATCGCGCGCCCCAGGCATTCTATTGTTGACAAACCAAAGTGATATACGAAATTTCGCACACGATTTACTGTGCTACTCCATCCCATGAAAGTGTGAGGCGAGCTGGACTGGCCTTAAACCCGGGCGGCCAACACTTTTTCACACCACCTGCTAGAAGCGAAGCAGCCTCGGCCACCATCTTTCGACAGAGGGGGGATGGACCCGAAAAGCTTATCTCCCTTGGAACTCAATGGCACGGTAGCTGGAAAATGGCCGCTAAAGATTCAACGTCCAATCGCAGCGACAAGAGCGCTTCACGTTTGACCCAGGTTGAAAAATTTCGGGAAGCGGCGCGTAGGTTGAAAACCGACGACTCCGACGAGGCCTATGATCCAGCATTGGGCAAGGTTTCTCATGCGCCAAAGCTCACCAATGAGCAGATAAAGGAACTGGCACGGCGCAAGCGGGCCGAAGACAAGCCGTAGCCATTCCTTACGGCTGTGGATCGGTCCATCGCTTCAAACCGAGTTCGATAATCAGAACTACTCCCACCCCGATAACGGCATATATTGCGGCACTTTCTAGAATGCTGCGGAGGGTGTCGCCTTGGAAAACCATGTACAGGGTATGGCCCAGGAAACCGCCAAGCACCGCTCCGCGTCCATACTGCAGTACTTTCTTGTCCATAGAGCGCATCCTATCAGCACGCATAAGACTCGCCAATGGTTGGGCTGAATAAGGGGGTGCCGGCCTGGCGAGGAACACATTCCTATTCCACTTTGGGTTTATCAACCAGATAATCCTCTTCGGAACGGGTTCAAACCGTGAACAAAATCTGGCATGGTGCCAGGCATGCCTATCGTTTCCCCGATTCCCCTCAACCCTTTGATCGACGGTCGCCAGTCGGAGCGCGCCTTGCTGGTGCGGCGCGGCGTGCAGCGGCTGCTCTCCCAAATGGGCGCGCATGTGCTGCCTGAATTGTCCCTGGCCACCGGCCGGCGCGCCGATCTCGTCGCGCTGACCAGGCAGGGCGATATCTGGATCATCGAGATCAAATCCTCGATCGAGGATTTTCGCGTCGACCGCAAATGGCCGGACTACCGGCTGCATTCCGACCGCTTCTTCTTCGCCACCCATCCCGGCGTTCCACAGGAGATTTTTCCCGAGGAATGCGGCTTCATCCTTTCCGACGGCTACGGCGCGGAGATCATGCGCGATGCGCCGGAGCACCGCATGGCAGCGGCGACGCGCAAGGCGCTGATGCTGCGGATTGCCCGCGCAGGCGCCGCCCGGCTGCTGGCCGCCGAGCTTGCAGGCGTTGCAGTGCCGGCGCTGGATGGCGAGAGCGAGTAGCGCTGGTTCCTCGCCCCACGGGGGGGGTGCGGAAATGACGTAACGGCGTGGCTTACTACACTTCCTCTTCCGCGCCGCCGGCAGCCGGCGCCGTGAGCAGCACGGCGGCGCCCAGCAGCGCGGCTATCAGCGATCCAGCGAGGATGCCGACCTTGACCGCGTCCTGCAGCGCCGGGTCGCTGGCGAAGGCGAGCAGGCCGATGAACAGGCTCATGGTGAAGCCGATGCCGCATAGCAGCGAAATGCCCAGCATGTGCAGCCAGCCGGCATTGGCCGGCAGGTCGGCGAGGCCGAACCGGATGGCGAGCGCCGAGGAGCCGAAGACGCCGACCAGCTTGCCCACCACCAAGCCGGCGGCGACGCCGAGCGTCAGCGGCTCGACCAGGGCAGCAACGCTCAGGCCGCCTAGCGAGACGCCAGCATTGGCGAATCCGAAGATCGGGATGACGAAGAAGGGCACGAGCCCGTGCAGGCCGTGTTCCAACCGGTGCAGCGGCGAATGCTCCGTGTCGTGGCCGATGCCGGGAGACCGCTCCAGCGGAATGGTCAGTGCCAGCGCCACGCCGGCGAGCGTCGCATGCACGCCCGACTTCAGCACCAGCACCCACAGGATTGCGCCGAGCACGAGATAGGGCAGGAGATTCATTACCCGCATGCGGTTGAGCAGGACGAGCAGCGCAATGACCGCGAAGGCGGCGCCCAGATAAGCAAGCGACAGGCCGCTGGTGTAAAACAGCGCAATGATGACGACGGCGCCGAGGTCGTCGATGATCGCCAGGGCGGTGAGAAAGACTTTCAGCGAGGCCGGCACGCGGCTGCCGAGCAGCGAGAGCACGCCCAGCGCAAAGGCGATGTCGGTGGCGGTCGGGATCGCCCAGCCGGAAAGTGCTGCCTGATTGTCACGATTGATCAAGACATAAACCAGCGCCGGCACCACCATGCCGCCGGCGGCAGCGATGCCCGGCAGAACGCGACGCGGCCAGGTCGAGAGCTGCCCGTCCAGCATCTCGCGCTTGATCTCCAGCCCGACCAGCAGGAAGAACACCGCCATCAGCCCGTCATTGATCCAGTGGGAAACGCTGAGCGGTCCGAGATAGGCGTGGAGGATCGCGAAATAGGTTTCGGCCAGAGGCGAGTTGGCGACGATCAGCGCGAGCGCGGCGGCGGCCATCAGGATTATGCCGCCGGCGGCCTCGCTGTCGAGGAATTCGCGCAGGATCGATTTTGGCCGCTTGTCTTGCATGGTCTCTCCCTGATCCAGCCCTGTCGGCCGCGAACCTGTCGTCCCATGATGCGCAGCGTGAGTGGCGATGCAAGGCTACAAGGCAGCGCATGCCTCGAAAACTGGTTCAAGCGCGAGGCCCTTCGTCATCCACGAGCGAAGCAAGGCGCGAGGCGAGGCGGCGAAGATCCGAGAATGGCGACGCCGGTCAGCGCGGCGCGCGTTTGGCCAGTATGCGCTGCAGCGTGCGGCGGTGCATGTTGAGGCGGCGCGCCGTCTCGGACACGTTGCGGTCGCACATCTCGTAGACGCGCTGGATGTGCTCCCAGCGCACGCGGTCGGCCGACATCGGGTTTTCCGGGGGCGCCGCGCGTTCGCCGGAAGTGCGGGTGAGCGCGGCGAAGACGTCGTCGGCATCGGCCGGCTTGGAAAGGTAGTCCACGGCGCCGAGCTTCACCGCCGTCACCGCGGTGGCGATGTTGCCGTAGCCGGTCAGGATGATGGCGCGGGCGTCGTCGCGCTTTTCGCGGATGACCGCCACGACATCGAGGCCGTTGCCGTCACCGAGCCGCATGTCGACCACCGCATAGGCCGGCGGATGAGCGCGCGCCTTGGCGACCGCCTCTTCCACGCTCTCGGCCGTCTCGACCGTGAAGCCCCGGATCTCCATGGCGCGGGCAAGCCGGGTGAGGAACGGCTTGTCGTCATCGACGATCAACAGCGAGGTATCCTCGCCCTCGACCATTGCGCCAGTGGTTTCGTCTGCGCTCATTTCTTTCAGGGTTCCTGCTGCCTTAAAGCGCCCACCTCGAAATGGATTCAGGCGACGGGCTCAAGTTTTGCTCCATGCATGCCGTTTTCCCAGCCGATGCACATTTTTGGGCGACATGCGTTATTTTTACGCAGATACAATTCCGCGACGGCAATGTCCAATTTTTAGAGCCGGCAACAGAGCTGCCATGCAGCAATGCAGGGCCTCGTTCGCCGTTTTCGCTATTCCGTAGCGAAGGCTACGGCCAAGGCGCCGGCCCCATTCGCTTCACAGCGGGCATCGTCTAGGCGTTGTCGAAGATGTTGGCCGAAGCCTGATCCTGGTTGAGAAAGACCCCGCGCGGCCAGACGACCTGCACCACCGCGCCTTCGCCGATGCCGCTCGAATTGCGGAAATCGATGGTGGCGCCCGACCGTTCCAGCAAGGTCTTGGCGATGAACAGCCCGAGCCCCAGGCCACCACCGGCCTCCGTGCCCTGACGCGTCGACATATAGGGCTCGCCGATGCGGTCGATGATCTCGGCCGGAAAGCCGGGCCCGTCATCGGTGATCGAGAAGACGACCTCCTCATTGTCCCAGCTCCAGCTGACGGTGACCGACTTGCGGGCGAAATCGACGGCGTTCTCGACCAGATTGCCGAGCCCGTAGATGACGCCGGGGCTGCGCTGGCCGACCGGCTCGGGGCCGATGCGCTCGCCGGGCCGCAGTCGGATCGAGATGCCGAAATCGCGATGCGGCGCCGTCACCTCCTCGACCAGCGAGGTGAGCGGCATGCGCGACAGATGCGCCTCGCCTTCCGACGAAAGGCTGGTCAGCCGTTTCAGGATCTCGCGGCAGCGCTCGCTCTGCGAGCGCAGGAGCTTCACGTCCTCGCCATATTTCGGGTCCTTGCCGAGCGCCTTTTCCATTTCCTTGGCAACGACGGTAATGGTGGCCAAGGGCGTGCCTAGTTCGTGCGCGGCTGCCGCCGCCAGCCCGTCCAGCGCCGACAGATGCTGCTCGCGCTGCAGCACCAGTTCGGTGGCGGCCAAAGCGTTGGCGAGCAGGCGCGCCTCAGCCGCGACGCGGAAGGCATAGATGGCGGTGAAGGCGATCGAGGCGAACACAGCCATCCACATGCCGGCGACATAGATGAAAGGCATCGGCAAAGGCGAGCCCTCATACCAGGGCAGAGGCAGGTGGAAGAACACCAGCAGCGATGCCGACAGCATGACCAGGGCGCCGAGAACGGCGGTCATGCGCAGCGGCAAGGACGCCGCCGAGATGACCACGGGCACGGAAAGCAGCACCGAGAAAGGGTTGGTGAGGCCGCCGGTCATGTAGAGCAATCCGCTGAGCTGCAGGCCGTCGAAGGTCAGGATGGCGAAGGCCGAGAGCGGGGTGAGCCGATGCGCGGCCGGATAGCGGAAGGTGAGCCACAGGTTCATCCAGGCCGACAAGGCGATGAGCGCGAAGCATATCGAAACCGGCAGCGGGAATTTCAGCCCGTAGGCGACGACAAGCACGGTCAGGCTCTGGCCGACGATGGCCAGCCAGCGCAGGCGGACCAGCGTGTTGAGCCGCAACCGCTGGCTTGGCTGAGAATCGGGCGCGCGCAGGATGTTGATCATCGCCAAGAATTACAGCCACGGGAAGGGAAACGATAGAGCATCGTCTTTGCCTGATGCATGTCGTTCTCCCGAAAATCGCTTCGCACTTTTGGGCGACATGCACCTTTGCCTGATGCATGTCGTTCTCCCAAAACCGCCGCGCACTTTTGGGCGACATGCACCTTGTTGCATGTCGTTCACCCAAAACCGCCGCGCACTTTTGGGCGACATGCATTAGGTCCCGCGCGGTTTGGCGCGGCTGGTGGCGGCCGCCAGCAGCGGATTTTCCGGCCAGACATGCTTGGGGTAGCGACCGCGCATGTCGGCGCGCACATCGGCCCAGGAGCCGCGCCAGAAGCCGGGCAGGTCGCGCGTCGTCTGGATCGGCCGGTGCGCCGGTGACAGCAGCTCGAGCGTCAGCGGCACAGCGCCATTGGCGATCGCCGGGTGCCGGTCGAAGCCGAACAGCTCCTGAACGCGGATCGCCAGCACCGGCCATTCGCCGTCATAGCGGATCGGTACGTGACTGCCGGACGGCGCGTCGAAATGGGTCGGCGCCAGCACGTCGACCTTGCGTTGCAGGTCGTGAGGGACCAGCGCCATCAGCGCCGATGACAGCGTCGCCGGCCTGATGGCCGCGAAGGAGGCATCGCCGGCGAGGAACGGCAGCAGCCAATGGTCGAGGCGGTCCAGAAGGGCCGCGTCGGAGACATCCGGCCAGGGCGCGCCAAGGCCGCGATTGAGCCAGCCTAGCCGCTGGCGCAGCGCCTCTGCCTCCTTGCCCCAGTCAAGCAGCGACAGGCCGTACTCGCGCAAGGCATCCATCATGGCGCGGTCGGCTTCGGCGCCCGATGGCGCCGGCAGCATGCGCTCCGACAACGTGATGGCGCCGAGCCTGGCGACCTCGCGAACGCGCACGGCGCGCCGCTCGCGATCGAAGGCCGCCTCGCGCTTCGTCTCGATGCGATCGGCGAGGGACGCGCGGATCTCGGCCTCGCCGACCGGAGCGGCGGCGGTGATGCGGGCGTTCTGCGCCTTACCCTGCAGGTCGGCGACGACCAGCCACGTTTCATTGGCGAGCGGATCGGCGGCATCGACCATGGCGCCCGATCCGTTGGCGAGCACGAAGCGGCCGCGCTCGCCGCGTGCCCTTGCGACGCGGTCCGGCCAGGCATGGATGAGGAGCGAGCCGGCGGAGGCCGCCTCGCCTCCCTGCCCGCCGCCGGCCTGTCTGGCCAAACGCTCGGCGAGCTGCCTGGCGGCATTGGCGCGTGGAGATTTCTCGCCGCGAAAACGGATCAACCGCCGCTCCAGGTCGGCGCTGTCGCCGCCCAGCCCGCGCTCGGTAAG
>Ga0315336_1002579_pt1 | contig 27168 bp, 24 predicted proteins | sample ASW5metaG_FD_204512 | JGI IMG/M metagenome (GOLD analysis project Ga0315336, IMG submission 204512) | Ammonia-oxidizing marine archaeal communities from Monterey Bay, California, United States - ASW #5 | ecosystem: Environmental > Aquatic > Marine > Intertidal zone | place: USA: California... | reverse complement strand
GGCATGTGGGTTTCCCAAACCGCAGTGTCTACAGTATGACAAAATTTGGCATTGAAGGACTAACCAAAGGCATGGCACTTGATTTAGCCAGGAATAATATTCGTGTTAACACTGTGTGCCCAACCTATGTTGAAACCCCTATGGTAAAGCGATTTTTTAAAGATAAAAAATTTAAATCTACAGTGCTACAAAATATTCCTTTAGGTCGATTTGCAACTGTAAGTGATGTAGCAACCGTAGTTGTGTTTTTGGCTTCTAATGCATCATCAATGGTGACAGGATCATCCCTTATGGTTGATGGAGGTTGGACAGCTAAATAATTCTATTTAACTGATGATCGCTCTATCAACCTGTTTTGTTTCAGGAACATCTTTTTTTATAAACGATTCTCGATAAGTTATATAAATTACCGAAACAAAGATTATTACTCCTCCAATCCACGTCCAAAAGTCAGGCGTTTCCGAGAATATAAACAATCCAATTAAAGATACCCAGATTAACTTTGTAAATTGCAAGGGCATTACAAATGTGGTGTCACTCATTTTTAGGGATTGTGTCATACACCAATGGGATAATAATCCTGCTATAGCCATTATTATAAAAATTAGTAGTTGATTCCATGTAATAGGTTCCCAAAAAAATAAAGATATAATAAAAAAAACAGGAGTCATAAAAAGAAGATGATAAAAAATAATAGTCAAATTAGTATCAATAGCTGATAATCTTTTAACAAATATAAGGACAAACGAAAAGGTCAAGGACGCTATTAACATTATAAGGGTGCTATATTCAAAGGGAATATAACCAGGCCGGATAATCACTAATATACCCACAAAACCTAATGCTAAAGCAGCGGTTCTGTGTACTCGGATGACTTCTCCTAAAAAAATCACTGCAAGAACTGTGGTAAATAATGGAGTAGTGAAACCTAAAGCCGCTGCTTTTTCTAGTTGCATCATTCCCAGTGCAGAGAACCAACAAATCATGGAAATGACATTGATCATACTCCTGCCAAACTGTAATTTAATATTATTGCTTTTAAGTGCGTGAAATTTATTTTTTGCTACAAAAGGTAAGAGAAGTATTAATCCAATAATGCAGCGATAAAAACATATGCTAATGGTATTAAGATCATTGGATATAAATTTCACACAAGATGCCATCAAGGCTGCAGTGAGTGTACTAGCAATAGCTAAAGCGACAACAATGATAGATTTATTATTCTGCACTACTGCGCAGCAATAATAGAAGCTGCAATCGACGCTAAGCGAGAAGCAGCATTATCAGCCCTGCTTGTAACAACGACTGGCACTTTTCCTCCCACAACAAAACCGGCCGCGCAGGCATTCATAAAATAGACCATAATTTTCGAGAGAGAATTTCCTGTTTCTAAATTGGGTACAAGAAGTACATCCGCTTTTCCGGCTACTTCATTATTAATATCTTTAATTTTTGCTGCCTCTTCTGAAATTGCATTATCAAAAGCAAGAGGCCCATGAACATACGCATCAATATTCTCTTGTTTCGCACGTATCATGATTTCTTTGGCATCCATTGAGCTTGGCATGCTTTGAATGGGGTCTTCCGTGCCAGAGAGCACAGCAACTTTTGGTTTGGAAATACCTGTTTTTTTTGCAAATTCCACGACATTGCGAAGAATATGCATTTTTACATCGATCCTGGGAGCAACATTGAGAGCGCCATCCGTTATAAAAATAGGTTTTGGGTGATTGGGCGTTGTCATATGCCAAATGTGACTAAGGCGTGTACCCTCAATCAACCCAAATTCTTTTTTTAAATAAATTTTCATCAAAATGTCAGTATGCAAATCACCCTTAATAATAATTTGAATTTTGTTATTCTTCGCCAATTGCGCGCTAGCGACAGCAGCTTCTTCCTTAATACTGTGATCTATTATCTCAACTGAATTCAAATCCCAGTTAAGTTTATTAGCCTCTTCACAAATAAGTTTTTTATTTCCTATTAAAATGGGCTTGATTAACTGATATTCTACTGCTTGTTTAGTAGATTCCATCGTAGATTTATGATGAGCGCACACAACAGCAGCTGTCATTGGAGCCATTGATTGTGCTAACGAAATTAAATTATTTGGGATGTTAATATTGCTTGCATTAGTCATATTCGGGAAATTACTATTTATACTAGGGGACTAATTTTTCCTATGATATTTCTGTTTTATGATGAATTCTTCTTGGAATTAGCTTTTTTTCTCCTATAGTAAATAAGAAAAACAGATTAATAGGACTAATTTATGGATTTAGAAAATAGAACAGAACTTCCCAATTCTCTCGAAGAACATTGGATGCCATTCACTTCAAACAAAGATTTTAAAGAGAGCCCACGCCTCATGGTTGAGGCTCAGGGTGTTTATTATACAGATCATCATGGTAATAAATTAATTGATGCAACCTCTGGTTTATTTTGTAATCCAGCCGGTCACTCAAGACCTGAAATACGTGAAGCTGTTTCAGAACAGCTAAAAAAGCTGGACTATGTCCAACCATTTCAACAAGGTTACAGTGGATCTTTCGAGTTAGCTAGACGTGTTTCCCAGCACACTCCTGAAGATTTAAATAGAATATTTTTCACAATTTGCGGTTCTTCAGCAGTTGACACATCTATTAAGACAGCAATTGCTTATTTTAAAGCTAAGGGTGAAGGTCATCGCTCCCACATTGTAGGTCGAGAAAGGGCTTATCATGGTATGAATATTGGAGGTATTTCTGTAGGAGGCATGGTTGCTAATAGAAAAACTTTTTCCAATATTCTAATGCCAAATGTTCATCATTTGCGTCATACACATTTGCCAGAAAATTTGTTTGTTAGAGGGGAGCCAGAGACTGGCGCCTATCTAGCTGACGATCTGGAACGGATTGCGGCCAATATAGGTGGAGAAAATATTGCTGCTTGTATTGTTGAACCCATTGCGGGATCAACCGGAGTGCTAGTTCCCCCAAAGGGATACTTAAACAAACTGCGTGAAATTTGCGACAAGCATGGAATACTTCTTATTTTTGATGAAGTTATTACGGGTTGGGGTCGGACAGGGGAACCATTTGCTGCCCAGGCTTTTGGTGTTACTCCAGATATTATGACCATGGCAAAAGGTATTACAAATGGCGTTATGCCATTAGGGGCCGTTGCTTCACGCGAAAAAATTTATGATACGATTGTTGACGCTTCCCCAACAGGAGCAGTTGAATTTTTTCATGGATATACCTATTCAGCTATTCCCCCTTCAATTGCGGCAGGTCTGGCGATGCAAAATATCTTTGAAAAGGAAAACCTTTTCCAACGTTCCAAGGACATGTCACCATACTTCCTTGATGGTTTATTCAGTTTAAAGGATATTGACATTATTACTGATATTCGAGGATATGGAATGCTGGGTGGTATTGATGTTCGTTTTGATGAACGTCCTGGTAAAGCGGGATACACATGCTTTAAGAAATTATTTGAAGCGGGACTTAGTCTTAAAGCAACGGGAGATTGTTTGTGTGTAGCACCACCGTTTATATGTGAAAAAAATCATATTGATGAAATTATTGAAAAACTTCGTAAAGGTATCACTAATTATCAAAAATCTTTATAATAATGAAGATCGGTGTCCCATCTGAAATAAAAGCGCAAGAATTTCGTGTAGGCCTGACCCCAGCGAGCGTTCAGGAGTTAACCAATCACGGACATGAAGTTCTAGTCCAGGATCAAGCCGGTTTTGGAGCGGGATTTGATAATGCGGATTATTCTAATGCAGGTGCGAAAATAACTTCTACTGCTGAAGATGTTTTTAATGCAACCGATATGATTATCAAAGTTAAGGAACCCCTTAATAATGAGGTTGCAATGCTGCGTGAGAATCAAATATTGTTTACTTATTTGCACTTGGCAGCCGCTCCAGAATTAACTAAAGGATTGATAAAATCAAAAGCCATTTGTATTGCCTATGAGACAGTTACCGATGAGCTTAGACGACTTCCTTTATTAGCGCCCATGAGCGCAGTGGCGGGACGAATGTCAATACAGGCTGGAGCTCATTCATTGGAGAAACCTCAGCAAGGCAGAGGTCTTTTACTTGGGGGAGCCCCGGGTGTCATCCCTAGCAATGTGTTAATTTTGGGAGGCGGTGTTGTCGGAGAAAATGCAGCTATCATAGCCACAGGCATGCAAGCAAAAGTATATATTGTTGATAAATCTTCCCAACGGTTAGATGAATTGCAGAAAAAGTTTGGCAATCAAATAATTCCATTAAACAGTGATGAAATTAATTTATCCGATTATATTGTGGATTGTGATTTATTAATTGGAGGCGTTTTGGTTCCAGGAGCTAATGCACCCAAATTAATTTCCAAAGAAATGATTCCTTCAATGAAAAGAGGTTCCGTTATTGTTGATGTCGCTATTGATCAGGGAGGGTGTGTTGCAACAAGTAAGCCAACAACACACGCTAACCCAACGTACCTTGTTGATGACGTGGTTCATTATTGTGTTGCTAATATGCCAGGTGGCGTTCCGATGACCGCAACTTTAGCTCTTAACGCGGTCACTCTTCCATTTATATTGAAGTTGGCACAGGAAGGGTATCAGAATGCTCTAGCTAGCGATGCTAATTTTTTAGCAGGATTAAATGTGTGCAAGGGAAATGTAACCTATAGAGCAGTTGCGGATGATTTAGGGTATGCATACGTTGATGCCAGCAAGGCCATTAACTAATCAAAAAGTATAAATTTCTTATTAAAATTTTTTCACTGCCTCTACCATTGTTTGTAATTTTCTTTTTGCCAATTCTCTTGGAAGATGGCCCAAACCACAATCCGGAGCAGCGATTAAACGATGGGCGTCAATATGTTGAAGGGATTCCTGAACTCTGGTTTGAATTTCTTCAACAGATTCTTGTATACTGCTTGCAACTTTGATTAAGCCTAAAATAATTTTTGTTTCAGAAAATTTTTCAAGTAAAGTAAGGTCATTATAGCGGTGGGCATCTTCTATTGAAACGGTATCAATGATTGATTGATCCAATGATGAGGCAATTTTTTCATAAGAGTTCAGGGGTGCTTTTGGATAATCAATCGCATCTAATTTATCAGGATATCCGCAACAAATATGCGTTATTTTTTCAACATCAGAATTTTCAACACCTTCAAAACACTTTTCCAGGTTAGCTATTCCATAGTCAAGCGCTTGCTGCGTTTTGCGTGCAAAAAGAGGTTCATCAACTTGAATGTATTTGCATCCCGCTTTTTGTAATCTTTTAACTTCTACATTAATGACTTCAGCTAAATCAAAACCCATTTTATCATCTGACTTATAATATGTATTGGCAATTGTATCAGTTATAGTCATCGGACCAGGGATAGTAATTTTTATGGGTTTTGAGGACAATTTTTGACTGACTTCCCAGTCATGAACTAAAAAAGAATCCTGAGCCTCTACTTTTGCTACGATCGTGGGAAGCCAGCATTTGTAATTTCCTGTCCGGGCAGCTTTTTCTGTTAATGTGTTAAAGTCTACTCCAGCAATATGGCGACAATGATAGTGAATATAATTTTCCCTTCTTACTTCACCGTCAGTAACAACATCAATGCCGCACTCTATCTGGTCTTTGATAACTTCATCAGCGGCATTCAAAAATAACTCCTCTGCTTTTTCACCCATTTGATTTATTTCTTGAGCATAATGTTTTGTTGGATCTGCTGTATCCGTTCCACCTTTTGCGTTAAACCAATCAGTAACTTTAAGATAATCAGGTTTTGGGTAGGCGCCTATAACTGTGGTTAACATATAATTGGATTTTTATTTTTCAATTTGTTGGCTCCGATTTTGATTTAGCAACCTTATTAAGATAGCATACTATTTGATCATTGTCTTTCTTGATGAAGTATAAGATGACTTAAACCGAAGGTTGCAAGTTCGAGTCCCACGGAGCGACCATTGATTATATATATATTTCGTTTAATATAATTGAATGTCATTTGAAAAATTCGGAATTATCACTGAATAAACCAGCATAATTTATTCAGAGAGTAAATGAAAAATAATTTTAAAATTGATGTTCCCGAAGATGTAATTCAAAAGATTTATACTCGCGTCAAAGAATATCCTTGGCATGAAATGCCAGATGATGGCGGCTGGTCTTATGGTACAAATCTTGATTATATGAAAGATTTTTGTGATTATTGGATTAATAAATTTAATTGGAGAGAACAAGAAAGAAAAATAAATGAATTTCATCATTACACATCACTCGTAGATGATATTAATATTCATTTCATTCATGAAAAAGGAAGTGGTAATGGAGCGATCCCCTTACTTATAAGTCACGGTTGGCCAGGAAGTATTGTCGAGTTTTTAAATATCATTGACCCCTTAGCTCATCCAGAAAAGCATAATGGGAACATTGATGATTCTTTTGATGTAATAGCCCCCTCTTTGCCTGGCTTTGGTTTTTCTGACCGTCCATCACGACCAATTGGCCCACGTAAAATGGCAAAATATTTTGATTTATTAATGACTGATACCCTTGGTTATTCCAATTATTTAGCGCAAGGTGGAGATTGGGGAGGGGCAATATCCAGCTGGCTTGGATTTGAACATCCTGCTTGTCAGGCTATTCACATAAATATCTTAACCATGCGTCATCCTGAAGGTCCAAAGGGAAAAGAAGAAAAAGAATGGGCCAAGAATTTTGAGATTGAGCAAATAAAGGAAAATGGTTACCGAACGCAACAAGCAACCAAGCCTCAAACCTTAAGTTATGCCATGATGGACAGTCCCGTTGGTGTAGCTGCCTGGATAATTGAAAAATTCAATTCATGGTCTGATACTGTTGGTGATGATATTGAAAGTGTCCATTCAAAAGATTCACTTTTAACAAATATAATGATTTATCTTATTACCAAGACTTTTAACACGGCTTCGTGGATATATTATGGGAGAACAGAAGAGGGTGGTCGCATACTATCACCTGAAGGAAAGCGTGTTGAAGTTCCAACGGCAGCAGCATTATTTCCAGCAGAATTATTATCCTGGCCCCCTCGTTCGTATGCAGAGAGAATTTACAATATTAAGCAATGGACTGAAATGCCACGAGGCGGCCATTTTGGAGCATTGGAACAACCTGATTTACTGATTAAAGACATCAGAACTTTTGCCCGCTCTATCCGCTAGATATTTTATTTGTTGAGAAAAAAAATGCAGTTTAATATATCAGCATTTTTACAATTGGTAATATGCTTTTATTTTTACCTTAAAAGAAAAAAAACAAGGTAATTCAAGAAAATTTATTACTCAAAAGACAATTGTAATAATTTTTTCTTGTTATTTTCCTTGTGATGTGTTGAACAGTTTGGACATTATTTAGGAGGAAATATAAATGAAAAATTTATTAAAGATACTTTTAGGAGGGTTATTTTTATGTTCTTTTTATTCAGTTAACGCTGTTGCAAAAGATGTGAATGTGGCTTTCTTTCTGGAATGGGCAACCCCCAATCAGGAAGCAAAAGTTAATAAAGCTTATGATGAAGCTATGGGCGTAAATATCAATTGGACAAATTTTGCTACTGGCGTGGAAATGACAGAAGCAATGTTATCCGGTGATATTGATATTTCTTACAGTCAGGGCATGACTCCGTTTGTAAATGCTGTTAACGCGAAAGCCCCAATTAAAATTGTGGATGTAGCTGTTGAGTATGGTATGGGCGGTACTGGCTGTGTAGTTAGTAATGCCTCAGGAATTACAAAAGCAAATGCTAGTGAATTGGAAGGTCAAAAAGTTGCCGTTCCTTTAAACACAATGGCAGACTATGCTATGAGAATGATAGCAGCACATTTAGGTGCCGATGTTTCTCAATTTCAACTAGTAGATATGGAGCCCGCAGACGGAGCAGTAGCTCTAGTTGATGGCAACGTTGTTGCGGCTTGTTTGTTTGGTAAAAACTCAATCGACAAAGCACTTGAAGCAGGTTCAATGCTTATGACAACTGAAGAAGCTACAGCTGCTGGAATTACAAGTTTTGATATAACTTCTGTTACAGATAAATTTATCAAAGAAAATCCAGAGTTAGTTAGAACTTTTCTTGAAGTAACAGCTGAATCAAATGCTCTTTTTGCAGCAGGCAATTCCGATATGTCTATCATTGCAAAAGATGCAGGTATGAGCGTTGAGAAAACTACAAACCAAATGTCTGGTTTTGGATTCCCAACTCCTGAGGAGCAAAAAAGTTCGTGGCTTAACTCAGGTGGCAAAGTTGAAGGAATGTTAGCATTCATGGGTAATATGTTTGCGACAGCTGAAAACCCAGCTCTTAGCGATTACTCTAAAACAATTGATGCTTCATTCTTACCTTAATAAAGAATAAGGTATTATTTAAAATTTATTAGGCACCAATTTATTTTGGTGCCTATTTATTACTGAAGTAAAAATTCTAGAATACGTATGAGCAATCTAGTTTCCGATAAATTAAATATGATTTTTAAATCTCCAAAAGGAGAAATAGTTCATGCGCTTAAAGATATAAGTTTTTCTCTAAAAAAAGGAGAACTGATGACAGTTCTTGGGCCTTCGGGTTGTGGAAAAACAACTTTATTAAACATTATCGCCGGTTTTCTTCGTCCTACTGATGGAAAAATAATTTTAGGAGAGAAGGAAATTAATGGTCCTGGAGTTGAAAGAGGAATGGTTTTTCAACAAGGCGCTTTATTTGAATGGTTAACTGTGGCCGAAAACGTAAATTTTGGTTTACGAATGAGAAAAGAAAACAAAATTGAAACAGCAAAAAAAGTTGAAGAATGGCTGGACATCGTAGGTTTGCAGGGTTTTGGCAATACTCCTACGTATCAATTGTCAGGGGGTATGCAACAAAGAGTGGCTCTTGCAAGATGTTTAATCAACAATCCAGATTTAATTTTAATGGATGAACCTTTGGGAGCACTAGATGCTTTGACAAGGGAAAAAATGCAGTCCTTAGTTTTAAAAATATGGAAAGAAACTGGCAAGACCATTATTCTTATAACCCACTCAGTTGAAGAAGCTTTACTATTAGGCGAAAGATTGTATGTGATGGCCCCAAGACCAGGTCGGATACACAAAGAATACAAACTTCCTTTCGCATCTATGGGATTAAAGGGTGATCTAAGGGAAATAAAAAATAACGAAGAATTTGTAAGTAAAAGAGAAGAAATTCTCACCATGATTTGGGATATGGAAGAAGAAATCATGGGTAAAGAAATTTAATATGATTACCGGTTTTATCACCATTGTACTTATTATAGGTTTGTTCAGTTCGATTGTTTACGGTCGAAAATTAATTAAAACAGAAAAAGTAGATGCTGTATTTGGAAATCCTGAAAGAGCAAATGGTGGCTATCATTGGGTAGTTGCGGGATCCTGCTCAATTTTATTGTTATGGCTTTATTTTTCTTGGGATATAGCAAGGTCTTTTTATCCAAATTCGGCTAATGAACTGTGCCAAGTTGCCAAAGTTAAAGAGTCAGTTCTTGGAATAAATTACATTTTTCCCATCGAAGAAAGAACGCTTAAGAGCACAGCATTTATTGAACGTGAGACTAAAAATATAAATAAATTAAAGTCAGAAATAGAGCAATCAACTTTACTAAATAAGGATAAAAGTAAATTAACTCAATTTCTTAAAGATATTGAACTAATGATTATTTCGTTAGCGGATGGAAAAAATTTAGGTCCAGAAGTTAAAAATGAAGTAAATGTAATAGCAAAAAAAATTACATTGTTAACAAAAAATTTCCAACTAACAAACTATCCGCCTCCAATAAGTGCAGAGCAAGAAAAGGAGGCACTCGAATTACTCAAAAATCAAGCTAGTTGGGGGGCAACGGGTATGGAAATACCACCTCACCCTGAAACTAAACGTGGATTGAAGTTTAAAGCCGCAAGCAAGGAGATGAATTTTATTGTTGAAGAGTTTTTTCAAATTAAAAATAATAACCCAATATTCTTAGAAAAATCAGAAAAAATTAAAGAAGAAATTAAAAATTACAAAGATGAATTGCTGGAAAATCAGGAAATGGAACAACGATACCTAAGACGAATTTCAAAGATTTCCGGAAGAGTATCTAGAAGTAATATCTTTCCTTCAAATACATTAGATAACGTAGAAGAATCAGTAGTAGAGTTTGATAGAGCGCAAAAAAAGGAACAAGGAAGCTTAAAAGTAATTGATACCTTTCTTTTTCCTACCGGAACCATTGTTGCTAGTGCTAGTGGTGAAACTTGTAGCGAGCAAGGCACAGGCAGATGGCTACCAAAACCAACTGATACTTTAAGAATATTCCTACATTTATTAAAACCAAGCGAAGGATATAAAAACTTTCCCATGCTATGGTATGAGATGAAGGGCGTTAATCAAATGGTTGCCTTTATCACTCCTGACTGGATAGCTGATATTATACCGGGAAAATATCCTGTTCACAGCTCAGATGGAAAAGTTAAACCTAATTTTAAAAAAACGGTTTTAGATATTGCTACAGGAGAGTTTAAGGCATTCAGCATACCCATTCCTTCTGGACATATTTGGGATTCGTTTTTAAGAGTATTTTTAGGACTAGCGCTTGGTGTAATTGCTGGAGTTCCTCTAGGTTTGTTCATGGGTCTATCAAGGTTTGCCAAAGGTTACTTTGATCCCGTGATTGAATTATATAGACCTGTGCCACCACTTGCCTGGGCGCCATTAATTATAACGGTTTTTGGAATTGATAACTCTGGAAAAATATTCTTATTATTTATGGTCTCATTTGCAATTATGATTGTTTCAGCAAGAGCAGGAGCTTCCGGAACACAATTGTCAAAAATACATGCAGCACATTCTTTAGGTGCTTCTAAATGGCAAATATTAAGGCAAGTAATTTTTCCAAATTCACTACCTGAAATATTGACAGGCATAAGAGTTGCAGTGGGAGTTTGCTGGGGAACATTAGTTGCCGCTGAATTTTTAGCGGGAACAACTGGTATTGGCTTTGTTGAAAATGTTGCAAGAAAATACATGCAATACGAACATATTTGGATAACGATATTTGTAATGGGAATGCTGGGTATGATCTTTGATTTAGCGATGAGATGGATTATAAAGAAAACAATACCGTGGCGAGGAAAAGGCTAACTATTTTATCTACTCTTATGTATTTTTCTATCCACTGGACCGGTTGCAGTTAAAACACCGTTAGATGAAAGTTTAATATTAGATAATTGTCTTTCTGAATGACGAATGCGGTGGCTTAATAATTTTGAGAGGAGATCATTTTGTATATTCATGTACTGATCTTGATTGGCTAAATTAATTTGTTCAAGAGGATCATTCTTCAAATCAAACAACATGGGAGGAAGCGATGGGAAGTGAACATATTTCCATTTTTGCGTTCTAATCACGGATAACGAGCATTCCTCGGGAGCAAGCTGTTTATTTTCAACAAAACTTGAATAATGATTTTCACGAAAGTCAAATTCAAAAACAACAAAATCACGTGGCTCCAAATTTGGTTTTTTGTTTCCTACTATTGGAAGTAGAGAACGTCCATTCCAATTCGTTGGAATCTCCGTACCTAACCAATCAAGAATGGTTGGAGAGACATCAACTGATTCTGTCATTTCCTCGATCATTTTAGGATTTTGTCCAGGCACATGTACAATTAAAGGTATGCGATATGAGGAATCCCACCATCCCAACTTGCCCCACATTCTATGTTCGCCCAGCATTTCACCGTGATCACTTGTAAATATTATCATTGTGTTATCTGCCTGCCCACTTTCATCTAGTGCAGTTAGAATTTTTCCAATATTGAAATCAACTTCCGCACACATGCCAAGGTAAACACTAATGATATTTTTTATGTCTTGATCTGTTAAATCCGAAAAACGTATTTCTGAAAAATATTTTTCAAGAGTATACCTCCGAATAATTTCTTTTAGAAATGGATGATTTTTTGCCAACTCTTCATATGTTTTATTCACAACTGGCAGATCAATATCATCTGGATTTATCAAACTGTGCCAAGGCTGGGATACAAATAGAGGAGGGTGAGGTCGCAAAAAAGAAATGTGCAAGAAAAAAGGTGATGTCATTTTTTTTATATCCTCAATAGCTCGCTTGGCTAAGAAAGAAGTGTCGGAGTGTTCTGTTGGAATGTCAAAAGGTTTGTGGATAAAGCCTTGTCCTTTAATTGGCTTATCTCTTTCATATAAATCATGCGGACTGCTAACATCAAAACCCTTTTCCTTAAGATACATTGCCCAGGGAATAGGATTGCTTTCAGGCAGATGACATACGGGATCAAAACCCTCCATGGGAGATTCATAAGTAAAAAGTTTTTCATCTTTGTCATCAATGTAGCGCGGATCCCACGATGTATCAGTGTATCCATAGAGTTTTGGATCATATCCAATTTTTCTTGCTTCTTTTGCAACATTGGTAAAACGTTTATCAAGTGGCGTGCCATTGTTTACGGAGCGATGAATAAACGGATACAAGCCAGTTAGCAGAGTTGTTCGAGCAGGTCCACAAGGGACTATACCTGTGAAATGTTTGCGAAAAGCAGTACTACGGGAAACTAGTTTATCAATATTTGGAGTATGAGCGCATTTATGACCCATAAAACCAAAACAATCCCACCTCCATTGGTCAGCACAAATAAATAAAACTGATTTTTTCATATAAATATTATTTGGTTACAAAATTAAATCAAAAATTTATCTATGAATAGTAATATATTTTTTCTACAAGTCTATTGACTAATTTATCCGTCTTATGAAAAATCAAAAATTTAAACTTACAGAAGATCCAATACCGTACCTTGTCATCAAGATGGCTGTACCTGTCAGCATTGGGTTTTTTTTTCATACAATGTTTAATGTAGTTGATACGTATTTTGCCTCTAAAATTAATTCCGTTGCTGTTGCGGCTATAACCATTACTTTTCCAATATTTTTTATGATTATTGCCATCTCATCTGGCACACGCCAGGGTGCCACAGCTCTTATTGCCAATGCAGAGGGAGCTAACAATAGAGCATTAGCAAAGAAATATTTAATTCAAACAGTAAGCTTCTCCATCATTGCAGCAGTTGTTATTATGCTGATCGGTCTTTTTTCTGCGCCCTATTTATTCAAACTTATGCATGCTACTGGGGACTATTTTAATTTTGCTATCCAATACACTAATATTCTTTTGTATGGATGCCTTTTTATCATTTTGGATTCAACCCCGACATCTGGTTTAAATGCGGTTGGTGATACAAAAACGTACTCTCGCGTTTTTATAATTGGTTTTTTTGTAAATTTAATTTTGGATCCGCTGTTTATTTACGGCTATGGTCCTATCCCACCCATGGGGGTAAAAGGGATTGCCTATGCTACTATTGCAGCAGAATTTATTGCTACAGTTTATGTATTTTATCGGATTAAAAAAATGACTGAATTTTTTGACAACATAACTGTTTGGGACTTTTTTCCAAAAATACAATACCAACTCGACCTCTTAAGACAGGCCCTTCCTGCGTCTTTGAATATGTTTTGTGTCAGTGCTGGCTTTTTTGTTATTACTTTTTTTGCCTCTTTCTTTCCTTCACCAGACACAAGCAATATTTCTATTGCGTCGTACGGTATTGCAATTCGTATTGAGCAAATTATTTTATTGCCTGCCATTGGCCTGAATTTTGCTTGCCTATCTTTAACCGGTCAAAACTTTGGCGCTCTTAAATACCACCGAATTCGAGAGGGATACCTAGTATGCCTAAAATATGGATTGATTTTAATGTTATGTGGAAGTTTGCTTCTTTATTTTGGGGGAGGTTATTTCATGCGAATATTTACTGAAGACATAAATGTCATTAACATTGGACAGCATTATTTAAAAATAGCTGCATTATTTGCACCCATAATACCCATTATTAATATCTCGATCGCCCTAATGCAGGGAGTCAAACAACCAAATTACACTGTATTTATCAGTTTATTTAAAGAGGTCATTGGCGCTGTGATTATCTTTTGGATATTGTGTTTTTACCTTAATTATAAATTAGAAGGATTGTGGATTGGAATTTTGATAGTTAATTATTTATCAGTAATAATTTTTCTATTTATCGTAAAACATAAAATGAAATCTATTGGTCTCAAAATATTTAAAAGATGATTGACGTAAAATTGATTTAAATAGTTATAATTTGCACCTAAATTAATCAATAATTATTATTAAAAACAATATTTTTTATCATTACATAATTTTTGCTTTGCCTACTAGATGTAGAAGTAATATCTTCCTAAACCACAATATGTTGTTAATATAAAATATACAAAATTTAAAACAAAATTTAATAAAATCTTTAAATAAATTTTGTATTTCCTCTCCATAGAGGTTAATGATTGGTTATAACAAAATATATCTTTTTAGGAGGAATTAATATGCTTAAAAAATTAATTTTATCACTGGCATTTTGCTTTTCAGCTGTAGTTTGGAGTTCAAGCTCTTTTGCTGGAGACTGTTCTGGTGAAAGTGCTGCTGCAGGAAAGTATCCAGGCCAGTATGAACTTTCAGAATATGAAAGTGCCGCTGGTTGTACAATGAGTTTTTCTGAAAACCCAAATATTGCTAGCATCAATGCTACCATTGTTGGTAACGGCGCTTTAGGAAGTGTCAATGATCGCCTACCAAGTGAACCATTGGTAGTTGTTCCTTATGATTCAGTTGGAACATATGGTGGAACTTTCAGAATGCTTTCAAACGCAACAGAAGCTGGAACATCTGACTTGTTATCAACTCGTCACGTAAACTTAGTACGTTACAGTGATGACTTGGCAACGATAGTGCCAAATGTTGCAAAAGATTATGAGTGGAATGATGATTTTACTCAATTAACTTTTACATTAAGAAAAGGACATAAGTGGTCAGACGGTGCGCCCTTTACTTCTGCTGATGTAAAGTTCTGGTATGACAACTTAATGATGGATCCTAATATTCGCGAAAAACCTTATGGATACTTATTAGTTGCAGGTGAAAGAATGACTGTTGATGCTATTGATGATGTAACAGTTCGTTTTAACTTACCAGCTTCTAAACCTGGATTACTAGCAATGTTTGCAACATCATATTGTCAAGGATTTGCACCTCAACATCTTTTTAGTCAATATCATCCAGATACAAATTCTGGTGCTGATGCACTTGCACAAGAGTCCGGTTTTGAAAATGGTTATGCTGTTTTAACGGCTTACTACGGTAACTCTTGCTGGACAGATACACCTTCTCCTTTATTAGCTACTCCTGATAAAGTTGCAAATCTTCCATCTGCTGTTTATCCTGCATTAGAATCATTTATTACTATTGAAGATACAACAGAAGGCCGTGTCTATGCAGCCAATCCTTACTTCTTCATGGTTGACACTGCAGGAAATCAATTACCTTATATCGATTATCAAAATGAGAGATATATTAATGAGAATGAGATACGTATTCTTAAAATGGTAAATGGTGAAGTAGATTACAAAGCACAATCCCTTAATATGGAATCTGTCCCACAACTATTGGATGGAGCAGAAAGTGGGGAATATGCAGTTGATATTAGACCAGGTGTTGAGATAGGCGCGTTTAGCTTTAATGTAACTCATGAAGATGAGGCCTACAGAGGTCTTTTCCGTGATCTTCGTTTCCGTCAAGCTATGTCTATAGCAATTAACAGGGATGAGATTAATGAGGTTAATAGTTATGGTTTAGGAACTACAGGTCAATATATTGGATTTTCTCCAAGACCAGACTTTGTAGATTCTAAATGGTCTTCTCATTATGCACAGTATGATCCAGGGCAAGCAAATGCTTTGTTAGATCAAACAGGTGCAATTGATAGAGATGGTGATGGAATGAGAGAACTTCCAAATGGTGATCCGTTAGTTATTACCATTGACTTCGCTACTCAAGGTATAGGTGGTGGTGAGGTTGAGTTAGTGGCTCGACACTGGAATGACGTTGGAGTAAAAACTTTATTTAAAGAAGTTACTCCAGATGAATATCGTTCTGCTCAATCTTCTAATCAACTGGATGTTGGCGTTTGGATAAAAAGTCAACCTCTTCCAATTATACTTGGTGAACCTGAGCTTTTTGAACCACCATATGAAAATTACTTTGGACATACAAATGCGATTTTATGGGCAGAGTATATTGACAGTAATGGTGCTTCAGGAATTCAACCACCGCAGTATGCTTATGATATGATTGATGCTATAAATACTTTTCAATCAGCTGTGATTGGAAGCGCAGAAGCTAATACTGCAGGAGAAAAGATGGTTCAACTTCTTGTTGAAAATCTCTTGTTTATTGGAACGGTTTCTGCACCTTATCCTGTATATCACAGAAATGCTCTTGGGAACTTTACAGAGTTCAAAGTTGCATCCTATAATTATTACAGAACTTTTCCATATTTACCACAGCAGTGGTATTTGGCTGACTAGTTCAAGTAATTAATTTATTCTAAGAGCGGCAATTATTATTGCCGCTTTATTTATTTGTAATAATTTCATATATTGGATTAATAGAACCACAATGATAAATTTTATACAATTTACACTGACACGTGCCATTCTTGCTATCATAACATTATTAATTGTAAGTCTAATTGTTTTTTCACTAATGGAATTAGTTCCAGGAACTTGTGCTGAAAGATATTTAGCTTTTAAAAATACTCAAGGGTCAGGTATATCCGTAGAAGATATTGAAGCTGAAAAAAGACGTTTAGGATTAGACAGGCCTTTTCCTGTACGTTTTGGAACGTGGATGAAAAATATAGTTGTTGATAGAGATTTTGGTGACAGCTGTATCCTTCGGGTGAGTATTAATGAACTATTAAAAGATCGATTTTATATTTCTCTAGCTATATGTATTACTGCATTACTTTTTTCTTATCTTATAGCCATTCCAGTTGGAATTATTTCTGCCACGACCAAATATGCTTCCCTCGATAATGCACTTAAATTCATAAGTTATCTTGGCATAGCTTTACCTAATTTTTTAATTGCACTCTGTATTATGCTTTTTATGACGATTTATTTTGGAGACACCATGACAGGATTATTTTCTGAAGAGTTTCAAAGGGCTCCTTGGTCAGCAGCACGTGTAAAAGATTTTTTAAGTAGAGTATGGTTGCCAATATTTGTTTTAGGATGGAATGCAACGGCGTTTGCCCTTCAAACAGTGAGAGCATTAATTCTTGATGAAAATGATAAATTGTACGTTATGGCAGCCAAAGCAAGAGGTATCTCTGGAATGAAATTGTTATGGCGCTATCCAGCAAAGCATTCATTAGGCCCAGTGATTAATTCATTAGGATTTGACTTAAACAGAATTTTTAGCGCACTTCCTGTTGTGGCACTAATTTTAATTTTAACTGAAGCGGGCGCATTGTTAATCGAAGCTTTAGCGCGTTCCAATGACCAGCAATTAGCTGGTGCGATTATATTTTTATTAACTGCTACAATCATTTTCGTTAATTTTGTTACAGATGTTTTATTAGCAATAATGGATCCAAGAATTCGTAAAGGAGTCATGGGTGGAAATTAGTTCAAAGAAGAAAGAGGCGTATTTTACTGCTACCCAGATGCAGTTAGTTTCTACTCGTTTTTTTTCAAATCGCTCTGCGAGGATAGCAGGTTCAGTATTGCTATTTATGATAATAATCAGTATTTTTTCTGGTTTTTTATCTCCTTATGATCCTACAATTGCTGGTCGAGACAAAGAGTATGAGAATGGCTCTCCACAAATGCCTATGTTTTGGGATGAGAATGGCTTTTCCCTAAGACCTTTCATTCATACAAAGACGAAATATCGAGGAGCTGATACAAATTTTAGATGGATATATAAAATAGATACAGAAAAAAGGCGGTATCTTCAATTTTTTGTCAAAGGGTGGGAGTATAAATATTTTGCTTATAATATAAATCTTCCAGGAAAAAATCTAGATTTTCGAATTCCTGGCTTAACTTTTGATAGACATTTGTTTGGTGTTGATACGGGTGGCATTCATTTATTTGGTACAGATAAAGCGGGAAAAGATTTATTTGGACGAACGCTTAGTGCAATTTATATTTCCTTGGCCGTCGGAACACTTGGTGTTTTTATTTCTTTTGTTCTTTCCTTAATTATTGGAGGTGTTGCTGGGTATTATGGTGGTTGGATTGACGGTGTTTGTCAAATGTTTACTGATGCCGTCCGGACTATTCCTCCTGTACCTTTGTTTATGTGCTTGTCAGCTTTTGCACCTAATACATGGAGCTCTGAATTAAGATTTTTCTTTATAGCATGTCTTTTAGGTTTTATTTCATGGCCAACTCTTGCAAGACGTGTTCGAACACATTTGTTAACTGAGAGAAGCCAAGAGTATATTCTTGCTGCACAACTATGCGGTGCATCATCCACACATATAATTATTCGCCATTTATTGCCCAGCTTTACTAGCTACATTATTGTCGATTTAGTTATTAGCTTTCCTTATATGCTTTTATCGGAAACCGCTCTGAGTTTTATTGGTTTGGGTTTGAGAGAGCCAGTTAATTCGCTTGGTGTTTTATTGCAAAACGCAACTAAAGCGGACGTTTTATTAAATTACCAATGGTATTTTCTCCCAGTATTATTCTTAATCATATTAATTTTGTCATTTGTTTTTGTAGGGGATGGTCTCCGGGATGCAGCTGATCCTCATAAAAATAAATAATGTCCATGAATGCTTTATTAGATATTAAAAATTTAAGTGTACAGTTTGATACAGACGAAGGAAGAATTCTTGCCGTTCATAACATTTCTTTGTCATTAAATGCAGGTGAGGTTTTAGGTATAGTTGGAGAATCTGGATCAGGCAAATCAGTTACAGCAAAATCAATAATGCAACTTAACCCTGATAATACTCATTATGATGAGACGGGTGAAATAATAATTGATAATGAAAATGTTTTACGCTTTACATCAAAAGAAGATTTAAAAAAAATTCGGGGTGGTAAAGTTTCCATGATTTTTCAGGAACCTATGGCAAGTTTTGCTCCCGCTATTAAAATTGGAAAACAAATGGTTGAACAATTACTTTTGCATAAATCAATAAACAAAGAAGAGGCACAATCTATTTCTATAGATATGCTGAAGCGAGTGGGGATTGCTGATGCGGACAAAAGATTTAATCAATATGCTTTTGAATTGTCAGGAGGAATGAGACAACGAGCAATGATTGCTATGGCTTTATCAACAATGCCAAAATTATTACTTGCCGACGAACCCACAACAGCTCTAGATGTAACGATTCAAGCACAAGTGATTAATTTAATGAAAGACATCATTGCAGAATACAAAATGGGAGTTATGTTTATTACACATGATTTAGGTGTTATTGCGCAAACGGCAGATAATGTTGCTGTAATGTATTTAGGCAATATAGTTGAAAGTGGCCCAGTTAAAGAAATCATCAAGAATCCCAAACACCCTTATACCCAAGGATTAATTGATGCCCTTCCCGATATAGATAATCTTGATGCCTCCTTAAAACCGGTCCCCGGAAGTATTCCTAGTCCTTTGGAGAGACCGCCAGGTTGTGTTTTTCATACGAGATGTAAAATATACGAGGAAGGATTATGCAATAATGAAGAACCTCAACTAAAATCTTTTTCATCTAATCATAAAGTTGCTTGTCTGAAAGTAGATTCCAATGAATGATAAAATGAGCAAGGCACTGGTTTCTGTAAAGAATGTCTCGGTAGAATTTGACTACCAGGATAATTTTTTATCCCGTAAGCAGAAAATTCAAGCTGTTAAAAATGTCAATTTATCAATAAAAAAAGGTTCCTTTGTTGGATTGGTTGGAGAATCTGGTTCTGGCAAAACAACACTTGGTAGGGCAATCCTTGTTGCAAATAAAATCACCGAAGGCCAAGTTATATTTCATGATGAAGAAAAGGATTATGATCTTGGATCAATTTCAAAAAAAGAATTAAAAGAATACAGAAAATTATCACAATTAATATTTCAAGATCCCTATGCAGCCTTAAGTCCTAGAATGACAGTAAGAGATATTCTTGCTGAACCTTTAGAAGTGATGAAAATTACTAAAACACGCGCAGAAACAGATGACCGTGTTAGAGAAATTGCTTCCAAGTGTCGTTTAAATTTAGAACATTTACGAAGATTCCCCCATGCCTTTTCAGGTGGACAAAGACAGCGGATATCAATTGCAAGGGCTCTTGTAAGTAATCCAAAATTTATTGTGGCAGATGAAAGTGTAGCCGCATTGGATGTATCAATTCAGGCAGACATCTTAAATTTATTAAAATCTTTGCAGAAAGATTTAGATCTCACTTATCTATTTATTAGTCATGATCTTAGTGTAGTCGCGCATATTTGTGATGAGGTAGCCGTTATGTATCTTGGTCGCATAGTGGAACATGCCCCCACAAGAGAACTGTTTTCTAATCCAAAACATCCTTATACTAAAGCATTATTATCATCTATTCCATCTATTGATCCCGAAAAGCAAAACAAAGCAATTGAGTTAAAAGGTGAAATTCCTAGTTCAATGAATCCTCCAAGTGGGTGCGTTTTTCATACTCGTTGTAACTATGCAAATGAAAATTGTAAAAAGACAATTCCTCAACTTGAAATTTTAAATAAAAAAAATCATCAAACTGCATGTTTGCGTATTAATGAAATCTAATTATCTTTGATGAAGTTAGAGAAGCTAATAGATAAAAAATACCAAGTAGAATTGTTTATTGCTAAATACGATTAATAATCCTTAAAATCTTAATTAATTAGCTGACCACAATACAGGAAACATCTCTCCTTCGATTTTGTCATCATTTTTATAACCTCCTTTTTTCACAAGCTCTTCTTCATCTTTTGCCCAATCCCCTCCATATTCCATTAGACCATCTTTCTTAGATATACGAAGAGTGTAGCGATGAATTTCAGTTTTTAGAATAATTGTATTTAAAGATTCATAAAAAGTTCTTAAATAAAAGTTAACATACTAATTAGTTCTAGTCATAGTACATAATATTTCGAAAGCCATTGTAGCCCCGACAAGTGAAGTCATATTTTGTACATCAAAGGGAGGAGATACTTCTACAACATCAGCTCCTAAAAAATTAATTGTATTTAAATTGCGGATGATTAATTGAGCTTCTCTAACATTAAAACCTCCCACCTCAGGTGTGCCTGTTCCAGGAGCAAACGTTGGGTCAATTCCATCAATATCAAAAGTTAGATAAGAAGGGCAATCTCCCAAAACCTCTTTAACTATTTTCATAGATTTTTTAAAACCCATTTCATAGTATTCATCAATTGTTATAATCGTCACTCCTTTTTCTCTAGCCCAATTCATATCATCTGGATCATAGAGAGAACCACGGATGCCAACCATTACATATTTTTTTGGATTAATTAAATTTTCTTCAATTGCTCTTCTAAATGGTGTTCCATGAGTATATTTATAACCCCCAAAATAGGTGTCCCAAGTATCGGAATGAGAATCAAATTGAAAAAGTCCAATAGGTTCTTTTTTAGCTAATGCACGTAAAATAGGCAATGAAACTAAATGATCGCCGCCTATTGATAAAGGAATTGTATTGGAAGCGATAATTTTTTTATAAAAATCTTCAATTTTAGAAAGAGAGTTCTTTAAGTCAGCAGGATTAACGGGACAGTCACCAATATCAGCTATATTAAATTTATCATAAGGACTTTTAAGAGAGACTGGATGATAAAGTCGTATTAAAGATGAAGCATTTCTTATTTCTCGTGGGCCGTGTCTTGCTCCTGGCCTATTTGTTGTACCTCCATCCCAAGGAACACCACATACACAATAGTCTAAATTATTCAAATTTTTTTCAATCGGCAGACGAAAAAAAGTTGCTACATCTGCAAATCTTGGGGTAGTCATGCTAGAAATTGGTTTAATTTTGCTCATAAAATAGTAATTGAATAAGTTACAATAATTATTACATTATTCATAAAAACAGTAAATATATCATTATGAATTTGTCTGAATTACCTAAAGATTTGCCGATACCAGAGAATGACGGCGCATGTGATCATCTTTATAATTCAATAATTCCAACCATTGCATTACCAAATCAAGATGGTAATTTATTACAACTGAATAGAACAGATACTTTTAGTTTAATTATTTATTGTTATCCAATGACTGGTCATCCAGATCGAGAACTACCTGAAAATTGGAATTCTATCCCGGGAGCCCGTGGCTGTACACCCGAAACGTGCTCTTTCAGGGATAATTATGATAATTTTAATGCACTCAATTCTATACCTGTGGGGATTACTACCCAATCAGAAGAAGATATTAAAGAAATGACAACCCGTCTTCATGTTCCTTTTGATGTATTAAGTGATCAATATTTGTTATTTACGAAAATAATGAAACTACCTACCTTCACTATTAATGGTAAAACTTTTATTAAGCGTTTAACTTTAATTGTACAAAAATCTTTTATTAAACATGTTTTTTATCCTATTTTTCCTCCAGATTTACATGTTAAGGAGGTAATCAAATGGTTGAAAAATAATAAATGATACGAAATTTTATTATTTTATTATTTTTTTGTTGTCTTAGCAATCAAGTAATTGCAGAGGTCGATATAGATCAGTGGGAGGATAGTTCAAAAACTTACAGAGATTTAATTAATGAGGGTTTTGAAGTCAGAGCATATGATACAAGTGTACTTAAAACAGAAGGAGGTTTGACCATTATGTTTTTTGTCACTGTTTTGCAAAAAGAAAAAGAAGTTTATGAGTGTCAAGAATATCAAACTTTCGATCAAACTATGCAGACTCTAGATATGACTTTTATATGCAGAAGGATTGTTCAACCTTATAAAAATAGTGTTGGAATTTAAACTTTCAAATCATTAATATATGACAAAATCTTTAATTGGTGCAGGTTGTTTTTGGGGAATAGAAGAATATTTTCGTAAACTTGAAGGTGTAATTGATACTAAAGTTGGTTACTCAGGTGGACACCTTCCTAATCCTAGTTATGAGGAAGTATGTAGTGGAACAACTGAACATGCAGAAGTTGTTAAAATTGAATTCACTGAAAAGATAATTTCTTTTAATGCAATAATTAATCATTTTTGGAAATGCCATGATCCCACTCAACTTAATAGACAAGGCCCAGATGTAGGCAGACAATATCGATCTGTGATATTTTATTATACTGAAGATCAAAGAATTATTGCTGAACAATCCAAAATTGATAATCAATCTTTGTTTAATAATAAAATCGTTACCGAAATAACAAAAGCAGACTCTTTTTATTTCGCTGAAGATTATCACCAACTATATATTCACAAAAGAGCTTAAACCGAAATATTCAGTTTAAAATGAGTGAAGATTTTTCTTACGCATTTATTAGCGGTTGGGGTATATTATTAATTTTTTGGCTTCTAATTTTAATTTTCATTTATCTTCGAAAACCACTAAAATCAAAACTAACAGTAAAGCTTGTAATACAATCACTATCCTTTTTCCTTCTTATTTTTCTAGTATTATTATTTTTTTGATAATCGATTCGTTTTTAAGTTAAAATATTTAATTATTTATTACTATATATAGTATAGTGCTTTCACTTATAGTACTAACATGTTGAGAATTAACAGTTTTTTAAAAAAGTATATTGATTCTTATAATTAAGCGCACTATATTCTCGTCGATTTAATAAAGATTTCCCATTTTTAAGTAAGAGCAAGGATAAAACAATGTCAATTATTAACAATTATTTTAAACAAAATAAGGTGACACACACCTTTGCAAGTTGTCAGTGGCCTATAGGTGATCCACAAGAAAAAGATTTCCATTTTTGTGATGAAGAAACATTAACCGGAAAACCTTACTGCAAATCCCATTGTGATGTCGCTTATATTGATGAAAGAGAATTAAAAAAAGAAAAAGAATCTCAAAAAAATCGTCGTATTGCTGCTTAATTTTTTTGTATTTCTTGAAAATGGCTACTTTTAAAGTAGTCATTTTTATTTGATACTGTTGACATTAATTCTGGATATTTTAAGATTAGTAAGTTTTTTAAATATTTATGCTTTTTTCTATTTTAAAGAATCTAAAATTTAAAGGGAAGCTCGATATAATTGATTTCAAAGGTAACAAACATAGTTACGGTAAATTAGATACTTACAATCAGTATTTAAAAATACGTTTTACAAGCAAGTATATTCAACGAAAATTATATCTGAATCCAAGCTTGTATTTTGGCGAAGGATATATGAACGGTGATATTGTAATAGAAGAAGGAACTATTGAAGATCTTATCAATTTAGTGACAGCTAATTATAATAATTTCATTGCTCACAATTTTGTATTTAGAACTTATGAAAAATTATCGACATTTTTTAAACCTTTTCATCAAATCAACAGATTAATTCAATCAAAAAAAAATGTAAGGCACCATTACGATTTGAATGAAGATTTGTACCGTTTATTCTTAGATAAGGACTTGCAATATTCCTCAGCGTATTATCATAATCAAAACATAGAATTAGAACAAGCACAGCTTGACAAAAAACAACACATTATAAACAAACTCAATATTAAGGAAGGCATGAGAGTATTGGACATAGGATGTGGGTGGGGAGGATTAGCTTGTCAGATAGCTAAAACAACTGGTGCTCATGTCAAAGGAATTACTCTTTCAGAAAACCAATATTCTACTGCTAAAAAAAGAGCTCAGGAAGAAGGATTAAATGAAAAAGTTCAATTTGCATTGCAGGATTATCGTAATGAAAAAAACCAATATGATAGAATCGTATCTGTTGGCATGTTTGAACATGTGGGGATAAAGTATTATCCAGTTTTTTTCTCTAAAACTTATGAACTATTAAAAGATACTGGTATCTTTCTATTACATACAATTGGCAGAACAGGAATTCCAGCTGCAACGAGTCCATGGATAAGAAAATATATTTTTCCAGGGGGCTACATACCTTCAATTTCAGAAATAACTAAGGTTTGTGAAAAATTCAATATCAATATTACCGATATTGAGATATGGCGCTTACATTATGCCTATACTTTAACTCATTGGTATAAAAATACTATGAGACATAAGGATGAGATTATCAAAATTTATGACGAGAAATTCTTAAGAATGTGGGAATTTTATTTACTAGTGAGCAAATATTCCTTTATCAATATGGGCAATGTGGTTTTTCAAATTCAAATTGCTAAAAATATCAATAATTTGCCAATTACCCGCAATTATATATACAATTAAAATAGCTTTTTTCTTACATCTGCCTTAATTTAGCTTCTGAAATAAAATATCAATAAAAAGGATTAGGAGGAAACGTGGGGGGATCACTAAACCAATATATAGTAAGGATTAGTATATTCTTGCTTTTAATTCTTGTTGTAGTAGTTTTTTTATATCCGGTATTACAAAAAGCATTTATCTCCAATATCTATATTAATTTAATTATTGTCCTGTCATTGGTTTTTGGACTAGTTTTTTGTATTTACCATTTGTCCAAATTAAATGTTGATTATTCTACCCTAGCTAATTTTAATAAACATAAGTCGCCACAAGCTTTGTTGCATTCTTCAGCTCTACTTAAAAATTTAGTGAATCAACTCACTGAAATAGATGGAAGATATTCTTTTAAAAGTTCAAAAATTGATACAATCTTAGAGTCTATAGACATGAGCTTAATGAGTGTGAGAGAAACTTCTAGATATTTAGTAGGCTTGCTAGTTTTTCTTGGTTTGCTTGGAACATTTTGGGGGCTATTAAAAACGATCGGCTCTGTTGGTACTGTTATTGAAGGATTGGGTATAGATGATACGAATGTTGCCGGTTTTTTTAACAGTTTAAAAGAAGGTTTGAATGCCCCATTACAAGGTATGAGCGTTGCTTTTAGCAGTTCACTTTTGGGCTTGGCAGGGTCTCTTATACTTGGTTTTGTTGATTTAAACATTGGTCAAGCACAGAACAAATTTTCTCAATTTATGGAAAAAACTTTGAATAATAATAGTTCACCTGATTTTATTAACACAGGTTCATCTGACCCAACAACATTAGCAGCAATTCAGAAAATTTACGATAACTTAGACAGCCTTGTTTTTGCTCTTAAAGAAACTTCTCAAAATCAGAGTCAAATCTTTTCTTATATGCAGTCACTATCTGAGCAAATGAAAGAATTAAACTCTCATTCAAGAGAGCAAGACAAAAAATTATCTAATTTTTTATCAACTCAACTTAATACGCAATCAAATATGCTACAATTAACAAGTCAACTTAGCCAAGATGGAATAATTGATTCTAAAACCAAAAAATATTTTGAAAATATTGATAAAGGTATTCAGATATTGATTTCTAATTCTAAAAAAAAATAATTTATGACACCAAGATCGATACGCTATCGACTCAGTGAATCAAATAATCTTTGGCCAGGTTTTGTTGACGTACTTGCAACTCTATTAATTGTCATAATTTTTATTTTGATGGTTTTTACTGTATCACAAATATACTTAAGCGATGCAATTTCAGGTCGAGACAAAGCTTTGAATGATTTGCGAAAGCAAATAAACGAATTATCTAAAATATTAGTCATTGAAACTGAAGAAAAACAACAAGCCCTTACTTCGCTTGAGCAAACTGAGGATGAATTAGCACAAACAGAGTCAAATTTAAGAACACAAGAACTTTATTCACAGCAATTACAGTTAGATATTGCAAAAAAAGAATCAGAATTATTCATACAAGATCAAAATATTTTAGCATTAAGTGATCAAATCAAAGAATTACTTGTAGAATTACGAATTGTAGCAAAAGCTCTTGAAACATATGAGGATGAGGAAATTGCTTCCCTTGAAATTTCTGGCTTGGGAGAAAGAATAAACAAAGCTTTAGCTACCAGAATAGATCAGTTAAATCAGTTAAATAAAAATCTTGATGTAGCCAATAATAATTTAGCTCTTAACGAGAATGAACTTAAAAATAAAATTGAAGAATTAAATCAGTTAAATAAAAATCTTGATGTAGCCAATAATAATTTAGCTCTTAACGAGAATGAACTTAAAAATAAAATTGAAGAATTAAATCAGTTAAATAAAAATCTTGATGTAGCCAATAATAATT
>Ga0315336_1002578_pt1 | contig 27170 bp, 20 predicted proteins | sample ASW5metaG_FD_204512 | JGI IMG/M metagenome (GOLD analysis project Ga0315336, IMG submission 204512) | Ammonia-oxidizing marine archaeal communities from Monterey Bay, California, United States - ASW #5 | ecosystem: Environmental > Aquatic > Marine > Intertidal zone | place: USA: California... | reverse complement strand
TCGGAAGAATTCTGAGCCCACGTTACGGGCGTGATGAGGAGTGCTGCCAGGAGCACGGACGCCAGAATGGCTGAGAATGGTTTGGGCCGCACGGGTAGTCCTTTCTTGTATTGCACTGGTTCGGTAATGCCCGGGCAGATACTTCGATCATGGGCATCAATAACGGATATTGAACCCGAATATGGCTCAGAAATTCCACATTCGATTACTATATCCATGAAGGATAACAGTTTGCGTGGAATCCAGCAAGGCTACACGTAGTTCCCTTATGAGCGCGCAATAACGCACTTATCCTCATTCAGGTGTCCGAAAACGCTAGAGAGGGATGTTGCCGTGTTTTTTAGCCGGATTCTTGGCGACTTTATTCTTCAACATCTCCAGTCCACGAATTAATCGGAGTCGGGTTGCAGATGGCTCGATGACGTCGTCAATAAATCCGTGTTCGGCTGCGATGTACGGATTCGCAAATCGCTCGCGATACTCGGCTTCTATGCGTGCTTGTTCCTTTTGCGGGTCGGCCGCTTCCGCAATCTGTTTTCGGTAGATGATCTCAACAGCTCCTTTGGGACCCATCACAGCAATTTCTGCCGTAGGCCATGCAAAGTTAAGATCGCCGCGGATGTGTTTTGAATTCATCACGTCGTAGGCGCCGCCGTACGCTTTTCGTGTGATGACGGTAATTTTCGGAACGGTAGCTTCGCAAAACGCATAAAGCAATTTTGCGCCGTTGCGAATGATTCCTCTCCATTCTTGATCTGTCCCGGGCATAAAGCCAGGCACATCTTCCATTACGACAAGGGGAATATTGAACGCATCGCAGAATCGAACAAATCGAGCTCCCTTTATCGAAGAATCGATATCCAGAACGCCGGCGAGAACGGAGGGATTGTTCGCCACGATGCCTACGGATCCACCATTTAGCCGAGCGAATCCGACAATAATGTTTGACGCAAAGTCAGCATGGATTTCAAAAAACCGGCCATCATCAACAATTCTTTCGATCACCGCTTTCATTTCATACGGCTTGTTAGGATTGGACGGGACGATGGTATCTAGCTCCGCATCAGCCCGATCAATCGGGTCGGAAGAAGCGACGTTCGGGCCCGGCTCTTCGCAGTTTGAGGGCAAATAAGAATACAGTTCTCGAATGGCCATCAGGCATTCAGCTTCACTGTTGCAGGCCATATGAGCGACGCCACTTTTGCTGGCATGCGTATCTGCTCCACCCAGATCTTCGAATGAGACATCTTCCTGTGTTACAGTTTTGACCACATTTGGGCCAGTAACAAACATGTAACTAGAGGAGCGAACCATAAAAACGAAATCCGTTATGGCGGGAGAATAAACCGCTCCACCCGCACAGGGGCCGAGTATCGCTGAGATCTGAGGCACGACTCCAGAGGCGAGTGTGTTGAGCAAGAAGATATCGGCATATCCTCCGAGGGAAACCACACCTTCTTGAATTCGAGCACCACCAGAATCATTCAGACCAATGACGGGGGCTCCATTCTCGAGGGCCAGGTTCATCAGCTTCACAATCTTATTTGCGTGAGCCTGCCCGAGCGAACCGCCAAATACCGTGAAGTCCTGGCTATAGACGTATACAAGTCGTCCATCAATTTTCCCATATCCTGTGACGACACCGTCGCCATACGGACGGTTGTTCTCAAGACCGAAGTCCTTCGTTTGATGCCGAACAAACATTCCAAGCTCTTCGAATGAGCCGTCATCAAGGAGGATTTCAATTCGTTCGCGAGCAGTCAACTTACCTTTCTCATGCTGGCGGGCAACGCGTGCTTCTCCGCCACCCATCATTGCCTCTTCTCGGCGGGATTCTAAATCTTGGCGGAGCTCTTCGTTTGAACGCATATGGCCTGTGACCTGCTAGCAGGAGTATCTAGGGATGTGTTAATCTGTAGATGTGTTAATCTGTAGTAGTACCGGAATATCGGGATTCTACAGCATCGGTGAAATCCACAGCGATCTCGGAATAAATATCGACCTGAAACGGACGGAAAACCTGATCTGCGATTATCGCGGACGCACTAGTCCAGTCGGGCGAAGCTGCCAACTGATCCAATACGTGACAAAAGGTCTTCTCATCACTTTGAAATAGGTCTCTGACGTACCGATCCCGGCGCTCGACGGCCGCGCCGAGTACGATGCGTTCCACCGTGGAGTCTACGGCTTCGAAAACCGGAATGGGTTCGTCTTCGGGTTCTTGATCTTGCGACGTTTGCCGATCCGGTCGCCCCTCTGATTCTACTTCAGACGAACTGGTTTGGGTCGGGTCAGCTTTTTTAGACTCGAATTTTTTCCAGAGGGGCTCATCACTCTTTCCAGAATTATCCTCGCCTGAATCTTCCTCTTCATCCATCTGAAACCGTTTCCACAATGGAGTGGGCGCATCGGTCGCCTCGGGCGTAGCCTCTTCTTTTGGCGCAGCATCTTCCAGTGGTTCGGGGTTCTCGACATCGAAGAGCGTCTTCTGCGCGATTTCGGCTTCGGCGATCACACTTAGTTGCGATCGGATGATGGTTTCGAGCGATGAAGTCGTAATCATCTTCGCATGATGCTGGAAGGCTGCAGACGCTATCGCTTCAGCAATCGCATTTTGTCGCTTGCTCTCGAAAAAATGGACTGCAAAATCAACCGGAATACCCTCACTTGCTTGGCCTGTTATTCCAATAAGAGAGACGAGCGGTCTTAGAAGTGACATCCAAGAGCCGATCTCGTAAGTGGTCGTGATCTGTGAATCCAGATGCGACAAAGTAGATTCGAATTCCGACCTCGTAATTCGAAGTTCATTGCGGCGGGACAGAAACGCATCTACTGACTTAGTGATGTATGGATAGTCGGAAAAGTAACCGGCGCGCCGCTGCAAATCGATCGTCGATATGGAGCCGCTCCCATCTGAAAATATGAACTCAGTCAGCGCCTGCGTCGGCGAAACCAGATATTCCAGCACACTTTCTGCTGCCTGCCGAACGGCTCTGCTCCATTCTTCAACGGGAAACTTGGCCGAGTGGCGCAGCGCGAGAACCGTCTGTTGAATTACGGAGAGGTATTCTTCATCGGTTTCGTCAAACCATTCTGAGCGGGTTTTGAGAAGTTGAGACGCCTCTAATTCGGCCCTTCGTTCGAGCGTACTCAGAAGAAAATGCCGGATTCCGTGAGGAATAGTGCTCTGAACCAGCTGGTTCCTGGTGTAAGACGACCCAACCGGATACGCGGCGAGAATCGCAGTTTCAATTTTCTTAAGAATCTGTTCGCGCATCAATCAACCATTCAGAACTAATATCATTCTCTCATCACAGGCCGCTCATACGCAGGATTGGGCGGCAGGTTTGGGGAAGTGGCATTGAGACGCGTGAACCGGCGAAAAAGTGTGTAATTCAGGTGAATGCGGCAGAAAACGGAATTTTTTCGTCGAACGCAACGTCTACGACCACGAGGGTCGTTCGATGCTTTTTTAAAGTCATCGAGCACACTGCTCTTAGGATGGCCCTTAAGGAATTATTGTCCGGGCCGATAACTCTTCCGAGACGAAAACTGATTCATCCAGGATTTGTCTCAAGGCGGTTTGTCCTCAGGAAGAGCTCGGCCCTGTAAGGCCGGGCTCTTTCTATGTGCCCCAAATTTTTTAAACCTGCCTCTTTTACATGAAAACGAAGTTTTTTAGCCAGTTTCTATTATTGCTGGCTCTTTCGATTGGATTCGTCCCTACTGCATCGGCCCAGGAAGACAAACCTGAGACGCTCGATGTGTTTCTTGATTGCACGCGATCCTGCGATTTTGATTTTATCCGACGAGAGATACCGTACGTGAACTATGTCCGCGATAGAGTCGGCTCTGACGTACATCTTCTGGTGACGCGTAGAGGTACCGGTTCGGGTGGCAATGAATACGAACTTCAGTACATGGGTCAGGAAGGACTATCTGCGATGGTGGACACGCTTACCTACATTAGCGGAAGCACGGAAACAGATACTGAAAGGCGGTCGGGCTTGACGAATGCCATGGCGCGCGGTCTTGTACCGTTTCTCATGAAGACCAAAATTGGTGATCGATTCATGGTTTCGGTTCCCGTGATGGAAGAGAGTTCCAACCCACTCGCGGAACAGGTAATCAACGACCCATGGAATTTTTGGGTTTTTAATGTGAGCGTTAATGGAGATTATGAGGCTGAAGACACACAGACCAGCACGCAAGTTAGAACCCGTCTGTCGGCAGATCGCGTTACCGAAGACTGGAAATTTGGCCTGTCAGGTTGGTTTAATTACCGCGAAAGCACTTTTGAATTCAGTGATGGGACGTTTAGTAGTCTCAATCGGGATGGAAGCGTCTTCGGCCAACTGATTAAAAGCCTTGGCCCGCATTGGTCGGCCGGAGCGATGGTCTTCTTTAACACATCCTCCAGAAGCAACACCGATCTTTCCGGGTCATTCTCGCCGACTGTCGAGTTTTCGTTCTTTCCGTATTCAGAGTCTTCCACCAGAGAGGTGAGAGCCAGATATGAGGTTAACCTCAGAAACAACAAGTATGAAGAGCTGACTGTATACAATGAAACCCGGCAGACCCTTATCCAGCATCAGCTGCAGCTGTCGGCCAATTTCAGACAGCCATGGGGAAATGCCCGGGCCCGTGTTTCGATAGAGTCATATGTCACCGATTTTGAAGAATCACTTTTTGATCTTTACAACATCGGAATCGGTGGAGATCTGAATTTTCGCGTCGCTCGAGGATTGTCGATAAATATGGGCGCAGAGATGTCTTCCGTCCATGATCAGATCTGGTTGGCGGCCGAAGTAGCGAACGACGAAGATGTGTTGCTGGGCAATAAGCGTCTTCCAACAGACTTCGAATATGAACTCGAGTTTGGATTCAGCTACCGATTTGGGTCTATTTACAACAACGTCGTAAATCCACGCTTCGGATTCGGAGGTTTCCGATAGAACGGATCTTCAGTAGATTTGCAAGGCCCGGCTCGCGATTGCGAGCCGGGCCTTAGTCGTTTATGACAAACTTTTGCTTTCGCCGGGACATTCCCCCAAAAGCATTCGCAACTGGCACGAATGCGTCACTATCTTCCTCGCTGATTCGAAAAAAACAAGATCATGAGTCAGAAAAAACGGCTGGGTGTAGGATTTATAGGAAGTGGGTTCATTGCACGCTTTCACATTTTGTCATGGCAGGCAGTCCGGGATTCCGATGTGTTAGGCGTCTGGAGTCCGAATAAGGAAAACGCAGAAAGCACTGCAGCGTACGCTAGAAGCCTGAGAGTCGGAGAGGCGACAGCTTACGATTCCATCACTGATATGATTGCCGATCCGGCCATCGATTGTCTTTGGATCTGCGGACCGAACCACCGCCGCGTCGATAATATCGAGGAGATCGTGAGTGCTCTCAAGAGAGGCGTTGGAGAGCTGATCGGGATCGCTTGCGAAAAGCCGCTTGCTCGGAATGTGGCGGAAGCCAAGCAGGTCATGGCGTTAATTGCCGAAACCGACTTGCTTCACGGATATCTCGAAGATCAACTCTTTTCTCCAAGCTTGGTGCGCGGTAGAGAAATTGCGTGGAAGCGTGGAGCAGCACTGAGCGGAAGGCCGTATCTGGCTCGAGCGGCAGAAGAACACTCTGGTCCGCATGCCCCCTGGTTTTGGAGTGGTGAACATCAGGGCGGCGGTGTGCTCAATGACATGATGTGCCACAGCGTTGAAGTCGCCAGATTTCTTCTCACGCGTCCGGGGGCGCCTCGAAATTCGATCACGCCGGTTTCGGTTAATTGCCAGATAGCTTCTTTGAAATGGAGCCGACCAGAATATGCAGAACTACTTCGAGATCGATATGGCCACCAGATCGACTATCTGAAACATCCCTCGGAAGATTTTGCGCGGGCGACAATAGAATATGTTGATGAACAAGGACATCCCCTGATCGCAGAGGTCACCACTTCGTGGAGTTTCGTCGGGCCCGGACTTCGATTGTCGTCAGAACTTCTTGGTCCAGAATATTCGCTTCGAGTCAATTCCCTCGATGCCGGGGGAACGGTATTTCTAAGTCGTGCAGTGACGGGAGCCGCCGGAGAAGATCTGGTCGAAAAACAGAACGCCGAGCAAGGCGATATGCCCTTCCTCGGAAATGAAGCAGCTGAATACGGCTACGAGGATGAGAATCGCTATATGATTCGCTGCTTCCTAGATGGAGAGCTGCCAGCAGAAAACTTCCATGATGGGCTCGAGGTCACCGAGTTGCTGATGACGGCCTACATGAGTGCGGAAAAAGGCGCACGCGTAGATTGGAAGCCCGACAATCTCGAATCATATATACCGCCGGTCGCCAGAGGAGAATGGAATCCGCGACAGTAGCATAAGTGAAAGATGCTCGTATTTTGCGGGTTCATTCTTTCACTTTCTCCTACCGCCATGCTATCGCGATTTGGTTCTCTTTTTACGCTCCTAGTATTCCTCATTCTGCCGCTCCAAGCTCAACAATTGGATATGGAGCTGTTCGAGGCAATGAAGCCTCGAAATATTGGCCCAGCAGGAATGAGTGGTCGTGTAACCAGCATTGATGCGGTACACGCAGATCCTTCGATTATCTATGCTGGCACTGCTTCCGGAGGACTCTGGAAGTCCACGTCAGGTGGAATCGATTGGACACCAATCTTCGATGAAGAGCCGACGCACTCAATTGGAGCCGTCGTAATTAACCAGAATAATCCAGACATCGTCTGGGTTGGAGCTGGAGAAGGAAATCCACGAAATAGCCAGTCCGCAGGAAACGGATTGTATCGGTCGATTGACGGTGGCGTGTCATGGACGCATCTGGGTCTGGAAGACTCGCGCAACATTCACCGCATCGTGCTCGATCCAACCAATGCCGATGTAGCGCTTATTGGTGTGCAGGGTCCTGCCTGGGGTGAAACGGAAGATCGAGGAGTATTTCGAACCACGGACGGTGGTGTTACCCTCGAAAAAGTCCTATATGTGAATGAAAAGACAGGGATCGGAGACATGGTAGCCGACCCTTCAAATCCGAATCATATTCTAGCCGCCATGTGGGAATTTCGTCGGTGGCCCTGGTATTTCCATTCCGGTGGAGAAGGATCTGGTCTTTATGAGACGTGGGATGGAGGGATTACTTGGGACGAAATCACGGACGAAGACGGACTTCCCAAAGGCGACTTGGGTAGGATGGGCCTCTCGTTCTCGACCAACGAGCCTGACGTTGTGTACGCGCTCGTGGAAGCAAAGAAAAACGCGCTCTATCGCTCGGACGACGGTGGAAAGAAATGGCGCATGATAAACGACGACAATAATGTAAACTCCCGCCCATTTTACTACGCCGACATCTACGTCGATCCGGAAAACGAAAACCGCATTTACAAAATCGAGACCTACATCTATGTCTCCGAGGATGGCGGTAAGAGTTTCAGGCAATGGCAGCCAGGTTACGCTGCAAATGGAGTTCATCCCGATCACCACGCATTCTGGGTATCTCCTGCAGATCCGGACTTTATAATCGAAGGAAACGACGGTGGCATGTCCATAACCAGGGACAAGGGAAAGAGCTGGCGATTCGTTGAAAACTTACCTGTTGCTCAGTTTTACCACATTAATGTGGACAATGAGTATCCATATAACGTGATGGGTGGCATGCAGGATAATGGATCCTGGGTTGGTCCGGGTTACGTCTGGAAAGCTGGGGGAATTCGCAATTCATATTGGCAAGAAATAGCATTCGGAGACGGGTTCGACGTATCTGCAGATCCCGATGACTCCAGATATGGATATGCAATGAGTCAGGGAGGCAGCATCAGCCGGTTTGATAAAGAGACGGGCAATAGTTCGTTTATCAAGCCGCTTCATCCCGATCCCGACGTCTTTCTACGCTTTAACTGGGATGCAGCGTTCGCCCAGGATCCGCACGACAATTCCACGATTTATTATGGAAGTCAATTCTTGCACAAGTCGGAGAACAAAGGCCAGAGTTGGACGGTCATCTCTCCTGATCTCACGACCAACGATCCGGAAAAACAGAAGCAATCCGTGTCAGGGGGACTGACGTATGACGCAACTCAAGCGGAGAACAACACGACGATTGTATCGATCGGAGTAAGTCCGGTAGAAGAAGGAATTCTCTGGGTGGGCACAGATGACGGAAATGTTCAGCTGAGTCGCGATGGTGGCGGCTCTTGGACCGAAGTCGGTTCGCGTATCAACGACGTCGCGGACGAATCGTGGATCACGCAGATTCGCGCGTCTAAATACAATGCCGCCGAAGCCGTGATAGTGTATGATGATCACCGGCAGAATAATTGGGAGCCTTACGTGTACCGGACGCAGGACTGGGGAAGATCTTGGACACGATTGGTCGACAGTAACACGGTTTACGGATTCGCTCTGTCCTTCATTCAGGATCCGGTCGAGCCTCGTCTGATGTTTATAGGAACTGAATTCGGTCTCTATGTATCGATTGATGAGGGAGACAACTGGACTAAGTGGACGCAGGGATATCCAACAGCGTCAACACGCGACCTGGCAATTCAAGAGCGGGAAGCTGACCTCGTCATCGGAACGTTTGGAAGAAGTGCGTGGGTGCTCGACGATATTCGCCCACTTCGTGAGCTGGCTGCGAGCGGAGCCGATCTTCTTGACGAGGCGGTACACGTATTTGCGACCCCAACCGCTTATCAGGCCTCGAATATTCAAGCCTCGGGTACTCGATTCAAGGCCGATGCCATTTATTCGGGTGATAACAGGCCCGGTGGAGCGCGAATAACCTATTCGGTGAATCCTGATGCGTATGAAGAAGCGCATTCGGAAGAAGACGAAGGTGATGCACACCACCCTAGTGAAGAAGAGGGTGAAGAAGAGGGTGAAGAAGAGGGTGAAGAAGAAGGCGGAGAAGAGGGTGAAGGGCATCATGGTGAGGAAGGAGATTCCGATTCCGATTCAGAAAAGAAAGCAAAGGCTCCTGACGAGGTAAAGATTGAAATTCTTGAAGGCGATGAAGTAATTCGCACCTTTGACGGACCAGCAAAGAAAGGTCTCAACAGAACCGGGTGGTCAATGAACAAAAAGGGTGTGCGTGGACCGAGCCGAACGGCTCCAAGAAAAGACGCCTCAGAGCCAGGCGGAGCAAGAGTTCTACCGGGTACATACACCGTTCGCATCACTTACGGGGCGGCAATATCTGAAACCAGCATCACAGTCGAACCAGATCCTCGCTACGAGGTGGATTTAAACGCACTCAGAACGCGTCTGGCACTTTATACGAAGTACGAAGAGATGATATCGGTTGCGGCTGATATGATGACGCGCGTCCGAGAAGCCAAAGAGATCGTCAGTGGCGTAAATGGCAGTCTCGGTGACCGCGATGATGAGCTGGCAAAAGAGCTCAAGAAGCATGGTAAAACCATGGCTGATTCTCTATCTGCAATGCAAGACGCCTATTTTGGCGAGCAGGGAAAACAAGGAATCTACCGACCTCCTTCGACCGTGGGCAACAAGGTAGGAGGGGCTGGACGGTACATCTTTTCCAGCAAACGAGCTCCCAACACACCAGAAGATTGGTCTATGTCGGCCGGACGACTCGCACTCGACAATATGCTGGCTGACGTAAATGGATTTCTTTCGACAGAGTGGCTGGTATACGTAGAGGCGGTCAAGGCTTCGGACGCATTTAGAATCGATGAGTTGGAAACCGTAGAATTCAAGTAATCATGTTGCGATCCTCATTCTATCAGAAGTACCTCTTACCGGGATTCGTTTTTCAGTCCATCATCATCGGTGGCGGATATGGAACCGGGCGGGAGTTAATCGAATGGTTTATGAGCGAAGGGCCGGTTGGTGGGCTAATTGGCATGCTCGTTTCGGCAACCATCATGAGTGTCGTTCTCGGACTCACATTTGAGCTGTGTCGCCGCTTTAAGACATACGATTATCGCACCTTCATGCAGCGGATTTTGGGTAAGGGCTGGTTCGCTTTTGAGGTCATCTACCTTGCCATGCTTGTGTTGATCGTTTCGGTCATGGGTTCGGCTGCCGGTGAGTTGCTGGAACGCATGCTCGGTTGGCCCGAGATTGCGGGAATCATCGTGTTAATTCTGGCTGTCGGCTTCATGGCGTTCTTCGGAAACGACATGATCGAGAAAATCTTCTCAATCTGGTCCTTCGCCCTGTACGGGACGTTTTTTCTCGTAATTGTAACTTCCATTGTTACATTTGGCAGCGAGATAGGCGGTCTAATTGGTGATTTTGACCCTGATTCGGCCTGGTTCATGAGTGGTGTGAAGTATGCCGGTTATAACATCGGTCTTGCGCCTGCCGGTTTTTTCGCCTTGCGTCATCTTCAGACTCGCAAAGAAGCCTTATCGTCTGGGGTCATCGCAGGGGCGCTGGGAATGGTACCTGCCATGTTGGCGTTCGTCGGAATGTTAGCCGTCTACCCGGGCGTATTGAGCGAGTCGATTCCCATCGACCATTTGCTTGTCGCAATCGGCTGGCCATGGCTTCGAATTCTCTTTCAGATCGTGCTTTTCGGAACGCTAATCGAAACTGGAGTAGGAGTCATTCACGGATTCAACGAACGCATCGCCGGTGTTTACCACGAGCAAGGGCGTGAAATGCCTTCTGGACTCCGGATCGGAATTGCGGCGGTGCTATTGCTGATCGCCATTTTTCTTGCGGACGCCGTGGGTATCGTGGACCTCATAGCAAAAGGCTACGGAACCCTCACGTGGGCCTACTGGGCCGTCTTCCTTATTCCAGTTCTGATTTTTGGAACGTGGACGATCTGGTTTAAAAAAGACAGGTCGTAATTAATGGAGGCTGCGAGAAGCTTATGGTGAACATCGTGCTCAAGATGATGAGCAATTTCTTTCGTCAGTTTCGTTTTACTGCAATGCCTTGAACTTCAAAATGGGCTCCTCGAAGAAGCGGACCTGATCCGATGAATGCTCGCGCCGGGTACTCTCCTGTGAAGTGCTTCTTGTATTCGGCGTTGAAAATATCATATAGCGAGACATCTGAGCAAAAGATCTGGACGTACGCCAGATCTTTCATCGTCATTCCCGCTCCTTTCAATTTCGTTTCGATACTCGCGAGAACGAGACGGGCCTCTTCACCTGGGTCCTCAGGCACGGCTCCGTCTTTTAGTCCCAAACTACCAGATAAATACAGCGTATCACCAACTTGAACGGCACCACTGAAGGGCAGATCATCCGGATTAGAGGTGGTTCGGGGCTCGATATACGTGCGGTCCTGCTGAGCTTGGGCAGATAGAGGAAGACAAACCAACAGGAGAATGAGGAATCGCATGAGACTGGGGTTGGGGTTAAGAAGGCGAATCCTGAAGTAACACCAACTTCCAACCAATCTCAACGTCCTCGCAATTTTACATGTCCCACAGGTTCGGGCTCAGCATCAGTTTGCTGATTTTCCAACCAGCCTCTGTTCTGCGATACACCGCGAGTTGCTTGAGATTCACCGTAGCAGAATCAGTTCGGTCTTTAGACATGGCGGTTCCGCGCACCTCACTATAGGCGTGCGCCCAATCCTGAGAGACTCGTAGCTCCTGAGCTTCGATCGAAACGTCGACATCCCAGCTGGAGAACGCCTGCTCGGTCATGGCTCGTAGAGAGTCGCGACTCGTGACAGCACCTTGATAGGCGGGCATATACCAAAATGGGTCGTCAAACGAACCGAGCCATGTTTCTGTGTCGCCGGTTCTGTTTGCCGTCTCCATTTGCTCAATAAGGGCAAGAATGGCCTGCTCGTCAACGGCGGGATCAGGGCGATTCGAGCATGATGTGAGGAAAAGTGCCAGAATTAGAAAAATTCGCATGACGGTTGAGGAGAAAGAGAAAAAGATCGGTGAAACATTGCCCTTTTGAGTCGAAACTGGTAAATAAGTTGCCATAACTCTGGTTCGTTTTGCGGAAGACCAATGAAAACGACCTGGGGCGACTTTGTCAATACGACCTGCCGGCCTTCGACCTCACCCTATTATAAATTATGAGCCGAATTTTCAGTTTTCTCGCCGCAATACTGCTGACCTTTCCGGTTTTGGGCCAGGAGTTCACTCCTCAAATGACCGAGAAGTGGGAACCGGTTCCGCCGATAATTGCTGCCGGCGAACTGGGTTCGGCTCCTTCAGATGCTATCGTGCTCTTCGACGGTACAGATCTGGGTGCCTGGGAAGCCGTGCGCGGAGGTGATGCTGGTTGGATAGTCACAGAAAACGTGATGACTGTGAGCGCAGGAACCGGCGACATCCGGACCAGACAATTATTCTCTGATGTACAGCTTCACATCGAGTGGCGGACACCAGCTCAAGTGTCCGGAGAGGGGCAGGGACGTGGGAATAGCGGCGTCTTTTTCCACGAAATCTACGAGGTTCAGGTGCTCGACTCGTTCGACAATACGACGTACCCGAACGGCCAAGCTGGATCAATCTATAAACAACACATTCCCCTCGTTAATGCATCGAGAGGTCCGGGACAATGGCAGACGTACGATATCGTTTTTCAATCGCCGGTGTTCGCCGATGATGGCGCAGTGATCAGGCCGGCATATGTCACCGTTTTGCATAACGGGGTGCTAATCCAGAATCATGTAGAACTGAGTGGACCTTCGCTCTACATCGGGATTCCAGAATTTGAACAACATGGCCCGGGAGCAATCAAACTTCAGGATCATGGAAATCCGACCAGCTTCAGAAATATCTGGGTGAGAGAACTCTGATATTCCTGTTGCTTCTGGGAGGACAGTCCTGCGTGTACAAAGTGCATGATAAAAAGACGGGGTGTACCCCGGCGAACCTGAAAGCCACTTTATCGTACATGTGCGCTTCTGGATCAATACGAACAACACTCTTTTAAAAATGAAATTCAACTGGATGCCCGTAGTTGTGCTTGGAGCGTTTCTGCTAAGTGCTTGCGGGGCCAACGAAAACGTCATCACAACTGAATCTGGACTGCAGTATGTCGAGGTCTTGGTTGGAGAAGGTGATGAGGCAGTGGCAGATATGGTGGTGTCCGTACACTACACAGGATGGTTGCAGAACGCAGACTCTGCGAATGGCCTGGGAGCGAAATTTGACAGCTCAGTGGATCGCGGAGAGCCCCTCAATTTTCCTATCGGAGTTGGATCCGTGATCCCAGGTTGGGACGAAGGCATCTCTGGAATGAAAGTAGGTGGAAAGCGCAAGCTTACGATTCCACCGGATTTGGCTTACGGAGAAAGAGATCTGGGTGTTATTCCTCCGAATTCAACACTCGTTTTCGATGTGGAATTGATGGACGTGAATGATCCTACGATCGGTTTCGAGATCGAAGATGTGGTGGTTGGCGAAGGTGCAGAGGCCGTATCCGGATCTACCGTGGAAGTTCATTACACAGGCTGGCTACAGGATCTTGAGGCAGAAAGCGGTCGAGGAGAAGTTTTCGACAGCTCAGTCGATGGAGGACAAACGGTTGAATTCCCAATCGGCGTCGGCCGGGTGATTCTAGGATGGGAGCGTGGCATTCCAGGAATGAAAGTTGGAGGAAAACGAGTACTGACCGTGCCCCCGTTGATGGGCTATGGATCAAGCGCTAATGGAGCAATTCCACCCAACTCTACACTTATTTTTGAAGTTGAACTTTTTAACGTAGTTGGTGCCGACAATGGCACAGGAGAAGAGTAATGAGCACAGAATTGAAGATTGATGATCTGGTAGTCGGCGAAGGCGCGGAAGCGGTCGCAGGCAACATGATCGAAGTCCACTACACAGGATGGCTCTTCGACAACGATGCGGCCGAAAATAAAGGCTCGAAGTTTGACAGTTCCGTTGATCGAGGACAGACGTTTTCGTTTTTGCTCGGCGGAGGACGCGTCATCCAGGGATGGGATCAGGGTTTTGCAGGAATGAAGATCGGTGGCCTTCGCCGCTTGACTATTCCTTCTGAAATGGGATACGGTGCTTATGGTGCTGGAAGCTCAATTCCGCCCAACGCTAGACTGATATTCGACGTTGAGCTGATCGGCGTGGGCTAGAAGCCGCGTATTTTGGAACTCGTCTTGAATTGAGTAAGGGCGGCCGGCATTCGCCGGCCGCCCTTTTGCTTGGACCACATTTTATCTGGGCCAGGACTCGCTTGGGCCAGGACTCGCTTGGGCCAGGACTCGCTTGGGCCAGGACTCGCTTGGACGCCCTTTTGCTCGGACGCCGGATAGCCTGGTGGTACTGGGCCTATTCTTCAGGCATGAAATCGTGTGGCACCATATCGGCCAGTCTGAAAAATGTCCAGTATCCAAACTGCTGTGTGGGAGGTCTCGTTGTCGGAACCAGGACGCCTGATTCGTGAAAAAATGCCTCGAGCTCTGGCATCTGGAAGTAGGTCACGTTGACCTGCTTCATAGCCTCAGACAATTGAGAGATAGGCCAGAACCGATCGACATATCGCTCGACTCGTGCATCTCCCCCAGAACCGAAATACTCCACTCCAACCCATCCAGCAAAGTCGATTTTTCTCTCTGTTGGAGAGTTGCCTTCGTACATAACTGGGGTTGGTTCGCCGTACATGCTCCTCAAGCCCGCCTCAGCGATAGGATTTTCATCGGGCATCGAGCCAGGTCCGTCGACGAAGAACGCCTGCCACTCGGCTTTTTTTAGGTTCTCAGCGGCAAGCGAAGCTAAGAAGTGGCGTAGTGTGCCTTCATAGACTGTTTCTCTGTTCTTCTTCCACTTCTTTTCGTCTTTCGATTTGTCCGGTTGAAGCGGGATATAGAGGGCGAATCCCTGCCATCCAAAGCCGATCTGGTTACCTCCCATCTGAAAGTCATAGATCTTGATTTTATATCCGAGCGCCAGGTTGTCGAATTCAAAGGGAGCGTTGGAAGTCACCGTCATCACATTATTCGCAGCATCGTGCGTCATCTGCAGCGCTTCTGGGTTGACGATTTCGATATCTCTGGAAAAGTTTGTCCAGGAGAAGGCTGTGGATTCGAAAAACTCCATCAAGTCCTTCTCGTTCATATCTGTCGATCCGCCCGGTGCTGGCATTGGTTCGGCGGCGGAAATCGGGATTGTGACAGCTTCGTCGTCTGCCGTAGCCAAGACGGCGGCCGGAGCATAACCATCTATCGCGGCCACGACTTCAAAAGTGTACTGAGGTGGTGCGCTTAGCGAGAAAGCCCCCGAGGCATCTGAAATGCCTGAAATAGTCGTATTTGCGACGAATACGGTTGCTCCGGCAACTGCGTTGCCAGTTGTCGCATCGGTAACTGTTCCAGAAAGAGTCTGACCCGCAGCAGCGGGCACAAATAAAACGGAAGCAATGATCATCGCCACTGCGGCAATCAAAGGTAGAAATGGAGGACGTTTCATCTGAATTCTGTTTAAGCTGGCGGGAAGCGTCATTCGAGGCTGACGATTAATGTAATTAACCGGCAAAAGGCCGGAAACTCAAGCTAAGAATTGACGACCCGCACAAATGAGGCGGAATCCCTGACGGAGCTGACGGGGAGTTAGATGCTCCATTCGATGGTCGCTTTATCTTTTCCATCCATCATGTAAGACAACAGCCCTCTGGTAAAGAGAATAACGCCGAACATCTCCATGCCTTCTTCTATCATCGTAGATATGTTGTAGGCCAGAGAGTCACTGTCTATCGGCTCTCCAATCAATTCCATTCCTACCGCTCCGCCAACGAACACGGCGCCGGCAATAACGAAGTTCACAAATGTTGCTTTGGGGAGCGTTTTCAGAAAGGGGAGAAAGTAGACTCCTAGAACCAGCGCGATCACTCCACCACCCCATGCCCAGGAAGGCTCGATGATCGAATTAACAGATTCGTGAAGGCCAGCAATTTCATCTATCGACAGAAAACAAAAACCTACAAATAGTACGGTCCATCGTCCTTTCATCACATCTCCGAGGCGACGTTTCTCGCTCACCAGAATGCCAAGAAAAGCTGTTGCAACGAGCAGGTTGAACCCGGAAAACCACGTTGGAAGATTCTCTTCTTCATTGACATCGAACAGCTGAAGGAAATACCAGGTGACTTCGTCAACCGTATAGTTGTACGTGACGAGAATTCCATGCATTAGAAGCAGAAATCCTGCCGTCCACGAAAGACGCTTCACAAGCTTCGTTCTACTTAGGCTGATCTGGTACACGTATTGCTTTCTCCTTCATTGATGATGCCACTCTACTGATAATAGGAAATATGAGCGCACCAATTAATAAGAGTCGATCACGAACTGGCGCGTTTGGTGTTCGCCCGTTACTTTGAGCCTCTCTTTTTTCCTAATGCTACCCCACCATTTCCATGCGTTTTATTCGTTTGGCGTTTATTTCGGCCATCGCTCTCGGTTTCCTGTCCGATTTGCAGGCCCAATCCGTCGATCCGGCACTATATGACGGCCTCGAATATAGATTTGTCGGGCCATACCGAGGCGGCCGATCTGCTGCCGTTACGGGCGTTCCTGGCAAGCCGTTGCTCTATTACATGGGCACTACAGGCGGCGGAGTTTGGCGTACCAAAGATGGTGGCCAGTCCTGGTCCAATATTTCGGATGGCTTTTTTGGCGGTTCTATAGGTGCAGTTGCAGTGTCCGAATGGGACGAAAATGTGATTTACGTCGGCGGCGGAGAAAAAACGATCCGCGGCAATGTTTCTCACGGCTATGGTGCCTGGAAATCTGACGACGCAGGTAAAACATGGACCGATATCGGACTACAGGACTCGCGGCATATCTCCCGTATTCGAATTCACCCTCGCAATCCTGATCTCGTATATGCTTCGGTGATGGGTCATCTTTTTGGACCAAATGAACAGCGCGGTGTGTATCGCTCGAAGGATGGAGGCGAAACGTGGGAAGCCATCCTGCAAATCAGCGACAAGGCAGGTGCGATGGATCTCGTGATGGATCCGAACAATCCGCGGGTACTCTACGCGTCCATGTGGGAATTCTACCGCTCACCGTACGAGATGTCATCAGGAGGGGAAGAATCAGGGCTGTACAAATCAACAGACGGTGGAGATACATGGACGGAATTGACGAATCAGGACAATGGACTTCCAGGTGGAATGCTCGGAATTATGGGAGTCGCCGTATCCCCGGTTGATTCAGATCGTGTATGGGCGATAATTGAGCACGACCAAGGTGGTGTATATCGCACAGATAACGGCGGAGAATCATGGCGACGAATAAACACAGATAGAAATCTGCGTCAGCGCGCCTGGTACTATACCCGAATCTATGCAGGCACCCAAGATATCGATGATGTCTGGGTACTCAATGTCGGCCTCTGGCACTCGAAAGACGGCGGCTCAGAATATGAGCGTGTTGGGACCCCGCACGGAGATCACCATGACTTCTGGATCGCACCCGAAGATGCTGACCGCCTCATTGTAGCAGACGATGGCGGAGGGCAGGTATCGTTTGACGGCGGAGAGAATTTCTCTACCTACATGAATCAGCCGACTGCGCAGTTCTATCGTGTTTACACGGACAACAGTTTCCCATATCGGATTTATGGTGGGCAGCAGGACAACTCGACGGTTCGCATCAGACACAATGCGAGCGGGCCTAGTGAGCGCAATTGGGAATCGACGGCCGGAGGAGAGAGCGCTTGGCTGGCAACTGACCCGAATGACGACGATGTCGTCTATGGAGGATCCTATGGCGGTTCATTCTCGATCAACAACCACCGGACTGGTCAGAGTCGTTCGATCAACGTGTGGCCAGACAATCCGATGGGTCATGGGGCGGAAGACTTCAAATATCGCTTCCAGTGGAATTTCCCAATTATTACGTCGCGTCATGATGACAGTGCAGTAATAGCCACATCGCAGCATGTTCACCGCTCAACCAACAAGGGCCAATCTTGGGAACTGAACTCTCCAGACCTGACACGCAATGATCCCTCTACCCTCGGTCCCTCAGGTGGTCCAATCACGAAGGACAACACAGCGGTCGAATATTACGCTACGATCTTCACGCTGGCCGAAGGCGAGGAGCCTGGTGTCATCTGGACGGGTTCCGACGATGGTCTCATCTATATCACGCGTGATGACGGAGAGACGTGGACCGATATAACGCCTCCGGAACGCATCTTCCCCGAATGGATGATGGTCAATGACATGGTCATAGATCCTCGTAATCCTGGTGGGTTGTATGTAGCAGGCACGAAGTACAAGTCAGATGACTTTGCTCCGTACTTGTACAAAACGAACGATTATGGGGCATCTTGGACTAAAATTACCGATGGAATTCCCTCAGATCACTTCACGCGAGCGATTGAAGTCGATCCAGAACGCCCCGGTTTGCTGTATGCCGGAACAGAATCTGGACTCTATATCTCGTTTGATGACGGTGAGTCCTGGCAGTCCTTCCAGTTGAACCTGCCCATCGTTCCTGTGACAGACCTCGAGTGGAAGGATCACGATCTGGTTGTGGCCACTCAGGGTCGCGCTTTCTGGGTTCTGGACGACCTGATGCACCTGCACAAGCTGGCAGCGGCAGATATTGATTCAGACTACTCGTTCTACAATCCATACGTTGCTACGCTGGGCGCCGAGAATTCGGTGCGCTTGCGCTACTGGTTCAAGGAAGATCAGGAGGATGATGACATCACGCTTCGGATTCTGGAGGAAGACGGAACGATCATCAAGACCTACGAAGGCGATGATGTGGATTCTGATGCCGGTGTGAACCAGTTCAACTGGAATATGCGCTATGATGATGCCGAGACATTCGACGGTCTCATTATGTGGGCAGGATCTGTGCGTGGTCCACAGGCTGTTCCGGGTCGATATCACGCTCGTTTGATTGTCGGCGAAGACTCCACAGATGTGACGTTCGACATCGCACCCGATCCTCGTTCCGAATCATCGCTCGATGACCTTCGAGAGAAGTTTACTTTCTTGATTGCGGTTCGCGATAAGCTCTCCGAAACACACGAGGCCATCAAGCAGATTCGCTCGCTTCGCGATCAGGTCAATGATGTTCTCGATCGTATTCCAGAAGATCATGCGGAAGCCGATACGATCAATGGCTTCGCGGAGAGCATGCTTGACGGCATGAAGGAAGTCGAAGAAGCCCTGTATCAGACAAAAAACCAGTCTGGTCAGGATCCGTTGAACTTCCCCATCAGGCTCAACAACAAACTGGCGGCAGTCGGTGGAGTGGCATCAAGAGGGCATTTTCCTCCGACAGATCAGGCCTACGATGTTCGCGCTGAGCTCGTCCAACAGATCGACGAATGGCTTACCAAGCTGGCCGACATAACCAGCTTCCAGATGAGCGAATTCGAGGAAATGGTCCAGAATGTTCGCTTGCCTGTGATAAAGTTGGATAGCTGATCTAACGTCCCGTATCGATTTCGGCATTGGGGAGCAGGGCGCTTAGGCGTTCTGCTCCCTCTTGCGTTATCCCGGATTGCCAAAGGTAGATAGTCTTCAGCGACTGAATGGCTCCGATGTGATCAACAGCGTCGTCCGTCACATCAGATCCATAAAGATTCAGGTACTCCAGGTATTCAAGCCCTGCCATTGAAGCTAGGCCAGCACCCGTTATCGTCATATTGGACAGATTCAGTCGAGTTAGATTTGGAAGACCCATTAATACGGTTAAGTCCTCATCCGTCACATCACTTCCGCTGAGGTCCAGCCACGCGATTTGTTCAGATAAGACTGTGAACGACGGCTCTTCCGTACAATTGGTAGTGCAACGAACGTCGAGATACGGTTCGTCAATCGCGAGAGGAGTGATGTGAGCACCCGCTTCGCGAAGCTCGGCAACGGCTGAAGAGTCAGCAGCGGAAGTGTCGAGAGCAAAAATCCCACGGCGTATTTCATCCAGTCCGTACGCTTCGAGAATAGTCAGGATGGGTGCGGGAATCGAAACAGCGGCGATGGTCGCCTCGAACGAGGCACCCTCTGCAATCCACCATTTCAGCAGTTCCACATCTGAATGCGAAATTGGCTTCGCATCTAAAGGAGGAGGCATCTGGTCTTCATGCCCGAAAGGAAGCGAAACACGCTGAATCAAAAGGCTCTCCATCGGCAAGCCCGACACGAGCAGCGGGTCGTCACCATCATGGCTCTGAATCGCCTCTGCAGAATGAAGACGGAGCCTTCCTTTGCCTCGATCCGGGCCATGGCAGGACGTGCATTTATCGGCAAAGATTGGAGCGACGATGCCGTCGTAGACAGTTGTGGAATCGGGTTGGGAAAGATAAAATCGCGAAGCCATGGGATCAGGGTGATTCAACAAGTCCTGAACGAATTCGGGCGCGTATTCGGTGACATATCCATCGCCGTGCGTCATTCTTCCGCCCAGGTCGCTTCCAATCACCATACTTGCCAAAAGAATACTCCAGATACCATAAACAAAGATCGGTCGGTCATATTCCAATCTGACTACTACCAGAATGGCCGCGAAAAGTGTGACTCCGTATCCAAAAATCTTGTGCAGAAACAGAATGTCCGGAGGATAGCCACCCATCTGGCCGAGCCAAGAGCCTACCGCGACGGTTTTGAGTCCTGCCCAGGATGTGAGCACCAGCACGATGTTGATGATGTTGTCATTCTCTTTGAGCCAGCCAATTGATTTTAGGATGGAGAGAACTAGCCCGAAAATGAGAAATCCGATTGGTACATGAACGTAAGCGGAATGAAATCGACCGAAGAATCGCTGCCAACCAGAAGCCCGTCCTGACGGATCAAGCCAGAAAAACAAGATGAGCAGGCCGATGGCGATAAAGGCGGAATTCCATCTGGCGAAGCGAGAACTGATCATAAATAATTTGGAAGAGTAAATGATTGATCAGGAAATAATATCGCGAATGACGTCGCCACCAACGTCAGTAAGCCTAAAATCGCGACCCTGAAATGGGAATGTTAGCTTTTTATGGTCAAATCCGAGCTGATTCAAGATAGTAGCCTGAAGGTCGTGAACGTGTGTTCTGCCGCTGACGGCCTGATAGCCAATTTCGTCTGATTCGCCGTGCGTATGTCCTTTTTTGATTCCACCACCTGCCATCCACATGGTATAGACATCACTGTGATGGTCTCTTCCTACGAAGGGATTGTCCTGCCCCGTTCTGTTTTCGAGCATTGGTGTTCGTCCAAATTCTCCACCCCACACGATCAGAGTATCTTCTAGAAGGCCTCGTCTCTTGAGATCCACGATAAGCGCCGTCATAGCCTGGTCAGTTTCTTTGCATCTATCCACAAACCCATGCGTCAGCGCTTCGGACTCTCCCGCTCCATGTGAATCCCAGCCCCAATGAAAGAGCTGAACGAATCGAACGCCGCGCTCAACGAGGCGCCTTGCGAGGAGGCAGTTGTTTGCGAAGGAGACCTCGCCGGGTTCGGTCCCATATTCGGTATGGATGTAGTCGGGTTCAGCCTGAATATCCATCGCTTCCGGTACGGACATCTGCATTCGGAAGGCAAGTTCGTACTGCGATATGCGAGTCAAGATTTCGGGGTCCTGAATCTCATCGTATTGCTGTTTATTTATCGTATTAATGGCTTCGATACTGGCCTTTCTGAGATCTCGCGGCACGCCATCTGGATCGGATAAAAACAGGACAGGATCGCCTTCAGATCGACATTGTATGCCCTGATAGACGGTAGGCAAGAAACCACTTCCGTAAACCGATGCCCCCGCGCTTGGACCGGCAGCTCCAGAGATGAGAACAACAAAACCAGGCAGATTCTGATTTTCCGAACCGAGGCCATACATGGCCCAGGAGCCGAGAGAAGGCCGCCCGAGACGAGGGCTTCCAGTGTACATAAACAGCTGCGCTGGGGCATGGTTAAACTCATCCGTATGCATCGCCTTGAGGAAGGAGACCTCGTCTGCTACGCTCGAAAAGTGAGGCAAATGATTAGAAATCCACGCTCCGGATTCTCCATGCTGAGCAAATGTCGCCTGAGGTCCAAGCATTTTAGGAACGCCCCGGATGAAGGCGAAGCGTTTTCCATCGAGCAAGGATTCAGGCGTCTGCTGTCCGTTTAGTTTTGCCAGAAGCGGTTTGTAGTCGAACAATTCCAGTTGCGAAGGAGCGCCGGCCATATGCAAAAAGATGACGTGTTTTGCCTTGGGAGTGAAGTGCGGTGCTTTGGGCGAAAGAGGATCAAGGCTTGCGCTGTTAAATGGAGACGCCATGGCTGACGGACCCATGAGCGAGGCCAAGGCTGCGCCACCCATTCCTGCCGAAAAGGACTTCAGGAAATGGCGCCTGGTTTGAAGATGAGCCAGGCGGAGTCGGGCTTCTTCGTAGATGTTCATTCTTTGGTCAGGAATTCGTCCAGGTTCATGATAGCGTTCGCTGTGAGAGGAAGACCGGCGTCCTGGGCAAGATCCGTAAGCACATCGAGCGTTTTTTCGTCCGGCGCGTGGGATAGTGCTAGCTCGTAACCTGTTTTAACTTTGTTTCTGAGCGTGTCATCCCCACCGTTTTCCATTCGGATGGCCAAGGCTTCGGCGGCCTCCCAAAATGCCGGATCATTCAGTGTTACGAGGGCCTGCAGCGGGGTGTTTGTTCGTATTCGCCGTGAGATGCAGAATTCACGTGACGGTGCGTCAAAAGACATCATGGAAGGATAGGGGCCCGTTCGCCTCCAATAGGTATAGATGGCGCGTCGATAGCGATCTTCCCCTTCCGCCGTTTTCCAGTACAGCCCATTGTAGGGGTTCTTCCAAATACCATCCGGTTGTGGTGGCATCACCGAAGGCCCTTTCTGTTTTGAAGAAAGGAGTCCGCTCACGGCTAACGCCTGATCCCGTACCTGTTCTGCACTAAGACGCACCCGCGGGCCACGAGAAAGCAGTTGATTTCGGGGGTCCACTTCAAGTTTGGCTTCAGTTGGCGCGGATGCTTGTCGATAGGTGGAAGACAGGACGATTTCTCTCAGAATGCCCTTCATGCTCCAGTTCAAGTCATCTCGAAAGTGAAGGGCGAGCCAATCCAACAGCTCCGGATTCGTTGGGGCGATGCCGATGGTTCCAAAATCATCTGTTGACTCGACGATCCCGATCCCAAATAGCTGCTCCCAGAAACGATTCACAGTTACTCGCGCTGTTAGCGGATTCTCATCCGAAACCAGCCAACGTGCGAATTCCAGCCTGTCTTTCGGCGCGCTGAACCCTTCACTTCTGAACACGGCCGGAATATCCGGGGTGACTTCCTCGAGGGGTGCAAGGAAACTGCCTCGCTCAAAACGGTGCGTGGTGCGTGACTCCTCTTCAGGGAGTTCGTGCATTATGGGTGTGATGGTCGGCTCAAGCTCGTTTACTTTCGAAAACAGATCACTTCGCTGTTTTCTCAAAGCCTGTGTCGAGGAATCAACCTCTGCAAATCGATCTCGAATAAACGCTCTCTGATGGTCGCTACGAGCGGAGTCGGGTAGCACAGCAATTCGGCGCACTTCATTCTGAGTGGTGGTGGAGAGTTTACCCGATACCGTCGGATCATTCATCGAGCTCTCCCAGGTGGCCCGCACTACCAACATTTCGGGAGTTGAGACGGTCTCCACGATTTCAGAGTCAACCTGGTCGATCTGCAAAAGAAGGTGCCGACCTTCCTCATCATGCGAAGCTTCAAATTCGCGAAGCACCGGTCTTTCATTGGGTTGATCCCAGTCTGCGGTATTATTAAAGAGAGCAAATGACGCGTAGTAGTCGTCATGTACGATAGGATCGTAGGGATGCCCGTGGCACTGCGTGCAACGCATAGTCGTCCCTTGAAACACTTCCCAGGTCGTGTTTACCCGATCGATGACAGAAGCGACGCGATGTTCTTCGTCGTCCGTGCCACCCTCTTCATTGGTCATGGAATTTCGATTGAATGCCGTGGCAATCAGCTGATCCGTGGTTGGTTTTTCCAAGAGGTCTCCAGCCAATTGTTCAATCGTGAATTGATCGAACGGCATATCTGCGTTGAATGAATCGATCAACCAGTCGCGATAACGCCAGATGGAACGACTCCGGTCAGCCTCATAGCCTTTCGTGTCGGCATAGCGCGCGAGGTCCAGCCATAGGGCCGTCCAGCGTTCTCCGAACGAAGGAGAGTCCAGCAGTTGGTCCACAAGCCCAGCATAGTCACCGGTTTCGCACAGCGTTTCGGATTGAGAGAGTGTGGCAGGCAACCCGATGAGATCCAGGCTAACACGCCGGGCCAGTGTGCTACAGGCAGCCGGATCGGCGGGATTCAAGCCGGCAACTTGCAAGCCTTTTAAAACGAATGCGTCAATCGGAGAACGTACCCACTCATTTGAGAGCGGAGTTTCTGACTTCGCAGGGAGGACGTATGCCCAGTGACGATCCCAGACTGCACCTGAATCAATCCAAGATCGGAGCGCCGCGATTTCGTCCTCAGAAAGTGGCTCTTCATCTTTGGGCATTCGATCAGAGGGATTCGAATGGGTGATCTTTTTGATCAGTTCGCTAGCGGCGGCGTTCCCAGGGACAACGGCTGGGCTGCCAGATTCGCCGCCGAGAAGTGCCAAATTTCGAAATTGTAGGTTGAGATCGGCTTGGGTTTTGACACCGCCATGGCACGTGACACAATTGTCATTCAATATCGGTCGGATTTCAGAATTGAAATCGACCTCGGAGTTGCCACATCCAGCAATCGCAACGAGCAAAAAGGCTATTGGTACTAGGCGCCACATGAATGCTAGAATCGGCTACTTGTAGGCATGAAGTCAAGCGCGCGAGTCACTTTCGAAATTCATAGATTGAATTCTATCAAAACTCCTATTGCAATGAATCGTCGCAAGTTCGCAAAACAATCTGCACTGGCTGCTAGCGCGATGGCCATCGCGCCTGTTGTCGCGCTGAAATCTACCAGTACTGCCATGCCTCGAGCCTTTCACATCATCTCAAAAAGGAATCTCTCGAGCGAAATAATCGGCCAGGGAGACTTTCAATATCAGGTCGACACGGAATGGGGCAATCTGGATCCAATGGCGCACCCTGTGAAGAATTGCCATGAGATGGTTCAGGATCGTTCTGGGCGTCTGATCATGATTACGGACGAGACCAAGAACAATATTCTCATTTACGACACTGGCGGAAAGCTACTCGATAGTTGGGGATCGAGTTTCCCGGATGGCCACGGTCTTACGCTTTCCGATGAAGGTGATGCCGAATACCTCTGGATCTGCGACAATGGATTCGGTGGGAATCCACAAGTCGTAAAAATGACGCTCGATGGGAAAGAAGTGCTCCGGCTGGCGCATCCACGTGACATCGGGGAATACAGCGAAGATGACAATTTTTATCCGACTGAAACTACCGTGGCAGCAAATGGAGATGTATATGTCGCTGACGGATATGGCTCCCAGTGGATTTTACAGTATTCATCGAGTGGCGAGTTTATTCGAAAATTCGGCGGCAGAGGAGACGGAGATTCTGAATTCTCTACCGCGCATGGAGTTACGGTAGATGCCCGCGCGGATGGTGATCCCACGCTCGTTATTACGTCACGAGGACATAACGCGTTTAAAAGGTACACGATGGATGGCTCATACATCGAGACGCATTTTCTGCCTGGAGCATATGTCTGCCGCGCCGTGATAGATGACGACATGCTCTACTCCGGAGTCTGTTGGTCGCGATTGCGCTATCTGAATCAGACGCCAAATTCGGGCTTCGTCACGATTCTGGATGCCAGCAATCGAGTTGTTTCGAATCCCGGCGGTACGCAGCCGGAATACAAAGATGGCGAGCTACAGTTGATGCTACAGCAAGAACAGCTGTTTCACCACTGCCACGATGTCTGTATCGATACCGATAAGAATATCTATGTGTGTCAGTGGAACGCGGAGCAGAGTTATCCAATCAAGCTCGTTCGAGTGTAGGCTGTTTGAGAATATGATTAGGCGATTCTCTGGGCTTCTTCTATGTATGTCAATTCTTTCCGTCGGCGCGTGTCGTGACTCGGGAGAAGTCAATCCTTCTCCGGAAGTGCTGATCGGGAAAATTATTCTCGGGCATGAATCCCACGTGTTTCAGGAATGTGGCTCGGACGAAAGCTTTTGGCTGAGCGGTTCTCTCGAATTGGCTGAGCGATTGTATCAGGAATCGGGATCAGGCGCCGAACCTTATCAGGCTGCATTTGCCTCCATTGTCGGAGTGAGGATAGAGGCTGCGACGGATGGTTTCGCAGCGGCATATGACGGCATCATTGAAATGGAGTCCATCAACTACTGGCCGATCGAGGGCTTCGACTGCTCGTATGGATGGCGTGAGTTTGATTTCCGAGCATGGGGTACTGAGCCGTTTTGGATGTTGTCGGTTGCTGAAGGCAAGGCAAAACTGCTGGATCCCGTAATCGGAGAACAGACATGGCAGGTTGAGCAATCAGAATTGGGGTGGGAGTCAGCGGAAGGAGAGATAACGATTTCGCTGATCGAGACTGGATGTCGAGATGCGATGAGCGGAACCTACTTTGGATTCACGGCAGACGTTCATGTCGGTGATCGGGAATTAGCCGGCTGCGCCGCTCGCGGCGCAGCCAAATAAAAAGAGGGCGGGCCCTTTCGGGCCCGCCCTTCCTCTACCCAATAATCTGAGTTTCGGCGGTGGTCTTTCGACCTAGTTATTTGTGATCGTATAGGTTACTGTGCGTACTACATTGTCTGGTGTGGCGTCAACTGTTGCGACTGCTTCGTAGTTGAGAGCGAGACCGCTTGAGCGAACATTGCTGATCTTTGAGAGCAGATCGACTGACTTGTCGGAGAGTTCAACTTTGCCAGCTGATTTTGCTTTTGAAGGAGCGTCCATCTGAGCATAGAGCGTAAGACCTTTTGGCATTTTCCGGTCAAGTTTAGCTGAGATCTTTTTGTCTTTGCCGTTTGTTGAGAGATCAAACGTTGCAGAAGCGCTAGTTGGGTCAGGAGCCTGTCCGGCGGTTGCAGTGTTGATGTTCATGTTGATTGTGCCATGAACGGCGATGACTGCGATTTCAGCTACGTTGATAGAAACTTGCTGAGAGCTCTTGTTTGACTGTGCAACTGCAGAGTTTGAGAAGGCGATTGCGATTAGGGCGGCGGCGAAAAGTGTGTTGAAGCGTGTCATTGTTTTCTCGGGTAGAGGTTGTTTTTAAGTGCTCTTTCGAGCGGTTGTGCCCAGAGAACTACAAGCACCTTGCCAACACAC
>Ga0315336_1002577_pt1 | contig 27178 bp, 28 predicted proteins | sample ASW5metaG_FD_204512 | JGI IMG/M metagenome (GOLD analysis project Ga0315336, IMG submission 204512) | Ammonia-oxidizing marine archaeal communities from Monterey Bay, California, United States - ASW #5 | ecosystem: Environmental > Aquatic > Marine > Intertidal zone | place: USA: California... | reverse complement strand
AAGATTTACCACAAGGAGTTAAATATCATCAGGCAGATTTAACATTCAAGTCAAATGCAAGTGTTGTTGCAGATTTTGACCACATATATCATTTAGCAGGAAAGAAAGGTTCTCCCGACACGGCAAAAAATAGTCCAGCAGATTATTTACCAATGTTACAATTTGATACTAACGTAATTGAGGCAGTTGGTCATTATAAGCCAGATTGGTTTTTATATACAAGTTCAGTAGGTGTATATCCACCAATGGAAGTATACGAGGAAGATAAAGTATGGTATGATGTTCCGAGTGTTAATGATAAAGTTCCTGGATATATAAAACGAATGGGTGAGTTGAGTTGTTATGCGATTAGGGCTACATATGGATATGAAAATATTTCTATTGTTAGACCTGCAAATATATACGGCCCTTGGGATAATTTTGGAAAAAATTCTATGGTAATTCCATCTTTGATTAAAAAGGCAAGTCATTATGACATAATAAATGTTTGGGGAGATGGAACACCAATAAGAGATTTCATTTATTGTGAAGATGTTGCACGTGGTATGTTACATATGGTTAAGAATAAAGTTAATAATACTGTAAATCTTGGTAGTGGTGAAGGAGTTAAGATTTCAGATATTGCAAATACCATCGGAAACTTTTTTGATAAAGAAGTTAAATATGATACTACAAAACCTAATGGTGATATGAAAAGATTAATGAGTATGAGAAGGGCACAAGGATACGGATTTAATCCAAGTGTTAAGTTAAAAGATGGTATAAATATGACAATAGAATGGTATTTAAATGGAATATAATATTAATCAACTCATGAAGGAGTATTACACCGAGTCAGATATACATTCACAAGTTGGAAATGTAGCTGAGTCTAATATACTTGATGATAGTGATTTAATTTTCAGGTGGCCACCAGTAAGTTCAGAAATTGATCCAGGTTCAATAAGACAACCTAATAGTGATGTTTTAGTTGAAAGAGGAAAAAAAGTATGTAGTGCTTTTTTTGGGGAAAGTTTTACTTTTGGTGACAGTATTGCGACCACTATTAAAACAGTAGGAGAAAAAAGATTTAGATATGATAATTTTTCATATAGAATGAATAATAATTTAGGAGGTCATTTTTCAAGGATAATGGACACCGATTATTTGTTAAAGGCTGTACCAGGACAATCTAATGTTGGTATTTTAATGGGATTAGAAAGTTCTATTGAGTATTTATCAGAAGCATATGATAAAGTTTATGTGGTTGTACAGTTAACCGAAACGGGCCGAGATTGGAAACATGAAACTGCTGATAGTGAAGAATTAATAGGGTTACGAGGAAATTCATTTTATGATTATTTTGTAAATTATGAAAATTGGTTTAGTGATAAGTTAAATAAATTACAAGAACAATATCCAAATTGTGAATTTATAGTTTGGAGAAATTTTACTCGGTGGTTAGGTGGAGATTTTGGTAACATCAAAACGATTGATAAAGTTATGATTGAGTATTTTTACGAATTGACCTTAAAATATGGTAGTGATGAGATAGTTAATTCACTTAAAAAGAAATATGGAGATACATTACCTGTTAGTGTTGGTGGTAATCCACACTGGGAAGAATTATCTAAAAAGGGATTAGGTGGATTTTTTCATAGGGATACTGAAAGTATACAATGTATTTTAGATGAATGTAATAAATGGGAGACGGCAATGGATTGGATGAGAGATAGTAATAATATTTTTGAAGGTAGAGGTGGATATCATCCATCACCTTTAGGACATAGTGTTTTTGCAGAATATATAATAGGGAGCTTGAATTTATGAGAATATTAATTACAGGTGGTTCAGGATATCTTGGTTCGGTTATTGTCCCTACTTTATTAGAGAGGGGATATCATGTAACTGTATATGATAATTTAATGTATAATCAATTGACATTAACTGATTTATGTTATAAAAAGAATTTTAAATTTGTATATGGAGATGTTAGAGATTATACAAAATTGAATAACTATGTTAATAAGTCTGATTGTATTATACCATTGGCTGGTATAGTTGGATTTCCAGCGTGTGAGAAAGATAAATCTTTAGCCACGGCAGTAAATTATTATCAGATAAAAGATATAGTGGATAATATGTCGGCAGATCAAATGTTATTATTTCCAAATACCAATAGTGGATATGGAAGTAGAGCAAGTGGTATGGTTACAGAAAAAAATAAACTTACACCAATCTCACATTATGGACACACTAAATGTGATGCTGAAAATTATATTAAATCGTATAGTAAGGGAATAATATTTAGATTGGCCACGGTGTTTGGAGTATCACCCAAGATGAGATTGGATTTATTAGTAAATGAATTTGTATATAAGGGATTAACTGATAAGTATATTACTATATTTGAAAGGGAGTTTATTCGTAATTATATTCATATTAGAGATGTGGCTTCAGTATTTGAATGGATGATTGTTCATTATGATACACATAAAGGTGAAATATTTAACGTGGGATTATCAGATACAAATATTAATAAACAACAATTAGCAGAAAAAATTAAAGAATATATTCCCGATTTGACAATAACATATTCGGATTATTATAAAGATCCAGATAAAAGGGATTATATTGTATCAAATAAAAAAGTAGAATCAGTAGGATGGAAACCAAAATATTCTTTGGATGATGGAATTAAAGAATTGATAATGGCATATCAAATTATTATCAATAATGATGTTAGTCATTTTAGAAATGGATTTCCTTTAACATATGGAGCATCATTATAATGTTTAAAGATAAAAAAGTAGTTGTAACAGGAGGTAGTGGATTTATAGCTACACATTATATAAAAGAATTATTATCAAGAGGAGCACAAGTAATAACTCATACGAGACCACAACCGTATACAAAAAAATTACGGTTAGAAGATGATAGAATAGTAGTAGTAGAAAATATTGATTTAGAAAATATTAAGGATTGTGAAAAACTTATACAGGGGAAATACTACAGAGGTGTAGGACAGGCAGATTATGTTATACATAGTGCAGGAAAAATTTGTCATCCTTCCAATGTGGCAAAAGATTTTCAAGTTTCACTAAATCAAATAAAAGTAATTACAAATGTATTAGAGGCCAGTTATAAAAACGGAGTTAAAGGATTTTTAGATGTAAATAGTTCAACTGGTTATCCAGATAGGAGATACCCAATTACAGAAGATGAATATTGGGATGATGAACCATACATTTCTTATTATGGTTATGGTTGGATGAGAAGATATAGAGAAAAATTAATGGAACATACTTCACATTTATCAGATATGCATATTGGTCTTGCTCGTGGAACTGCAATATTCGGCCCATACGATAACTTTGATTTAAAAACTTGTCATGTAATTCCTGCACTTATTAAACGAGTATTAGGTGGAGAAAATCCACTTAGAGTGTGGGGAAGTCCAGATGTAGTTAGGGATTTTCTTTATGTCAAAGATGTTGTAAAAGGAGCGTTATTGGTATTAGAAAAAGGCGAATCAATGAGACCATATAATCTTGGTTATGGTTCAACAATCACCATAGGACAAATAGTAGATACTATATTGAAAGTTACTGGTAAAAATCCTAAAGTTGAATGGGATAATTCTAAACCTACCACAATACCTTTTAGGGCGTGTAGTACTGATAGAATATCAAAAGAACTTGGATTTCAACCACAATATACTTTTGAAGAAGGTATAGAAGAAACTGTTAGGTGGGTTAGAAGGAATTTATTATTTGCAATGTATAAAGATTTAAAATGGTAGATATGTGGAATCAAACAGGATTAATTAATTTACAACTTTTTTCTAAAGAGGAAGTTGCAGAACTGAGAAAAGAATCGAGGAGATTACTTAATGCTAGGGATCCAGATTGGGAAAAACATGGTATGGATGGACACCAACCATATCAATATCCACATAAAGATTCCAAATTATTTGAAAGTGTGATGAAAGATAGAAGAATACTTGAAGTAGTAGAGTTTTTAATAGGGAGTGATTTAAATATTTCAAATTGTAAAGTTCAAGGACACCAAACTTGGATGTATTTTAAACCACCAGGAGAACTTGGTAGAGATGTACACCAAAATATATTTTATTCACATTCTGATTGGGGAGAAATAATTAATATTAGTTTAGCACTTAATGATGCAGATGAAGAAAATGGGTGTTTATATTATTATCCAGGTTCACATAACGAAAAAATATGTTATCCAATACCAGATGAGTTAAAAGATGAAGAACGAATAAAAACAAACCCAAGTGGTTGGGAAAATGAAAGAGGTAAACCTATATTTGTTCCTGGCACTTATGTGAATGGTGAGTGGGTGGATAAATACCCAAAAGTATACATACCTGTAAAGGAAGGATCAGTAACATTTTTACATTCACACGTATTACATGGTTCAGATGAAAATATTTCTAAGGATAAGTGGAGAGGAGCATTTTTATCAGGATATGCTAAAAAAGGTGGAAACTTTTTTGCTGGTGCACATATGGAAAGAGAATTAATAGATGTTTATAATTAAAATGGAGTTAAAATGATATATAAAAAAAGAGAGTGGGATAATTCACCCGTTCCGTTTATATATGTAGATAATTTTTTAGACGAAAAAACTTGTTTAAAATTACACGAGGAATGTTTAGAGGCACCAAAAGGTGGGTGGACATTATTTAGTAGAGCTGGTTCTGCAATGGAAGAATATAATGATTTATTTTATACTAAAACAGCACATAAAATAACTTATGACTTATTACATAGTGGGGAGTTTTTATATGAGTTAGAACAACTTACTGGTATTGTAGGATTGATGCCCGATCCTCATTTAGTTGGTGCTGGTTTTAGTAGATTTAGAAAAGGTAAGGATTTGAAAATCCATCACGATTTTAATTGGAATGATAGATTAAGATTACATAGAAAACTAACTTGTTTTTTATTTTTAAATCCAGATTGGAAAGAAACTTGGGGTGGCCATCAACAATATTACAAATCAAGAGATGGTGAGATAATTGATGAAGTGGCACCGCTGTTTAATAGGTTTGTGATGTTTGAGAATAAAAAAGAATCACCTTATCACTCAGTAAAACAATTAACTTGTCCTAAGAAACAAGTAAGAACTGCATTAAGAGTTTTTTATTATATTAGTTCAAGTGATTATGATGAAAATGATCCACCACATAGAAGTATTTATGATACGGATGAATATACACATACGAGATTATATGATGAATAAATGGAAAATAGGATACCTTGAACCATTTTGGTATGACGAGCAATATAAAGATTTAAATTATAGAAAAGAACCATTTAATAATCCAGAAGATGAAAAAAAATGGAGAGAACAAGGTTATACACATTCCAAAGAATTATTTACTGGTATGATGTGTAAACATGGAGAGAATCAACCAAGTTGGACACCTAAAATAGTAGAGTGGTTAGAAAAAGATTTTAATTGGAGTGATGTAGGAGTAAATTATTATCGAATGGAAACAGGTGTTATATTACCACCACATAAAGATATGTATGTACAATATTCAGATATGTTTAATTGTACTTTAGATGATATAGAACGAGTTTTATTATTTATGGAAGATTGGAAAAGTGGACATTACTTTGAAGTAGATGGTACTCCTATTATGAGTTATAAAGCGGGAACTTGGGCTTGGTGGAAAGGAAAAGTAGAACATGCTGCATCAAATATTGGTAAAGATTATAGATATACATTACAATTAACAGGACACGTAAAATGAATATAATAAAAGAATATAGGGGTGGGAATGCAATTCCAGATTTGGAAGTTGTAGAATTTTGGAAAGAGTCATTGAAGGATTTGACGGATGTGATTATTACAGATCACTATTCTTTCCCTAAAAATGGAAAGTTATTTACAGATAAATTTGATGAATATATTAAAGCATCAAAGTTAAATAATTTAAAAGGATTAGACACTTATGAACATAGGTCTTATGTAGCAGGAACAAGTCAAACATTTGATAGTTTTTGGATGAGACATCATGATAAAAGATTTAGATGTTTCAAAGGAGAGTTTTTTTATCATAAAGCAAATTGGAAAAAGTTTCATAAGTGGTGTTATTTAGAAGATGATAGAATTATGACAAATGACGCGGTAGTTATTAGTCTACCATTTTCAGATTATGGTAAAGAACATCCAAAGATGAGAAAGATATTGGATGAATGTGAAAGATGGGGAGTACCCGTATTGATTGATTGTGCATATTATGTTATTGGAGAAGGAATAAACTTTGATTTCACAAAGTACGACTGCATTGAAGATATAACATTTAGTTTAAGTAAAGGTTTTCATCTATCTAATAGAATACGTGGTGGTATAAGGTATACGAAAAAGTATTATGATGATAATATACATATTATGAATGAATGGGATCAATACAGTCATTTATCCGCACATCTTGGTACGAAATTGTTAACACACTTTCCTCCAGATTTTAGTGTGAATAAATATAAGAATAAACAACTACAATTTTGTTTAGATAATAATTTGAAACCAAGTGATTGTGTTATATTTGCATTTGGTGATGATGAATATAAGGAATTAAATAGAGGAACGGAAGTTAATCGTTTATGTATATCATATCAGATAGGAGATAAAGTGGAATGAATATAGGATTTGTAGGATTGGGTAAACTTGGTTTACCGTGTGCATTGGCGATAGAATCAAGAGGTCATAAAGTAGTAGGTTATGATCCTTCAGACCAAGTTAAAGAAATTATTGATACTAAAAAATTAAAGTATCAAGAAGTTCATGCACAAGGACTTTTGGATAAAAGTAAAATAGAAATAAAGAGTGTAGAAGAAGTCGTTAAACATTCTGATATTATTTTTGTTCCAATACAAACACCACATGGTGAAAAGTTTGAAGGAACAACTAAAATACCAGATGAGAGAGAAGATTTTGATTATACTTTTTTGAAAAGGGGACTTGTGGATTTAGATGAGGAGTTGGTAAAACAGAATAAGGAAATGGTAGTTATTGTAATATCTACAGTTCTACCAGGAACAATTCGTAGAGAGATTTTACCAGATTTAAGTACATATGTTAGATTATGTTATAATCCATTTTTTATTGCAATGGGAACAACTATTGATGATTTTTTAAGACCAGAAATTATTTTATTTGGGGTTGATGATAAAAAGGCCGCAGAAAAGGCAAAGAAATTTTATCGAACAATAAATCATGCACCATTTTACGATACCACGATTGAAAATGCTGAATTGATAAAAGTAACTTATAATACTTTTATCTCTACAAAGATAGCATTTGTAAATAGTGTTATGGAAATGTGTGAACATTTACCAAATACAAATGTTGATGATGTGATGAACGCATTAAAGATGTGTGATGATAGAATTATTTCAGATAGATATTTGAGTGGTGGAATGGGAGATGGTGGTGGTTGTCATCCACGAGATAATATTGCTCTAAGTTGGTTAAGTGATGAGTTAGGTGTGAGTTTTAATTGGTTTGATAATATAATGAAACAGAGGGAAGTACAAACTGAAATGTTTGCAGATTTGATAGAAGAATATTATGAAGATAAGAAAATTTGTATTTTTGGAAAGTCATTTAAACCAGAAACTAATCTCACGGTAGGAAGTCCAGCAATACTTTTAAAAAATATATTAGAAGATAGAGGACACGAGGTTTTTAACTGGGATCCTCACGTAGATGATTGGGATATAGTTTTAGATGAAGAACCTTGTTGTTATTTTATAGGAACTAAACATCCTGAATTTATAAGTTTTCCATATGAAAAAGGTTCGGTGATTATTGATCCTTGGAGATATATTTCAGATATAGATGGTTGTACAGTTATAAGATATGGTGATAATATAAATGATTGACCATTTACATCCTCAAAGACTTGCATATAATGAAGTTGAGTGGTGTACTACTAAATTAAAATTACTTTTTGAAAAGGTATGTAAAAATTCTATATTTGTTTTACAGGGTGGGGGATGGAATAAATTTGATATACCATATTATAGAAGTTTAATAGATGGTGGTCATGTAAAAGATACTGATTTATGGATTTTTTGGATGAAAACTGAATCACATTCACCAAATGAAATTAGAGAATTGCATACAGTATGTGAAGAATTGAAATTAGATGAGAGTAAGGTTGTTTTTATTAATGGAGATTTAAATTTAGATAAAAATTATGATACAAAATTTAATTGTATTGGATTTCCTTGGTATCTTTTAAATGATAAAGAAAATTTGATAAAAAATAAAGGATACAATCCATATAAGTTTGTAACTTATCAAGATAGAGAGGTATTACCAACTAAAAAATTTATTAATTTAAATGGAAATTATACTAAACCAAGAGAATATATTTTAGATAGATTGAAAAAGTTTAAAAGTCTTGGATATATTAGTGATTTATCTAAAGGAATTACTTTAGATGAATCTTTAACTCAAAAAGAAGTTTTAGAAAATTTGGCAGGTGGTAACGCTCGTTTTTTAGACCCTTATACAAATGTATTGGATTCCTTTCATAACGATTCTTATTTTAGTATCGTACAAGAATCTGGAGGTGGATGGGAAGCATTTGATGATGATAAAATATGTGGATATTTTACTGAAAAAATCACTAAACCATTATATTATGGTCAACCGTTTATCTTAATTGGGTTTAAAAATTCTTTGAAGTTTTTAAAGGAGATAGGATTTGAGACTTATGATGATATATTTGATGAATCTTACGATGAATTGGAAACTTGGGAAGAACGAACTAAGGCAGTTTGGAAAGAGATAGAAAGAGTATTGACTTTATCAGATAAAGAATTCCATGAAAAATTAGATAAAGTGCAAGAAAAAGTTATTTATAATCAGAGGAGATTTTTTGCATATGATGGATATGTAGATGACCTTATAACTAAATTGATGAAAATTTATGAAAGTACATAAGTATAATACAAAAAAATATAATTTTGGAGAATTACTTGAGGGTAAATATACTTTAGATGAAGGATATAAAATTATTAGGTCTAAAAAATTTATTAAGGTATGGGAGTCGTTTATTTTAAACGAACTTACAAAAATTTTAGATTCAGACAAAATAGTTATGCAAAAATTACCGAGTATTAGGATGCACCCAAATCATACATACAGAAATGATTCATTTTCGGATAGTATAGAAACTACTTCAAATGGTAGGAATAAATGGGATAATATGCACAAAGATTCTGATGAACCATATTACCATCCTAAGTTTGATATGAATTTTTGGTTGCCTTTAATAGATGTAAGTACAGAAAATACTATGTATGTTGAAACAAGTCCTAATAACTACGAACCAGCATTGTTGAAGTATGGGGAATTTTTAGAATTTAAGGGAAATTCAATGAATCATGGTGCTCAGATATACAATAGTACAGAAGATTTTAGAACAAGTTTGGATTTTCGAGGATGTGCATTCAATGATTATGATGAATCAATATTAGGAGATATGCCTATTTTTGTTGATGGGAGAGAAAATTTAACACAAAAAAAATGGTTTGTAATAGATGAATATTATTCACTATATGAGAGATGATAATGAAAAAAGTTTATTTATTTGAAATAGGTGATATTACGGAAAATCAAGTTAAATTACCGTATAGTACTGGATTGATTTGGGGACATTGTATATTAGATAATACTATTAAATCAAATTATGAGTTAGGTGGTTGGATTTATTATCGAGATAAAATAGATTGCATTTTATCTAAAGTGGAGAATCCATCTATTGTAGGATTTTCTAATTTTGTTTGGAATACACAGATAAATTATAAATTGGCTAAAAAAATAAAGGAAAAGTATCCAAATTGTATTATAGTTTTTGGTGGCCAAGGAACACCTAAGTCAGATAGAATTTTTAATTTTTTTGTTGAACACCCTTACATAGATATAACAGTTCAAGGTGAAGGAGAGATTTCATTTAAAGAAATATTACTTGAGAATTTAAAAGAAACTCCCAATTTTAAAAATGTTTCTGGAATTACTATAAATGGTGATAAATTTATTACTACACCACCAAGACCAAGAATTAAAGATATTGATTCTATGCCAAGTCCATATTTAGACGGGTTGTTTGATGAATTGGTTAAAAATAAAGATCATAATTATGACTTTGAAGGATGTATTGAGAGTGTTCGTGGGTGTCCCTATCAATGTACCTTTTGTGAGATAGGTGATAAATATTTTCAGAAAATTGCAAAACAATCAAACGAAAAAATATATAAAGAATTGGATTGGATATCAAAGAATAAAATTGAATTTTTTTATAATGCAGATTCCAATTTTGGATTGTTTCCTGAACATCTAGATCAAGTTAAACATATGACAGATTTAAAGAAGAAAACTGGTTATCCAGATACTATTAGAATTGATTGGGCAAAATCTAAAGCAGATAAAGTTGTTGAATTGGCTAAATTATTGACTAAGGCTAAAATGATGAAAGGGATAACGATTGCATTACAATCTATGAATCCTGAAGTGTTAAAGGCAGTAAAAAGAAAAAATGTAGATGATGGTAAATTAAAAGAATTTTTTGATTTATATAAAGATGAAAATTTAGTTAGTTATGTTGAATTAATTCTTGGTTTACCTATGGAAACCGTTGAATCATTTAAAGAGGGCATGTTTCAGGTATTAGAGTTAGAATATAATGATTTTATTTGCCTTTATCCAATGACGGCATTACCCAACACTCCATTTTTTGATCCAGAATATATTAAGGAATATGAAATTGATATTGTGGAAACAACTCCAGCTTTTTATCATCATGAAAATCCAGATTTATTAAAAAATGAAACTGAATATATGGTAGTAGGTAGTAAGACAATGACAAGAGAACAGTATATTGAGGCTAGTATGTGGAAGTGGTTATTTATGTTTGGTTATAGTTTAGGGCATTTAAAATATATATCAAAATTTATAAAGTCAGTTAAAAATGTATCCTATAAAGAATTTTATGAAAAATTTTATACATATATGGTTGATAATCCTAATAGTTTTATGGGAAAAGAATATTTGATAACAAAAAATACTTTAGGTAAGATTTTAAAAAAAGAGGAGTTGTGGGGAAGAGCTGTAGATTTTACTGGAAATTTTTATTGGGAATTTGAGGAGGCTACTGCTTTAGAGGTAGCATTAAATAGAGATGAGTTTTTTGATAGTGTTAGAGAGTTTTTAAATCAATTTAATTTAAGTGAGAAAGTTGAAAATGCTATAATAGAATTTCAATCTTCAATAATAAAAAATCCACTTGAAAAATATCCAATGAAGAAAAAGTTTGATTATAATATAAAAGATGTTTTATTCAATAATCAAAAATTAAAAAATGGTGGCTATGAGTATCAGTTTAATTCTGAAAATTATAAAAATGATGTTAGAGAATGGGGTACAAAGGCTATATGGTGGGGAAGAAGAAATAAAGGTTTTGAGACAGTAGTTTATGAAAAATGAAAAACAAAAAAAATTGGTTACATTCGGAGATAGCTTTATAGCACAACATTTATATATGAAAGAGTTAGAGCCAGAATCTTGGATAGATTATATTTGTAAAGAAAATAGTTATGTATTTGATGGTTATGGATGTGCAGAAACAGGAATAGATAATACAATAGTAAATTTTTTAAATTATTTAGAGGATTTTGATGTATGTATTTTTGCATGGTCAGATCCAAATAGAGAATACATACCTTTAAGAAATTTAAAATCAATTAAAGGTGGTAGTTGGAATTTTATAACCGATAAAGAAAAAAATATAGGAAGTGAATATAGGAAATATTTTAGTGATATTACAATAGAAAATATACGAAGTGTATCTATATTACAATGGTTTGATAGGCATTTACAGAAACATTATAAAGATAAAAAGTTTATACACTTATATTGTTTTGAGTTGGAAGATTTACAAAAACATTCTAAATTTAGATTAGTGGGTGATAAATTTTATCCACATATTTTTAAACGTGGTATAAATATAAAACCAGAACTTATTAAATTTTCTAAATTATTAGATTTTAAAACAGTTGATGAAGATAGACCACTCCATATGGCAGATAAAGTTTCTATATCATTTGCAAAACAACTTAATAAAGTTTTAAAAGATGAATCTTTAGTTGATGGTAATATAGTGAAGTTTGATTTAGAATATATGAAAGATTAAAATTTGTGAAGTATGATATACAAGAGGTTTGTAAAAAGTTTGGTAAATTAATAGGTAATGATATAAGAGATACATGGGATCTTTTAAATGATTCAAATATAATTTCAAATTTAACCGATGATATAGTACATAGAGTTAATAACGAATCAAATTATTATTTATTAATAGATTGGATAACCGATTCAGATGTAAAGAGATTTATTTCAGATTTAGAAAAAGTTATAGATTTACGAGGAATAAAAAAAGATAAAGTTATAGTATTAATTAATAGAAATCTTTCATTACCTCAAACTGAAATAAGGTTTGTAAGTACTGATTTTTTAATGTATAAGGTAGGGTTACATTTTAATAGACAGGATAAGATTAAGAGGTTTTATAAAGATTTAAGTTTTTTAACAGATAAACGAGAACGGAAAATTTTATCGTTAAATAGAAGATTGAATAATTGTTGGCATAGAGTTTTATTATTAGCATTATCAAGTAAACATAATTTATTTGAAAATAATTATATTACTTACAATTTAGACCCAGAGTTTGATTCAGAAGTACCACCATTAGACGAATTGATAAATTTAACGGCTCAACCAAAAGGAAGTTATAATTTAATATCACAAAAAGAATTATATGATGAGACAGAGAAGTTAAAGAAGAATAAAAAAAATGTATATGAATCTTTTTCCCACGAAAGTCCTGGATATATTTTTACTATTAAGGATGAGACGGTTGATATTTATAAGAGTAGTTATATCAGTTTAGTTACTGAGACGTTTTTTTATGAAGATGATTATATTATAACAGAAAAAGTTTATAAACCTATAATACATTATCATCCATTTATAGTTTTAGGTAGTCCATATACTTTAAAACATATGAGAAGTATAGGATTTAAAACATTTGGAGATTTTTGGGATGAGAGTTATGATGAAGAAGAAAATAATGATACGAGATTTGAAAAAGTTTTTAACTTACTGATAAAATTTGATAAAATGCCTATTGAGGAATTACATAAGTTATATATTGATATGATTCCTATATTAAAATATAACTATGATTTGATAGTAGGACGAGGTAGTATGAAACAATTAACCGAGAACTTAGGTAAGAGTATAAGCGAGGAAAAATGAAAATAGAATTACCAAATAATCAATATGTTATCTCAGAAAGAGATATTTGTGATATTATTATAGCATTTAATAATCAAGATTATGATTGGATTTTAGATTTTTTTGAAACGTTACATCCGATTGAACATATGGATGAATTAGAAGCATATACGTTTGAACAAATAATAGCTAATGCGGGGATAGTATCATATCAAGGAAAAAAATAGCTTTCTGTGGTGACAGTTTCGTAGTAGATTTTAGTCCTCTGACTTGGCCATCGAGAATAGTTAAAAAATATAATGCAGAAATTTTATGTAAGGGAACATCTGGGTTATCTTTATTCCATGCCTACGAGAGAATGATGGAAAATATTAAGGAGGCTGATTTAATAATATTTTGTATTACGGATCCAAGTAGATTATCCAGTCCATTTAAATTACCAATTACAACTTGGCAAGCAGCAGATAAAAATGCATTTATAGAAATTGATGATGGTGGAAAAAGATATAGACGCAGTCACGGAATTCCATCTACTAAATTTGATTTTCATAAGTTACAAGAGGCTATAAAATGTTATTATAAAATGTTATATGATGATTATCATATGGAAACAATGCATAGAGGATTACTTCGTGAAATTGATGCGGTAGTTAAACAATACAATAAAAAATGTATATTATTAAAATGTTTTACAGAAAGTTTTCCCGATTATACTCCAGAAAATGTAGTTTGGGGAAATTTACATTTATATGAAGATATTTCAATGAAAGAATTAGAATCTATGTCAAGAAAAGAATTGAAAGAAATACATAGAGGTAAAGATGAGAGGAAAAATCATTTAGGTAATAAAAACAATTATAATATGTATTTGTTTTTAAAAGATATTATAGATAAAGATGATTTTACTCCGAGAGAAGTAAAAATGGAAGAATATTTTAAATGAAAATATTAGGAATTAACGCACTAAACCACGACGCGGCCATCACATTAATAGAAGATGGTGAGATTTTGTTTGCAGGTCATAGTGAGAGATATAGTGGAATAAAGAATGATTCAGAATTGAATCAACCACTATTTAGTGATTGCTTTAGATATGGTAGACCAGATAAGGTAGTATATTATGAAAGGCCGTGGTTAAAGAAAACAAGACAATTAAGAGCAGGTCAATACGGAGAAGTATTTTCACGAGATAATTTACCATCTTATTATCTACGAGATTATATTGGTAATGCAAAAGTAGAATATGTACAACATCATACATCACATGCGGCCGCAGGGTATTTCACATCACCTTATGAAGAAGCTGCTATTGTGGTTATAGATGCTATGGGAGAATGGGAAACTTGTACTATTTGGTATGCGTGGGGAAGTCATTTAGAGAAACGATATAGTTTGAAATATCCAAACTCATTAGGATTGTGGTATAGTGCAATGACTCAACGATTAGGATTAAAACCACAAGAGGATGAATATATTCTTATGGGAATGGCTGGATGGGGAACAGTCGATGAAGAATTAAAACATAATATACGAAATGATTTCTTTAAAACAAACCCATTACTTATTAAATTAAATCAAAATCTACATCGTGGATGTTTAGATTGGAATCCAGAATACTATCCCGATGATGATAGTGAAGAATGGAAATTCAATATAGCGGCAAATGTTCAGAGTATTTGTGAAGATGAGATAAGAAAAGTATTTAAACTGGCACAACGATTAGTTCCTGAAACTGATAATTGTGTATATGGTGGTGGAGTTGCATTAAATTGTGTAGCCAATAGTATTATTGCAGAAGAGTTATATCCTAATTTATGGATATTACCAAATCCAGGAGACGCTGGTTCATCACTTGGATGTGCTGCATTAGCTTTTGGAGAGCACGTCAATTGGAAAACGCCGTTTACAGGATACGATATAAAAGGAAGGTATCCTAGAAAAAAAATATTAGATGAATTACTTCTAACTAACATAGTTGGGGTTGCAAGTGGACGTGCTGAGTTTGGGCCGCGCGCATTGGGCAATCGATCGCTGTTGGCTGATCCTCGTGGTAAGAAAATTAAAGATAAAGTGAATAAAATCAAACATAGACAAAAATTTAGACCATTTGCACCTGCAGTATTGGAAGAATATGCTAATGATATCTTTGATATGCCTGTTAAGAAGTCACAATTTATGCAATTTGTAGCTAAATGTAAATTTCCAAAGAAATATCCAGCAATATGTCATGTAGATGGTACTTCGAGAGTACAAACGGTCTCAAAACATGATAATCCAGGATTTTACAGATTAATTAAGGAATTTTATGAGAAAACGGGATGTCCTATGGTTTTAAACACAAGTTTGAACATAAAAGGACAACCAATTGTGAATTCTTACATAGATGCAACAGCATTTTCTAAAAAATACGGTGTAAAGGTGTTTTCCTGATGTAAATTTATATATATTTTTGCAACTTAATATTTATAATTGAATAACTACAATCATTGGAGTGAAAATATGTCAAATACTTTAGAAGTTTTGAAAAGGATAGTTCGTGAAGAATATCAAGATATGATGGATGGTGTTAATATACATCCAAACGGTTTTAGAGATTATACAAAAGAGAAAAATTCTGATTTCGATGAACCACATAGCACAGAAAAAATGGAATCTGTAAATGAAGGCGCGTGTTGTGATAGTTGTAATGAAGGAAAAGTATGTTGTAGTGTAACTGAAAAAGTTAATGAAGAATTAATGAACGAAAACCCAGCCGCCGCCGCGGCCGCAGCAATGGCAGCTGTTCAGGTAATGAACGCCAAAGGAAATAAAATTAAAGGTACTTCAGCATTACGAAGTTCAGATCCTTCTACGAAAAGAAAAGCAGTAGGTATATTCAAAAGATTAAAAGATAAATTTTCAAAAAAGAAAGAACCAGTAGATAAAGCAGCTCAATATCGAGCCTTAGTGCAAAAACAAAAAGATGATTATAACCGAGAATCCGTAAAATTAACCAAAACAAGAATTAAAGAAATAATTAGAGAAGAAATTCAAACAGTATTAACTGAAGGAACTCGTTGGAATGTGGGAATTGAAACTCCAAATGGTAAAATAGCATCTACTTACGGGCATTGGGATGGTTATCCAGAATTTGTAGGTAAGATGTTAAAAAGATATTATTCTAATACTGGTAAAGTAAAACAATTATTGAAACTTGGAAAACAAGGTATTTCTTCTATTGATAAAAGTATGAAGGGTGGAAAAGACCATACTTTTGATAATGCTAAAAAAGGTGAAACGATATTTTTTGGACGTGATAGGGGTGAAAAGAGTAGTGCAACTAATGTATCAAAAAGTCGTGAAGATTTACTCAAAGGTAGTAATCGTTGGAGTGGTGGTACAGAATTTATGTATATTTGGTCTGTAAAAGAGAAAAAATGGTATTATGTATCAAGATATTCTAATCCCCAAGATTGGAAGGAATTAAAGTAATGATAAAATTAAAAGATTTAATTAAAGAAAATGTACAATTACCAAATGGAGTACAAATTCAAATGGGTAAGATTTTTACTGGTGAAGGAAGAGCTTTTGTAAAAGAAGAAGATATAGAATCCGTAAATGAGGTGGATTTTCTTGATAGAAAAAGAGATAAGGCCAAGAAACACTTTTTGAAAGCTTTACAGAATACAGAAAAACATATTAAAAGAATTAAACAATTTGCAAAGGGAAATGAATGGGGAATGGTTAGTTCTTTTATAGAAGATGGACTTGTATATGATATGAGAGATTTGGACAGAGAAATTACCACTATTATTAGTATACCACCTATTGGTAAAGAATCTGTAAAAGAAGCTGGAATGGGTATATTAACTTCAGACCAGGCAGATATATTACAAGGTATTGTATTAAGAAATAAAAATAAAAATTTAAAGGGTATTTTAAATGTTGCATTAAAGAGTGGACATTTTAAAGGTGTGGATAAAAAAGAATTGTTAGGGTATATTGATGGAGCTAAACAATTTGTTAAATATATGAAAAGTCATCCAATGGAATCCGTTATATCTGAAAGAAATCCAGATGCTGAATTATATAAAAAGTTAGGAAAAATTGGAACTGATATAGGTAGTATTGTAAAAAAGTATGAGAAGATGGCAGACACAGATAAGGCATTAAGTACTTTTATGGTAGGTTTACATGGTATGTTAAATAAAATGGGATATAAAGAATTTAAATAATGCCTTTTAAGTCTGAAAAACAGAGAAAATGGATGCATGCAAACGAACCTGAAATGGCAAAGAAGTGGGAAAAGGAAGAACAGAAGGAAGCAGTTCAAGTGGATGTAAATAAAGTATTAAAAAATCCAAAAATTAAGCAATTGTTGAAAAGATTGGGAATTAGACAAGCTCAGTCTTATAAAGCAGCAATGAAGATTCTTAATTATCTTGCCAATAACCCACATGCCCTTAGTACTATAAAACATGCATTTGAATCAGTAAAAGAAGAAAGAGATTATAAGGCAGAATACAAAAAATATGGTTCATCTACTAAAGCTAAGAAATATAGAGCAGAATTAAATAAATATAATCGACAAAAAGGAACTTATGGTAATGGTGATGGAAAGGATGCATCACATAAGGGAGGCAAAATAGTGGGATTTGAAGCAGAATCAAAAAACAGAGGTAGAGCAGAAAAAAGTCGTTTGAAAAAAGAATCCACTGCTAATTTTAGAAGTAAGGCTTCGGAAAAAGTACTAAAATTTACAGATATTAAAGATAGTAGTTTAGCGAGACATCTTAAAGCAGTTACTAAAAAAATTGGTGCAGAATTGGAAAAGATTTCAGGTGGATTTCAAGTTAGAGGAAATCTTCAAGACCTAACTACCGTAGTTGATTATGTATTTGATAAGTCAATCAAGAAAGGACTTATGAAAGGTGGTGGAATGGCAAAAATTAACGTAGAATCAGTTGAAGAAATGTTAAACCCACCAAATTATCTTGATAATCAGGCACCCACTCCTGTTAATTCTCCAGATGAAGAAAATTTAGTTAATCGTGGAAAGAGAACAAATAAATCTGGACAACCAAAGTTTGGAACTTTTAGAAATGAATCTGTGAAAGGACTCGGTATGAATGAATCTGTAAATGAATCCGTTAAAGTAAGAAGTGGAGAAACAGCTAAAACAGGTAAGTGGGAAGTTTATAATCCTAAAACCAACGAAAGTATTAAAGAAGTTGGAAATGCAAGAGCAGCTACAAGATTAATGAGTAGATTAATGAGTAGTGGTCAATACGACAATGTTGCATCAAGACACGTTGAAACATATAAGAAAGAGTCCATAAAAGAAAAAATATCAAAAGATGAATGGGCACAATATCCAAAATACGCAAGAAAATTAAAACCATATTTACAGAGACTTTTTAAAGTACCTATAAGGGTTAAAGTTATAAAACAGGCAAATCATAATCCTTGGATTGATGTAAGAGTGGCTAGATTTGGAAAAGATATAATCCCAAATGATTTTAGAGTAAAGGCAGCTAAAGTGATTGGTGCAAGAGGTGTTAGAGATTGGGATAATGTAAATTATGGTAATATACGAGTAAATTCAATCTCACTACAAGCGGATGATTGGAAAAAATTGTTAGGAAATAAAGTAAAATGAAAATAGATTTGACACAAATTATTTTATCAGGAGCAGTCTTGGTTGTAACAGGAATAGGTGGATGGACAATATCAACAACAAATGAATTAGAAAACGAAGTTCAGTTACTTAGACATGAAATAAATGAGATGAAGGAAGATGTGGATGTTATGAAGGCAGGTCTTTATTTAACAGACCCAGATCATAATTCAAGAACTTGTCCAATTTGTTTACATCAGGAAGTGGGGTACAGATAATGAAAATAACTAAAAAAGATATACATAAAATGATTGGTGAAGAATTAGAATCAATTATTAAAGAAGGTTTTGGTGGGGAGTTGAATGAGAAGGACAGGGCTGAATTTGAGAAGGTGAGAATGAGTAATGCAGAAGTTCTTGGATATAAATTAACAGGGAAACCTGATGTAAAATTAAAACAAGAAGATAAATTGAAGAATGGAAAACTTAAACATATTAAAAAAACTATTTGATTTAATACGGAGGTTATTTATGGCAAATAATGAAACACTAACTACTTTTGATGAAATAATTGAATTGACATTAGAACACGAAGGTGGTTACGTCCACGATCCAAAAGATTTGGGCGGCGAAACTAATTTTGGCATTGCTAAAAGATTCTATAAAGATGTAGATATAAAGAATCTTACAAAAGAAGGTGCTAAAGAAATCTATAAAAAAGACTATTGGGATAAGAATAAAGTAGATGATTTACCTGATGGTTTAAAACACATCTTTTTTGATATGTGTGTAAATCAAGGTAGAGGAACAGCAGTAAAGATTTTACAAAGTGCAATCAATGGTAAAGGTGGTAAAATAGCGGTTGATGGTGGATTCGGGCCAGGTACTAAGGCGGCATTAGCAAAACACAATCCATCTGTAGATAGAGTTCGGTGTTATCGTCTAAAACACTATTATGACTTAGTGAATAGAAAACCAGAACAAGAGAGATTTATATTTGGATGGTATAAGAGAGCACTTTCAGTTTAACTTAACGGAAAATACAAGTGAAGAAATTAACTGAATGGTTAACTAAACCCCTGATAGATGAAGATATAAATATACCAGTTAATATTGGTGATACTATTCTTGTTGGGAAATTTAAAAACAAGAAAATGAAAATCAAAAACATTGGTAAAGATGATCACGGTATGCCAACTATCAACGGTAGAAAAGCCACTACATTCAGAATACATAAAACAGTTAATATATTTGACGAAGATAATATAGATGAAAGTAAAACAGAATTTGTAATTTGGGGTATTCCTCCAGGTAAGAAACACGAAGATATACTTTATACAAAGGCTAAATCACACTCCGAAGCTAAAAAGATAATAAAAATATTAACTAAGAAACACGGAGTTACGAAAGCTAGAATACAAGTTTTAGATATGGCACAAGACCCAAAAGATATTTGGAAAGCAGATGATTTATTTGAAGGAAAAAATGACCCAGGTATTTTTAAGGCAGTATTTCTTGCAGGTGGGCCAGGTAGTGGAAAGTCATATGTTGCTGGTGGGTTGTTTGGAATACCCGATAAATTAACCACTTCTGCATACGGATTAAAACTTGTCAATCAAGATACTGAATTAGAAAATTTTTTACAAAAGTATTTTGGTTCGAAAGATTTAGATAATATGCCAGATGATTTATTTAGACAGATTACTGATCCAAGTTATGGTGCACATATGGGTGTGAGAAAACACGCTAAAGCTTTGAGTAAACAAAGATTAAAGTTATATTCAAAAGGTAGACTTGGTGTTATTGTTGATGGTACTGGTCACAAATATAAAGAAGTTAAAAAGGAACGACAAAAATTGATTGATTTAGGTTATGATACCTATATGATATTTGTAAATACCTCATTAGAAGTTGCACAAATGAGAAACAAATTAAGAGATAGAATTTTACCAGAAGAAATTGTTGAAAAGTATTGGAATAATGTACAAAAAAATATGGCATTTTTTCAAGGACTATTTGGTGGTTCTAATTTTATGTTAGTTGATAACAATGCTACTTTAAAACCAAAACAAGCACAGAAAAAATTTAATATGTTGGTTAGTAAGGGTATTGGAAAATTTATTAGAAAACCAATCAAAAATAGACAGGCTAAAAAGTGGTTAAATAAACAAAAATTCATAGAATCTATTGGTTTAAGTGCGGGTGGTGGAGTGATTAGTGGCGCACCAAGTGTAAAGAAAGTTAATAAAGTAAAAAAACAATTAGATAAAAAACGAAAAGATGATGAATATCGTAAAGTAGATGAATGTATTGCAATAGCCAAAAAATTCGGAGATGATATTGTAATAGGTAAGAACCGAGATAGAAACTATAATCCAAATCTAAAAGTAGTTAGAGAACTTAGTGGATATGGTGTGGAAACGTGTTATGTGATAGACCAAGATACAGATTGGTCAGAGGGAATGAACTCAGAGGGTATTGGTTTGGTAAATTCTGCATTATTCGTAAAACGAGATGAGAAAGATTTTGATAAGGCTAAGAAAAAGAAGGCTATGTCTAAAGATGGAGTAAGAATTAGAGAAGCACTTTCTAAAACGACTTTAAAAGATGCTGTTGAATCACTTATAACATTTCATGGTGGTATTAAAGGACATACATTAATTAGTGATGGAAATAAATTAGTTGAAATAGAAAATACAAGTAGAGTTAATCCTAAAGTTAAAATACATGATTTAAAACAACCCGTAGTTAAGACAAATCACGGAATTTATCATCCAGAACAAGGATATAATAAAGGATCAGATAGACATTCTTCTGTAGTGAGATTGAATAATTCATTAGAGATATTAACTAAAGAAAAAGATTATAAAAAGGTATTTCCAGCGTTTTATAATCATAAACAAGATGAAGGCCCGAAATTTGATTTAGTTAGAGCACAGAATAAACTCTGGACATCAAGTCAGTTAATGATGAATTTAAATAAAAGAGAAATGACTTTATATTTGATACCAGGAGCAGTTAAGTTTTTAGGAATTGAGAATACTCTACCAAATGATTATGAATCAAAACTTAAATTAAAAGTCCGTCAATATGAACATTCTCCAGGGGATAAATATGACACATATATTACTACAGATAAGGCAGAGAAGAAAAGTGCAATTAAAGATACTGGTGTAACGGTTGAAAAACTTAATAAAAAGCTTGACTTATATAGTAAAAATGTTGTATATTCACTTAGTGAGAAATCTTTACCAAATAAAATAAAAGATAAATTTAAAAAATTAAAAAATCAACCCGACTCAGAAGCAGGTAAAGATTTTTCAAAACATCATCAATATTCGCTGAGTGCAGATGATATGGGTAATTGGGCAGAGCCAGACACTTATGATTTTGATGATGATATGGAAAGTGAACCAGGACATCAAAAAGACAAAGACAAAAAGAAAAAAGGATATGAACCCGTAACTGAAGCAACTGAAAAAATTACAAAGGTTGTAGGAATCTACGGTGGACGGTTTCAACCGTTTGGGCCCCACCATTTGAAAACCTACGAATGGTTAAAAAAACAAGTTGATGTAGCATATATCACTACATCTGATATAAAACAACCACCACGTCATCCAATGAATTTTAAAGAAAAAGTTCGTCATATGGTGAAAATGGGAGTGCCTAAAAATCGTATTATAAAAGAAAGAACACCCTATGTTGCTAAAAACACATTAAAGAAATTTGATGAAGAAACAACTGCTGTAATCTACATATTTGGTGAAAAAGACGCTGATAGATTAACGGGTGGAACTAAGAAAAGTGGTGGTAAGACATATTATCAAGATTATAAAAAGAATAAAAATAAAATGAGTGGATATGAGGAACACGGATACATTCATACAGCACCTCATGTTTCAATGAGAGTGGGTGGAATGGAAGTTAGTGGAACTTCTATGAGAGAACTTCTTGGTTCACCAAAATATGAGGAAGATAGGGAACGAAGATTTAAAAAATTCTTTGGATATTATGATAAAGGTGTTTTTAATATGATGACGAATAAATTTAAAAAATTATATGAGGTGTATGATAATTTTCTAATTAAGAATCCAAATATTATACCAAAATTATTAAAAGAAGTTGCTAATAGTGGTATGTTCCCTACAGATGACGGCCCACCAACATTTTATGATGGGTTTGAGGATTACAAACGAGTTACAAAAGGTTGGATTGAAAATATGTATTCTCATGAACAAATTAATGATACGGGGTGGGATTTATTGAGTTATATTATAAGTGATTCTGCAGTGGATCCAGGACTTGATTATACAACTTCAAAAAACATAGTTCCAGCAGTTGCTTATGGTAAAAAAGGAACTGGGGCCTATGGTGAGAGATTTGGAAGAACAAATCCAATAGAGGCGTATAAAGATAGAATAAAATTTATAATGAGTAGTTTGGGTTGGGAAGTTCTTAATTGGAATGGAATTACTCCCGATGGTAAAAACTATACAGGAGTGGAAGTTGAGGCACCAGTATCGGCTGGAGTAGATGAAGAAGAAGTCGGACAAAATACAGAAAGAGCAAAAAATCTTAATTTATCCCCGATGGATAAATTTCACGGAGATAAAATTCCAGAATTGGATGAAAATTTAGATTTAACAGAATATGTAAATCTGTTAGTTACAGACAAACAGTATAACGGAAAGGAGTTATTATTAATGGGTGGAGCTTATGGTCACATGAATCATCCCTTTGATGATAAAAGTTTGACATTTGGTGATTTAAAAAATATTATTACTTTGGGATTGGGTGGTAAATTAAGTCGAGAAGATAATGTTACAGAGAAACTTGACGGCCAGAACTTAATGATAAGTTGGAAAGATGGTAAATTAGTTACGGCTAGAAATAAAGGACAATTAAAGAATTTTGGTGCAAATTCTATGGATACGAGTGGAGTAGCATCTAAGTTTGCAGGTAGAGGTGATATTAGAGATGCATTTGTATTTGCAATGAAAGATTTGGGGAAATCTATCAGTAGATTATCCGACGCACAAAAAGAAAAGATTTTTGGAAATGGTAAGAATTGGATGAATCTTGAAGTAATCTATCCAGCATCATCAAATGTGATAAATTACGATAAGGCAGAGATTGTATTTCACGGAGCATTAGAATATGATGAAAGTGGTGCGGCAATTGGTGAACTTAAAGGTTCTGGACGGATGTTGGCAGGAATGATTAAACAAGTTAATCAACATATACAAAAACATTATAAAATTGGTAAACCTCAATTTTTACAAGTATCAAAGGTACAAGATTTTGGAAAAAAGAAGGCAGGATTTATCAGTAGATTAAATAAATTACAAAAAGAATATGCATTGAAGGATAATGATACATTATCAAAGTATCATCAATCATTTTGGGAAGAATTCATCTTTAATTCATCAAAACAACATAAAGCAAAAATACCGAATAGAGTTTTGATTAATTTAACTAAAAGGTGGGCATTTTTTGATAAATCATATAAAATAGTTACAATCAAAAAAGATTTGAAGAAATTTCCTGATTTTTTGGATTGGGTATTGTCTTTTGATAAAAATGATCATCAAAAATGGGTAAAACAAAATATGAAACCGTTTGAAGTGTTATTTTTTGATGTTGGGGCTGAAATATTGAAGAATATTAGTGGATATTTGGCAGTTTCGGGTGATAAGGCAGTACAAAAGATAAGAAAAGATGTAATTAAGGCAATACGTAAAGTAGGACAAGGTGGAGATGTTAAAAAGATAGATGCCTTAGTACATCAACTAGAAAAATTGGAAGCAATTGGGGGATTATCTTCAATTGTTCCATCAGAAGGAATAGTATTTAAGTATAAAGGTAATACTTATAAGTTTACAGGAGCTTTTGCACCCGTGAATCAAATATTAGGGTTATTAAACTTTTAGAGGTTATTATGGCAGGATATAGTAGAGAAAATCAAAGACAAAACGACGCATTACAATCAATTCTTGATGGTAAGACACCAGAAAAACGTATATTGGTAGGTTATGAAGGTGATAAAATAGAACTTACTGAAGCGGAGAAAGAAGAACGAAAACTTTCTGCAGAAAAGGCTGATATATTTAAGGAAGCACGGATGCCTTGGTTTTGTCCAGAGTGTAATAAAATAATGAAAACTCGATTAGATAATAAATTTTATTATTTACAACGTAGGTGTCATGATTGTGTGGTTAAAGAAGAAACCAAGATGAGAATAAATGGTACTTATGAAGAATATGAGAAAAATAAAGTAAGAGAGAATAAACTGTCTTATATTAGAGATTTAAAACAAACTATCGAAGATTGGAAAAATTCTCCAGATTCGGTAAGTTTTTTTAATCAGGTAAAGGCAGATGGTTATTCGGTAGATGAAGAAAAGTGGGGCGGAGATGATGGAGAAGAAATGAAAAAACTTTTAGAAGAAGCTGAAGATTATTTAAAAAACTTAGAAGAAACAATTTAATTGATATTTATATGTAGGTAAAACACAGTTAATTAGGAGATTTACAATGACACAAGATGAATTGCGTAATATAATCAGAACTGAGATTAAGGAAGTGATGTCTGAAGAAGGTAAAGGTTTAGAAGATTACAAACTTCCAGCACAGGCTGAAAGATATTTAAATAAGGCGGTTGATGCTATTAAAGGTGCCAATCTTAATCGTAAAAGACAAGTAGCAGCATTGGCAAGAATAGTTAAGGCGTTAAATTTAGATAAGAGCGATTTAATTAGGTACTTTGCTAAAATAAAACGTGGTCTTTAATGAGCTGGGACTCATTCAGGAAATTTCTTAAAAAGATAAATCCTGTTTGGATATTTACGGTCTTTTTAGGGCTATCACAACTATTATCCAAAATAAAAAAGAAAAAAATAGTAAAGATAGACAAAAAAATTAAAGATATAAATAAAAAGAAGAAACAAATTAAGTCTGCCACTAAATCTGTTTCTAAAAAAAGTGATAATTTAAAAGCAAAGGCAAAAAACCTTGAAAAAGAAATAGAAGAAGTTAAAAAAGGTTCTTCTAAGGCAAAAAAAGTGAAAGATATATCAGAAGCTGAAGATTTTTTAAGAGAATTTGCAAAGAAAAAATAATAGGAGATTGAAATGGCAATACCAGACAATTTAGCACTGGGTGACTATAATAAAGTAACCGAGGTAGCGTCAAGTACAACATATCACGCAACTGGTTCAAATTCTGGTGCAGGATTTATTGTTGAAAATTTGACAAATGTAGTAATCCATTGTGCTAGTGGTGGAACATTAGATAGTGGACAACTTAGTACTAAAACACTTTATCCAATTGGTGTAAGGAAAGTAGTAATTGGTGCAACTGGTGTAGTTTACGTACTACATAGATAATTAAAATAATTTTGACTAATGAAATGGATAATACATTTATTTTTAGTTGGTACTCTTTTCGGACAAATGACGCTGAGCGAAGAGGATGCTATAAATTTAACTAATAATATAAAAGATTTACAATTTGAAGTAGATAGTTTATCAAAAATAGTTTCGTATCAGGACAGTTTAGTTGATATTTATAAGGGAAAATCAGTAGCTGATGATTCTTTAAAGGTTTTATATAAATCTCAAATTAAATTATCTGACGAACAAATTAAATTATTAGAAAAGAAAGAAAAATTAGTAGAGCCATCTTGGTATGAAAATAAATGGTTATATTTTGTTTATGGGGCAGGAATAGTAGGAATCCCCGCATATAATGTAGGTAAAGGTATCAACTGGTTTAAATAATGGATAAAAAGAAAAATATAAAAGACGCAATAAAACGAGAATTTATTAAATGTGCAGAATCTCCTGTTTACTTTTTGAAAAAGTATTGCGTTATACAACACCCACTTAAAGGAAAGATTCCTTTTAATTTATATGATTTTCAAGAAAGAACAATTGAAGATTTATTAAAAAATGAATATAATGTAATTCTTAAGGCTAGGCAGTTGGGTATTAGTACATTGACTGCAGGATATTCTTTGTGGATGATGACTTTTCATAATGATAAGAATATTTTGGTTATTGCAACAAAACAAGATACAGCTAAAAACTTGGTAACAAAGGTTCGTGTGATGCACGCAAATCTTCCAAGTTGGTTAAAGGCAAATTGTGTAGAGGATAATAAACTATCATTAAGATATAGAAATGGTTCTCAAATTAAGGCAATTGCAAGTTCCGAAGAAGCAGGTCGTTCTGAAGCACTATCCTTATTGGTGTTAGATGAGGCGG
>Ga0315336_1002576_pt1 | contig 27182 bp, 29 predicted proteins | sample ASW5metaG_FD_204512 | JGI IMG/M metagenome (GOLD analysis project Ga0315336, IMG submission 204512) | Ammonia-oxidizing marine archaeal communities from Monterey Bay, California, United States - ASW #5 | ecosystem: Environmental > Aquatic > Marine > Intertidal zone | place: USA: California... | reverse complement strand
CGGTGAGTGGCAATGGCGTCATTCAAACGCTCTTCTATCTCGCCCATGGCGGCCAGAGAAGCGTCCAATGAGATTGTTCCGTAGACGACCTGCCGAGGCAATCTGCGCAGCTGGGTCCGAAACTGGTTGATCAGCGTCTCTGCCTGATCTTCCCTGCTCTGTATCTCTGCCAGTCTGATACGCAAGCTGGACATGGCTATTTGCAACTGGGAAGCCGACAATCTCAGGTCCTTACTTCATAGGCCCTTGGATAAATGGAACGCAAAGGCGGGTGGAGCGCCTAGCCCGCCCGGAAGCCGACCTTGGGAAGAACCGTCTTCAGCGTCTCCAGGACCTCTTCGATGTCCTCGCGAGTAACGTGACCCAGATGACCGATGCGGAAGATGCTTCCAGAGAGTTTCCCCTGGCCCCCGGCAAGAACCACGCTATGTTCCTCACGAACCAGACTCCTTAACCTACCCCCGTCGACGCCCTCGGGAACTTTGATCGCAGTCACGGTGTTGGAAGCGTAAGCTTCGTCAGATACCAACAGATTCAGACCCAGATCCTTGATGCCGTCCCGGGTTATCTGGCTGATGCGGGCATGCCGTTCGTAGACGTTCTCCATGCCTTCTTCAAGCAGCTTATCCAAAGCAGTGATCAAGCCGTACATCAAGGCAACGTTGGGAGTGAATGGAGTCTGCCCACGCTCAAGGTAACTTCTGGCAGCTTTCAGGTCGAAATAGAAGCTGGGCATAGTGGACGTCTCACAGGCTTCCCATGCGGTCTCGCTCATGGTGATGAAAGCCAGACCCGGCGGAATCATGAACCCTTTCTGAGATGCCGTACCCACCACATCGCAATTCCAACCATCGACCGGCAGGGGCATGCAGGCCAAGCTGCTCACTGCGTCTACCAACAGCAGTTTCTGGAACTCCCCCTTCACTACTTCCGATATCTGTTGAAGAGGATGGGTCACTCCGGTGGATGTCTCGTTGTGGGTCACCAGAACCGCTTTTATACCCGGGTCAGCGCGCAGGGCGCTACGGATCGCATCAGGCTCTATCGGAGAACCCCACTCAAAATCCAACCGCTGAACATCGGCCCCAAACGTCTCCACCATCTCGGTAAACCGGTCGCCAAAGGACCCGGCGGAAGCCGAGAGCACTTTGTCTCCCGGAGACAGGGTGTTTACTATAGCCGCCTCCAGAGCACCGGTTCCCGAAGCAGTCAATATCATCAGGTCGTTGGTAGTCATGAAGACCTGCTTCAACTGTTGGGTGGCAATCTCGATGATTTCGTGAAACTCTGGGCCACGATGGTCAATCATGGGATTGGACATCGCCTCGACGATATCCGACGGGACCGGCGTGGGTCCGGGAGTCCGTAGGTTTTGCTTGGGGATATTTACCATAATTTCTCCGCTGTTAACGCATCGACGATCCGGACGTTACCCTTCTCGACGCTGGAATCGTGCGGGCTATCAACATGAAAACGAGCCGGTCGAGTGGACCGGACTCGTGATACCGTAAGCACGCTTTTTAATTTTCCTCTCTGTTCTCTCTAGCCAGAAAAAATTATAGCATGTACCGTTTCAGGCTGCCAAACTCGTTTAATGCCTCGTTCACTACGCCCGGTGATATATTGGCCGAAGCTGTCACAGTCACCGGGAGATAGCCATCATGGTCGACGTAGCTTTTCTCGCCAGAGTGCGAATATTCGCCAATCTGAACGGAAAGCAACTCCAGTCTCTGCCCGATAAGTTGCAGCTCCGCCGGTACCAGCGCGGAGAGGTAATCTTCCACGAAGACGACCCTGCCGACCAGATGCACATCATCGTCGACGGCCGGGTCAAGATTTCCATAGCCTCGGAAGACGGACGAGAAAGGAACATCGATCTCTTCCGATTCCGGGACTGATTCGGTGATATGGCTTTGTTGGACGGCTCCAACCGCTCGGCGACAGCAACAGCGGTGGACGCCACCGAGACTATGATCCTCTTCCGCCAGAGCTTCCTCAATTTCCTTGGGGAGAACCCGGAACTAGACACAGACGTTGACACCATGCTGGTCCAGCGATTGCGCAACGTCAACCATATTTTGGGAGACATGGTCTTTCTGGACGTGCCTACTCGCGTCGCCAAGCAACTGTTGGCTCTGGCCGAGACCTATGCAGAAGACGCCAAGCCTGGCGATCAGATCGTCGTTCCCTTGGGTCAGAATGAACTGGACCGCTTGGTGGGTACCAGCCGGGAACCGTTGAGCCGGGCTCTTGACAGCTACCGGCGCCTGGGACTGCTAGACCCCTCCCACCGCCGCAACACCATAACCGATCTGGCCAGACTGGAGAGAATGGCCTCGTTCTGACCTTCCCCAGTCTCAACCTCATGCTATAATTTCGCCATGACGCTTACCTCGGATATTCTCGAAGGATTGAACTCAGAACAGAAAGAGGCCGTCGAAAGTATCGACGGCCCTTTGCTTATCATCGCCGGACCAGGCAGCGGAAAGACCAGGGTAATCACCCACCGTATCGCCCACCTGGTTCGGGATTACGGAGTTAGTCCATACCGTATCCTTTCGATGACCTTCACCAATAAGGCCGCCCGGGAGATGCGGGACCGATTGGAGCGTTTGGTTGGACCACGCTCCGAATCCTTGACCGTGGGTACATTTCACTCTTTCTGCGCTCGGTTTTTGCGGAGGGAAGGCGAACCGGTCGGTCTTTCATCGTCATTCTCGATATACGACGCCGACGACCAGCTTTCGTTGATCAAGCAGTCGCTTCAACTGGCGGATCTGGACCCCAAGCAGAATCCTCCTCAAGCCATCCGCAGCGTTATCTCACGAGCCAAAAGCGTGATGATGGACTCGCGGGGGCTGTCCCAGCATGGCCAGAGCTACTTCGAAGAAGTATCGGCCCGGGTCTACCACCACTATGAAGAGTTGCTATCCCGCAACAACGCCGTAGACTTCGACGACTTGCTTATGAAGTCCGTCCAACTTCTCCAAGAACAACCGGCGGTGCGGGAAAGATACCAGCAGCGTTACCAATACCTGATGGTGGACGAATTCCAAGACACCAACGTCGCCCAATACCGGCTGGCTGGCTTGTTGACAGGCACCGAACAGAACATATGCGTGGTCGGAGATCCCGACCAGTCCATCTACTCTTGGCGCAGCGCGGACATCCGCAACATCCTCAGCTTCCAGAGCGACTACCCCCAGGCCAAGACAATCAATCTGGAGCAGAACTACCGCTCCACCAGCAACATCCTGGAAGCCGCCCAGAAGCTTATCTCGGTTAATGGAATACGCCTGGAGAAAGGCTTATTCACCGATAACGGCAAAGGCGAGCCAGTGGTGGTTCACGAAGCTTACGATGAACAGGAAGAAGCGGGTTTCACCATCGGCGAGATTGAGCGGCTCGTGCGCCAGGAAAGGATCAAACCTGGAGACTGCGCGGTCATGTACCGGGTCAACGCCCAGTCTCGAGCGTTGGAAGAGGCTTGTCTGCATCGGGGCATGAAGTACCGCTTGGTTGGCGGTGTCCGGTTCTACCAACGGCGGGAAGTCAAAGACCTGATGGCCTACCTCAATCTACTTCAAAACCCGCTGGATGAGGTCAATCTGACCCGGGTGATTGGCGTGCCGCCTCGAGGTATCGGGGCCAAATCTATGCAGGACCTGGCCGGATGGGCTAGGGAACAGAACGTTTCTCTCATCAGCGCCATGCAGCAGATCGCGGCAGCCCGGTCCCAAGGGCAGCCCAGTCCGGTTCCGTTGACCACACGGGCATCCAACGCCATCCGAGACTTCGCAAATATGGTCGAAGGACTGGTCCAACGCATCACTCAAGTCCCCATAGTGGACCTGATCGACCAAGTGTTGGACGACACCGGTCTCCGTAGATTCATCCAGAACAGCGACGATCGTCCCGATGAGCGCTGGGAGAATATCCTGGAATTTCGGGAGACCGCCCAGGAATTCAACGCCGAGGACCCTGGAAACGGTCTAGCCAGCTTGCTGGAGAAGGTCTCCTTGGTGGCCGACGTGGATAATTACGAAGACTCGGCAGAGTCTCTTACGTTAATCACCTTGCACCAAGCCAAGGGACTAGAATTTCCGGTGGTGTTCATCGTCGGTCTGGAAGAGGGTTTGCTCCCCCACAGCCGGTCGATGGATAGCGAGGAGCAATTGGAAGAAGAACGACGGTTGTGCTACGTGGGCATTACCCGTGCCCAGCGCCGGCTCTACTTGCTAAGGGCTTTCCGGCGGGGCTTCATGGGTAACAGCGGCCCCACTCTATCGTCCCGATTCCTACGGGAGATTCCAGCCGATCTGATAGCCTCCGCCAAGCAAGATCAGACCAGGGCCAGAGGCTCCACGCCGCTTGCCCCCAGGCCTCTAACCAACGCCGCCGCCGCTCCTGTCCCAGTTCGGGAAGTCCCCAGCATCGGCGACTTGGTCCGGCACTCCACCTTCGGCGAAGGGGTCGTCATGGAATGTCTAGCCGCGTCGGGCGACCATGAAGTAACCGTCCACTTCAAAGGCGAAGTAGGCATAAAACGCCTCCTCCTAAGCTTCGCTCCACTGGAGAAGATCGACGGCTAGCGCGGTCAGCGAAGGATACGCAACCAAACTTTCCTCCCTTACGTAGGGGGGACACAGGGGGATTTCCCCAGCACCCCAACCCCCACCACTCCCAACAACCCACCCACGCCCACAACCAACTAATAGCTGACGTCTGAAAGCTGACAGCCTCGTCCGCATTGACAGATGCCGCCACCAAAGCGATGATGATTCGGCATCTTCCATATCAGGAGGCACCATGGTTAAAGCCGCCGTTTTCTACGAAGTAAAGCAACCTCTGGTGATTGAGGAAGTCGAGTTGGACGACCCCAAAGCCGGAGAAGTCATGGTCAAGGTCGGGGCCGCTGGCATCTGCCGCTCGGACCGGCACTTCATGCATGGCGACGCAAACATCGCCCTACCCGCAGTTCTGGGCCACGAGGGCGCAGGCATCGTGGAGAAAGTGGGACCCGACGTCACGTCGGTCCGCCCTGGTGACCAGGTGATTCTCTCTTTCGTACCCGCCTGCGGCCGTTGCAAGTCCTGCCTGGAAGGGCATGCCAACATCTGCGACAACCACATGGCCACCGGGCCCTTCATGTACGACGGAACCACCCGGTTGCACAAGGGTGACCAGCGCATCCACCACATGGGCAAGGTTGCCTGCTTCGCCGAGTACGCAGTGGTTCCCGAATCCGGTTGCGTGCCGGTTAGGTCTCCTATTCCCATGGACAAAGCCGCAATGATTGGCTGTTGCGTACCCACCGGAGTGGGTGCCGTTCTGTTCAGCGCGAAGGTCACGCCGGGCAGCACTGTCGCAGTCATAGGCTGCGGCGGCGTGGGACTGAACGTCATCATGGGCGCCAAGCTGGTTAACGCCGCCAAGATTATCGCCGTGGACATCCGGGAGAGCCAGTTGGAGTTCGCGATGAAGTTCGGCGCGACTCATTCGGTCAACGCCTCGGACCGTGATCCGGTTGCTCAAGTGAAAGAACTGACCGACGGCAAAGGCGCCGATTTTACCTTCGAAGTATTTGGCTCGGCCGACACCACCAAAGCAGCTTACGAAATGGCAGGGAAAAGTGGCACTGTCACTGTAGTGGGCATCGCTCCCACGGGCGCCGAGGCAGGAATCAACGCCGTCGACCTGGTACGCAATGAGAAAACTCTACGCGGGACCTACTACGGATCAGCACGATCCCAGACCGACATGCCAACCATGGTGGACATGTACCAGACAGGAAAGCTGAACCTGGACGACTTGGTGGTCCGCCACTACTCCTTGGACCAGATCAACGAAGCATACGGAGACATGGACAAGGGAGAAGTTGGCCGGGGCGCGATAGTCTTTTAAGGGCTTACAAGCTGAAAGCTGATGCCTGAAAGCTCAAACGACATCATCGTTAAGCTGGTGGAAACCGAGACGGAGTTGGAAGCGGCCATCGATATCCGCTTCCGGGTGTTCGTTGCCGAGCAGCACGTGCCACCCGAAGAGGAGTTGGACGAAGAAGACGCCGGCGCCACTCACGTCATAGCGTTGCATCATAGCAGCACCGTCGGCACCGGTCGTCTTCTCGCTAGAGATTCAGCCATCGCCGTTATCGGGCGCATGGCGGTGGATCAGAGTTGGCGCAGACGAGGAGTCGGGGGCCTGATCCTAGATTTTCTGGAGGAAGAGGCGCGAGGCCAAGGCTTGCGCCGCAGCGTCCTCCATGCACAGGAATACGTCAAGAGCTTCTATGCGGCCCATGGCTATCTTGAACATGGGGAACCTTTCAACGAAGTGAACATTCCCCACATCGAGATGCGCAAGGAACTTTAGTCCGCAGTAACTGGAACTTCCTGCTCGGCGGGAGCAGCCTGTTTGCGGCGTGCGGTGCCTGTTCCAGAGGTTTTTCTAGCCTGAGGGGTTTTTACCGGCGTGGCTTCAACCCCGTCATCACCGGTCATTTGACTAGTAACTTCCTCAGCAACTGCCACCGGTTCTTCGGTTTCATCAGTGGCTTGCGGCGCAACCGCTTCCTCCGGCTTATTGAGCACTTCATCGCGCAGGCTTCCCGCAGCGCCCATCACCTGATCCATCAACTCAGCCGGTACATTGAGGTCTTCCACCGTGGATTTGATGTGCCCGGCCACTGCGTCGAAATGTTCGTCGTTCAGACCCTGATTCACCAGATGCTTATGCCCCTGCCGCAGGGATTTTCCAGAATAATCATCGGGCCCGCCAAAGCCCACGGTCAGAAAGGCCTTCAGCATCCGTCCTTGCCGTTCCATGCCAACGCCTCTGAAAATGCTGCTTACCCTATCGTAGGTCAGCATCTTATAGTATAACGCCTAGTATAACGCCGGGACTAAGGCATCCAAAGCCGCTTGCCCACCAAGATTCTCGTATAGAGTCGCCATGTAACTCTCTCCTCCTTAGGTTCGCCTATCCTGTTCTAAGCCGGGTTCGTCATAAAGGACTACCTAAGGGTAAGGCAACTAAAATGGGCGGCGGAAGGGTGCCGGCACCAAGGAGGTAAGGATCTGTTCCTAGATTTCGACCGTTAGGCTGCGGCCGGAACCTTTTCTATAACCCTAACTTCCATCTTAGCGATGTGGCTGGTAGGCAGGTCTCCCAGGGCCGAGCGGCCCGGTGAGGCGAAGTAGGCGGCTTCCTTCTCCGGAATCTCTTCAACGGTGTTGAAGCTTCGGACCCAGAGAAACTCAGTTCGGTCGGCGTTGACCCAAGTGGCCTCTATCGGAATACCCAAACCTTGATGGATGGGCCGGATATGCTCGTCGAACAACTTGAGCCACGAGTCCATCATGCCCCGATTGATTGTGTAGATGCGCAGTTGTGAAACCATTTGCAGCCTCCTTGTTGTAGCGGTGGGCTATTAGCTTTCAGCAATCAGCCGATTGAGCCGATACCCTCTGCTCCCGTCTAGGTATAATCTTATACAACTGTTTGGTAGCCCTCTGAGTGAATAAGCGTTCTAGAGGGCCACTCTTGCCCCTGATAACTGACTGCAGACCTCTCCCAGCTATGCAACCTGATATTGCTTTATGGCGTCCTGACTGAACTCTAGCCCCAATCCCGGCTTATCCGGTACTACCAGATTCCCGTCTTCCATCTTGGGCATCTCTTCCCACAGGCGTTGGGTCCAAGGCATGTACTCGATCGTCAGCCCGTTGGGTATGGCCGAGATTAAGTGCACGTGAATCTCAGGCACTAGGTGGCTGACTACCGGGATGTTAAAGGCTTCGGCCATGCCGGCCACTTTTTTCCACTGGGTGATTCCGCCAACTCTGAGAAGGTCAATCATGACAATGTCGATGGACCGGTTCTCCAGCATCTGACGGAAGGGCTGGATCCCATAGACATACTCACCGGCAGCGATGGGAGTGGTTAGGGAATCGGCAACACGGGCTAGGCCCTGATAGTCGTCCGAGGCCACCACGTCTTCTAGCCAGAAGAGATTGTATTCCTCCACTCGCTTGCCGATCTGTATGGCCTGATTGACGTTCCAAAGCTGGTTGATGTCGCACATCAGATCGATGTCCGGGCCGACAGATTCACGCATCACACGCATCCGGTCCACTTCCTTGGCGGCCGTGGGTTCGGCGCCCATCTGGGTCTTCATCTGTTTGAATCCCATATCTACCAAGCGGGGGCCTGCCTCGGCCAGGTACTCCAGGTTCATGGGACGCATCAGCGCTCCGCTTGCATAGGTGGGTGCCCGGTCCCGGTGACCACCCAGCAGAGAACTAACGGTTACGTTAAGCGCCTTGCCCTTGATGTCCCACAGGGCCATGTCCACCGCCGAAAGGGCCAACGAGAAGATTCCACCAGGCCCGGAACCGCTGGCGGAGGCACGCAGGTCACCGACGATAGCTTCTACCGGCATGGGATCTCGTCCGATGACCAATCCGGCCAGCGTATCCACCGCCGATCTAAGGGCGTTGGTTAACGCAGCCCCGAAAAAGGTAACGCCCACACCCTGGATGCCATCGTCTGTATCTAGTTCCAGTGTTACGAATTCCCTGGTGGCGTCCCCCACAGGAACTCCCACCACCCAAGGGTGGTCCGCCGGGGTTTGGATGATTCGAGTTGTCGCGCGCGTAACTTTCATGTCTCTTCATCTCTAAAGGATCGATCTTTGGGGATTCAACTCGAACGCAAGGTTGGCAAGGTTCGAAATTGGAGCCTCATTCTACCACAGGGTTTAGGCCAGGCTTCCCGTCTGTGCTACCGTCATCCCGGCGAAGGCCGGAATCCATAGATGTCCCAGATTTATGACAATTGGCGGTTCCAGCCAAGTCACTATCTTCCCGCCTTCCCGCATGTACGCGAATGACGATGGAGGTGTTGTACCTGCAGCGCCATTATTCCGGCGAAGGCCAGAATTCATCTAAGCATCATTTCCGAACCGCAAGTTCCTTCTGTCCGGGCTGCTGGATTCCGGACTGCGCCGGAATGACGAGAGGGTCGCTGCCAATTCCATCATTCCCGTGCATACGTGAGTCCATGCCCATGAGCGAAAATCACAGCCCTACCGGATAGTTGACACGGTAGTTTCGATCTTGTACGATACTCAACCTCGTTTAGTAAACCTGGTTTAGTTACGGATGCTTTGAAGATATGACGATCCAATTAAATAAACTCTCGATGCGGAACGAAGCCTATTGGGAAAACCTGGTGAAGCGCAGCCTTTGCCGGTTTCTATTGTTGGGTCAACTGGCCAAGGGTCCGGTCCACGGATACCAGCTTAACCTGTCCATAAGGGACGCCTCCCAAGGCTGCTGCGAACCGACCGAGACCATGGTCTATTCCACCATGAAGGAATTGGTGGAGGGCGGGTACGTGGTTTGCCGGATGGAAGAACACTTGGGGCGCAAGCGAAGAGTTTGCTGGCTAACGAATGAAGGACACGATGCTTTCCGAGCGGCCGGATTGGTGTGGCAGAAGATGCTGCCCACAGTAAAGGTTACTTTGGAACAAGCGCTTGGATCTCAAGCTGATGTTCCAACGGGCGAAGAAACAAAAGTTCAGGAGTAGGTCTATGACAACGAATTCAGATTCCGAAGAAATCAAGCGGTTGGTCCGCGAACGATACGGGGCCCGGGCCAAAGGGGTCATCGAACTCACCGTTGTCCAGCCCGAGGGTGGCAGCTATCCTGGATGTTGCGGCCCGGCGGACACCGAGCGTGCGATGCGGCTTTACACCGACGGACAGCTTGCTGGTCTGCCTGCGGAATCCATCGCTGCCTCGGCCGGTTGCGGCAACCCCACCGCCCTGGCGAGTCTTCAACCCGGCGAGCGAGTGCTGGACCTGGGTTCCGGCGGCGGTATCGACTGCTTCCTAGCGTCCCAGCAAGTGGGTCCGGAAGGTCACGTAACCGGCCTGGACATGACCGATGACATGCTGACGCTGGCCAGATTGAACCAGACCAACCTGGGCATCACCAACGTGGAGTTCGTGAAAGGCGAGATGGAAAAGATGCCGCTGCCCGATGCCAACGTGGACGTGGTGATTTCCAACTGTGTGGTGTGCCTGTCCCCGGACAAGGATGCCGTCTTCAGTGAGTCGTTCCGGGTCCTATCCCCCGGTGGGCGCATCCATCTATCAGACATGATGTCACTGACCACCGAAGGACCGGCCCGCACGGACCCTGAAGCCTGGGCTTCCTGCATCGCCGGGGCCGAGAGCCGGGACGTCTACCTGGAGCGCCTGCGCAAAGCCGGTTTTGTGGACGTTACCATCGCCGAAGAGAATGTCCGCGTCGACGACGACGGTGTCCCCATGAACGTGGCCAGCGTTAAGGTTGTGGCCAAAAAACCCGATTAGAACCCAACCGAGATCACGAATCCGAAACGTAGGGGGTCGTTCCCTCGCCACAAAACCTCCCTTATATCCCCTCTTTCGTAAGGAGGGGACTACCCAATTACCCCAGTCGGAAGACCTTGAACGCCTCGGCGAACTCCATCCCCACTTTCTTTCCGGTCCCGTTACGCCAACGCCTCATATGGATCTCCGCGTCTTCGTCCGTCACCTGGGTCTTATGGGCCTTCAACGCATCCACCGCCGTATCCATATATTCACCCACGTCCACGAACTTGTTGGCGTCTTCACCCCATTCCATCAACCACAATTCCTTAACCTTGTGGGGTTCAAACCCTTCGTCAAGCAACTCCGGGAAGGTCAATCGGTCCCGCGCGCTGGGGAAAACCGCCGACATTGCAGCTTCTCCAGAGGCGTTGTGGTCCGGATGGCCGACGTAACCATCTTCATTGAAGGTCCGAACAGAACTCATACAAATCAACACATCTGGCCGGTGGTGGCGAATCTCCCGAGCGATATCCCGGCGTAGGTCTAAGGTAGGCTCCAGCATGGAATCTTCGTAGCCTAGAAAAACTACGCCCTTTAGCCCTAGCACCCTTCCGGCATCCAGTTGCTCCTGCTTACGTATCTCCACCAAACGTTCGCTGGTCATCTCCAAGTCGTCGCTGCCCTTGCTACCGTCGGTGCACAGGACGTACACCACCTCCCAGCCTTCGGCACACCACTTGGCCACTGTCCCGGCGCAACCCCACTCGGCATCGTCGGGATGGGCCACCACCACCATGGCACGCTGATAAGGCGCTCCTTCACTAGCCATTTGATCCAACCTCCACCATCTACGATCGAACCGTTCAGACTCAGAAAACGACCCTCAGGGGTTGGCTGCGTGAGCCATACCTGAGGGTACGTTGGCCGGAATCATACCGGATAATTAGCTCGTTCCAGTGTAGCACAGGGTATTCCTGGGTCAGGCTGAAAGTCCTTGCTAGGAACCGGCTCCGGTGCTAGCCTTGGCTTACTTAAACACTGTATCTTGGGTTCGATATGGAGTAGCTATGCCCAGATTATGGGTCCAAACTGTGACCTTCGATTCGGTCTCGGTGGGCGACCAACTGCCCATCTTGGTCAAGTTGGGAACCGAAGACGGGATCTGCAGCGCCGGCGCCCTGTTGAAACCTGGAACAAAGACAGAATCTTCTGCTCCCATAGACGACGCACAACCTCCCCCCCCCGACCTATCCGCCTACCTCTTGGAACTACTGGGAAAGGGGTTCCCGATAGAAAACATCCAAGCGGAAGGCAGCAGCCTAAAGATTGAGTCCCTGAAGCCAATCAACGCAGGGGACACCATTTCTTTGACGGGCAGTGTGGTGGATAAGAGAGAGCAAGGAGAGTTGAAAGTGGTGGCTTGCCGGATGGTGGTCGAAAACCAGGACGGCCGGATATTGGCTGAAGCATCAGCCGAAGTCTGCCTCTAGTTCTTCATGCTTCAGTGGGGATGGCGGGAAGACCGTCCAGGTCTCGACCCCCTTCTGTGTTGCCGCCGGATCTGCCTTGGCGCCCGGACCCGAGACGGATTTTTATCGCCATCTGTTCCTAGTTCACTACCGTGCAGGTCGAACTTCTTTCGGTCCCTATTCCAAAAGAATTGGGTTATCGCCGCCAGTAGCAAACCTGGTGCGATTATAACCGCCGTGAACAAGTGATGCATATCATCCGTATAGAACTGGGTTATGACCAAGAACCCCCCGGACATCAACATCGCCCAAGCCGTGGTGCCAGTGATGAAATTCCGGTGCCAGGGTGAGCGCAGGATGAGGATGGACCACACGGGCCATAAAAGTGGGACCGGCAAGAGAAGTATGAACTGAAGTACCGGCCACCCAAGGATGAAAGTGGCCGCCAAGAACCAGGTACTGTAGTACCAGGGGCGTTTTAGTTCTTGAGGTGCGGGCTGTTCTTGGTCCATATTATCCATCCGGACGGGCGTTATTCGTAAGGATGCATGGGCTTGAATCTGACTCTTGGGCGGTCTCGTGACCGAATCAACTTACTTCCAGTAGCGAAGTGGTTTTCCGCTCGGTCAGTTGCGGGCCAGCAACAGGTGGAATTCCAACATTTCGATGGGGCGCTGCTTCCTGATTGACTCTACTGCGTACTCCACGCACATGCGGGCGAAACCGGAGAACTCAAAGATATTGGATCCTAGGACTACCAGAGGAGTCTCCCGTTCCAACTCCACCCGAAGCTGGCTGCCGTCCTCGATGTCAATCTCCAGATCGATCCGGCCTTCAGTCAGCCTTTCGATCTTATCGTGCAAACGTTGCACGAACTGCTGGTTCTCCATATCGGTAGTTCCCATGCCTAGAAACGCATTAACGCCGAAGCCCAATCAGTCTAACACACGCCGGCGCTGGTCTAGCCCAAGCTTCGCCGTCTATGTCTCTATCAATAATTTCTAGCGTTAATTATTGTGTCTTGACACCCTTTTGAGGCTTAACGATAATTGACGGAAGATTCGAAAGACCCTTTCCCAACCTGCCCGTTTACGATAGGAAAGGTTGACGCCGGACACTCTGGAAGAGATCGGCGTCAACTTGAGTAATAAGCCTGTGATTACACTCACATGATATGCGATAGATTCACCAACGAAGCAACAAATATTCGCCAGGCGGTGTTGACGGCCACCGGCGAATCTTACCTAGACACTAATGGCCAGAACGCAGGCCACCGATGGTAAACCTCAATGAAACTCCAACAGCGGGCCGCCTCAGTTCCTTCCAGCACTATGGTTGGGCGATTGTCGCCATGGCCACAGTACTCCAAGTAAGCACCAACTTCATCAGCCAGGCGTTCTCCATCCTCATCGTTATACTGAAAGAAGATTTCGGTTGGTCTCTAACTGCGATTGGCCTCGCCTACTTCTTCCGCAGCATCATCAGCGCCGTGCTCTCGCCCGTCGCGGGAATTATTGCCGACAGATACGGGGTGCGGCGTTCGATGATTGTCGCAGGCATCTGCTACACCGGCGGCATGTTTTTGCTTAGCACCATCAGCGCTCAGTGGCAGCTATACCTCTATTACAGCGTGATTCTGGGAATCGCCCAATCCCTATTCAGGGTAAATATCCCAACTACCGTCGCCGCCTGGTTCAAGACCCGGCTGGGACTGGCGGTGGGCATCCAGCAGTCCGCAGGCGGAATGGGTGGATCCATCATGGCCCCGGCCCTGGCCTTGCTGCTATCCCGAACCGATTGGGAGACCGCTTTCTGGATCATTCCGGCAGTGGGAGGAACCATCGTATTCTCCCTGATATTTCTGTTCCACGGCGACCCGGCCGACCGGAATAAAAAACCTTATGGGGCCACTGAGGATGATTCTCCCCCAGTTGCTTCCAGCGATCCTGCCATCACCAAACTGCGGAGCAAGGTCTTTCTATCGCAGGCCAAGCAAACACTGTCTTTCTGGAACCTTATCGCCATCCACCACCTAGGTTGCGTAGGACATTCCATCGTCATGGTGGCCGCTGTCGTCTACGCCACTCAAGTAGGCCTTACCTTGCAAGCCGCTGCGTGGATCGTGAGTATCTACTCCCTGACCAGCGTAGCCAGTCGTTTCGCTACCCCTCTTTTGGCCGACATGTGTGGCGCAAAATGGGTCATGAGCCTGGCCTATACCATCCAAGGTATCTCGGTGGCTTTGCTCTTTTGGACCCAGGAACCCTGGCAGTTCTACCTCTTTGCTGGGGTATTTGGAGTGGGCTTGGGCGGCGAGATGTCCGCATTCCTCGTTATTAACCGTCAGTACTACGGAATGGGTCCAGTTCGCGCCATCTTTGGATTCCAGAATATGGGTTCGGGGGTTGGGATGGCCATAGGCGGATTTATGGGCCTCGTCATGGCTGATCGATATGGATTCGACATCGCCTGGATAATATCCATCGTTGCCAGCCTGGGCGGAGCCGCCTGCATATTACTCCTGCAATCCACCGCTCGGGTACTCATTCCAAACTGGGAAGACGCCCTGCCGGCGGAAGCCAGAACCCCGGCTCTCGCAGCTTCGAGATAAGGTCGTTGATAAAGTACGTTTAGACCGCTAACATAGCCCTCACTCCGCCTCGACTTCGTCGAGACATCCCTCTCCCAAATGGAGAGGGGCGAAGGTAAAATTCACACTCCCAGTCTCATCGGAGGTTAACCACCATGGTCAAGCAGATATCTCCAGCAGACCTGAGTTCGTTGCTGAATGGAAACAGCCAGTTCGCGCTGATTGACGTGCGAGAAGCGGGGGAGTACAACAGCACCCACATCACCGACTCCAGCTTGATTCCCCGCAGGCACCTTGAAGCTCAGATGTCATCGGCGGTGCCGGTTAAGGGCTGCCACGTAGTTCTCTGCGATGACGATGGCCGACGGGCCGGACTGGCCGCCGCCACTCTGGAAGGCATGGGCTACAGCAATGTCTCCATGTTGGACGGAGGCATTAACGAGTGGTCCACCCAAGACTTCCCCACCGAGTGGGGAAGCAACGTTATCAGCAAGGTGTTCGGCGAGAAGATGGAAGTCGTCCACCACGTCCCCGAGATTGAAGCCACCGAACTGCACAAACGCATCGAACGTGGAGACAAGCTGGTCATCCTGGACACCCGTACGCCGGAAGAGTACCAGCGGTTCTGCATCCCCGGTGGCCGGAGTGTTCCCGGTGGTGAGTTGGCCCTACGGGTAACCGACATCACCAAGGACTTGGACAAAGACACCACGGTCATCGTCAACTGCGCGGGGCGAACCCGCAGCATCATCGGTACTAGGGTGCTGCAACGGATGGGATTCACTAACCTCTTCGGATTGAAGAACGGCACTTCGGGATGGGTCTTGGCCGGATACGAACTGGAAACCGGAGCAGACCGGCTTGACCTGCCCGAGCCTTCAGTCGAAGGTATAGCCGCCGCCGAAGCTTACGCCGACAAGCTTGCCGACGAAGATGGCGTCCGCTACATGGACATCGCCAAACTGCAATCCATGCTGGCGAATCGAGAGAAAGAAGCCGCGTTTTTCGTGGACGTCCGAACCATCCAGGAGTACGAGGGCGGTCACATACCCGGCTTCCGCTGGTTTCCCGGTGGACAGGTGGTGCAACGATCCGACGACGTTCTGGTGATAAAGAACTGTCCCGTCGTCTTCGCCTGCAATCAGAAAGCCCGCTCAACCTTCATCGCCTCCTGGTACCGCCAGTTTGGCTTTGAGGAAGTCTACGCCGTGGAAGGCGGAACAGCCGCTTGGGCTGCCGCCGGGTTGGACCTGGAGACGGGGACGATAGAAGAAACGCCTTACGGGTTAGCCCAAGCCAGAAAGCGGGTTCGGCCGCTGTCACCCCAGGACCTACAGGCCACGTCACCTCAAGTCACCCTGTTCGTGGATACCAGCCAAGACTTTGCCCGAGGCCATGTCCCCGGAGCTCGTTGGGCGCCACGTGGTTGGCTGGAGTTCCACATCGCCGGCTTGGTCCTGGATAAGAAGACAAGCATCGCGGTCACCGGCAACGACGGGAACAATGCCGCCTTGGCCGGAGCCACTCTGTTGGACCTGGGATACGGAAACGTTTCGGTTCTCGAAGGCGGAATGACCGCTTGGAACCGGGCCGGACTGGCTGTGGAAACCGGTCTGTCCGGAGTAATGAACCCACCCACCGACATGGTCCTCTCAGGACCGGACCGGAACTACGCCGACATGATGACTTACCTGCGTTGGGAAACCGCGCTGGGAGAGCAATTCGCGGACTAGAATTCGTTTCGAATCTCGCCTAGCTGGCCCTTCGACAGGCTCAGGGCAAACGAGAACCGGCCACCACCGTTCCTGGTGAGCCTGTAGAACCACTCGCTGGAGCAAGGTCAAAGAAATAACAGCCAGCCTACAATCATCGCGGAAAGGACGACAGAATGACATACTTCCCTTTGACCAAAGAGCAAGAAGAATGGCGGGACCGGGCGGCGGCTGTCGCAACTAAGGAACTTGCTCCCCGGGCGGCGGAAACCGACCGTCTGGGGAAGTATCCCCAAGAATCCCTCAACGCCTTGAAACAGGAAGGCCTGTTCGGTCTACGCGTCTCGAAGGAACACGGCGGGATCGGCGCGGACATGGTCACCACTTCCTTGGTCATCGAAGAACTGGCCAAGAAATGCCCGTCCACCTGCATGTGCTACAAGATGCACTTAGAGGCGGCGGAAATCATCTGCCAGATTCCCACCGATTACCAGGTCGAACACTTCGTCAAACCCATGGTTAAAGGAGAGGTGTTCACCACCATCGCCGGTGGCGAGTCCCAGGGCGACGGCGACAACTGGACCTCTGCCCAGACTGCTTCCGCCGTTACCAAGGTGCCGGGCGGATACCAGATCGACAACATCCGAAAGTCCTACGTCACCTCGGCTGGGCATGCCACCCACTATCAATTCCACTGCGTCATCGGACAAGACACTCCACAAAGCTCCGCCAGCCGTCTGTTCGTAGCGGCAGATGACATCGAATGGGAGATTCTAGAGCCCTGGAACGGTCTTGGAATGAGGGGCAACTCCAGCTCTCCGGTAAGATTCAACGGATTCGTGCCTGATGAGAACCGTCTGGGAGAAGAGCACACCATTGGCGCGGCAACAACCCACTTCGCCCGCCCGGTAGTCGCATTAACTTACGCCGCCGCCTACCTGGGCATCGCCTCGGGCGCGTTTGAACTGGCCGTAGAAGGGATGGCCCGCCGCTACCCCAGCGGTGCCCGGCGGTTGGACAGTCCAATAAACCAGCGGCGCATGGCCGAGATGGGCACCCAGATAGAAGCGGCGCGGGCTCTGCTTCTTTCAGCAGCTTCGTCCTTCGACCAAGGGCGCGCCGCCAACCACCTTCTTTACATGCAGGCCAAGGTTGCCTGTTCCGAAGCCGGAGTAAGGGTGACCCAGGACTTGATGACATCTTTCGGCGGAACGGCCTTCGCCGGACGCCTGCCCTTCGAGCGGTATTTCCGGGACGCCAGGGCCGGAATGGTGATGGGAATGGCCAACGACCTGGCCTACCAAAATATGATTCCCCTCATGTTTCCGGAGAATTAAACCCAATCTTCACCATTTAGAAAACCGTAGTACAATGGGGCGAGAAATTCGGTGACACCCCATTCTAGGAAATAACATGCCACTGATTGAACATAGCGAGATACGAATGCCCGCTGCGGTGGACAATCACCGGGAGCGAACCTTCGTCTCCAAGGAACAGGGAGCGGTTTCGCTCACGATCAAAGAAGTCGAGCTTAACCCGGGCTGGGAAGGCCGTCTGCACACCCACCCCACGGACATCGCCATAATGGTGACCGTCGGAGCGGTTCAACTGATTCTGGGAGACGAAGTTTCCACCATTAGAGCCGGCACAACCATGTTCGCACCCCCCGGAGTACCACACAAACTGGTCAACCAACTATGGGTCCCGGTCCGGATGCTGGTGACCTATCCAACCACCGACCTGGAAACCGATTACCTGGAATAATACCCCGGCAAAAATAAACCTAGGAGTTTATGATGGCGCAAATCACCCGGACCGCCTTAAAGCCACAAATCATTCCCACCAACGCAGGACTGCGCACATTCGCTGCGCCTCCGACTGCGTTGCAAGAAGACATCGTGCCCAATGATTTGTTCTACGTCCGTAATCATTGGAAGGACTGTCCGGAGATTGATATAGCCACATATAAACTGGCGGTTGACGGCCAGGTCGACAATCCCCTGAGCTTGAGCTACGAAGACCTTAAGCAGTTGCCTCAAAAGAGATTCCAAGTCACTTTCGAGTGCTGCGGCAACAGCCCCGTGCCGGATTACTGGACCAAGGCCCTGCGCATCAGCACGGTGATGGAGGGTATAAAGGGACACGGCATCATGGGCAACGCCGAGTGGGCCGGGGTCTCCCTGAAGGACGTGCTGGAAAAGGCCGGGGTGAAGGATTCCGCTGTCGAAGTGATGTTTGAAGGGGCCGACCACGGCCCCGACGAGACAGTCGGCGACCCGCCGGAAGTTACCTACGAACGCAGCCTGCCCATCGCCAAAGCCATGCACCCAGACACCCTGCTGGCCTACGAGATGAACGGCGAGGCTTTGCCCTTGAACCACGGTGCTCCGCTGCGCCTACTGGTCTCGGGCTGGTACGGCATGAACTCGGTCAAGTGGCTGGTAGGCATCCACGTTCTGGACCACGAATTTAAAGGCTTCTACATGACCGAGCGTTATATGACTACCAACGCGCCCGGCTCAGCTGAACCGTACACCTACTACACCAAACTGAAGGTCAAGTCTATAGTCACCAATCCCGCGCCCGGTGAGATTGTCCCCGCTTCGGGATACACCTTGGCCGGGGCCGCGTGGTCCGGTGAAGACAAGATAACCAAGGTGGAGATCAGCACCGACGGCGGCGCTACCTGGGCTCCGGTGGACACCGTCCATCCTCGCAGTGACTATTCATGGAACCGGTGGGAGCACCGATGGACCCCGCCGGGACCTGGGAAATATACCCTGATGTGCCGGGCCACCAACAATCTTGGCGATACCCAGCCGTTGGAGTTTCCCAACATCTACGATGGCCGGGGTTACGGCAACAACATGGTGTTCCCAAACGAGGTTGAGGTCCGTTAAAGTGAAAGCTGTCCCCCTTCCCATATCATTTCTTCTGGTACTTGCCATGACCATCGCCCTGATGATTTTTTTCGGGGCGTGGGCAGTTTCAGCCGACGTAACTGAACGGGACAGAGTGTTCGCCTTCGCCGTACCCGGCGGAGCATCCTCTTTAATCGCAGATGCTGACTCCACCGGGCAACTGGCCCAGGGAGACTCGAGGACCTCCGAGGGCAACCACGCCGCTGGTACTTGGTGGGGCAACGGTCTTCTCCGAGCCTGCCCGCTGCACTAGATGCCCTGGCTGAATATTCCAGAAGCGGGAAGAATCGTCGATCTGACGGCTCCGTACCATGGTATTTCTCCTCGTCAATGATGAGGTTACCTCCGTTCGTGGTGAGCCTGTCGAACCACCCAGTCACGATTTCAAACAACCACGAGGATTTTTTGATTCATGCTTAACCTAAGCGCCTCCAGACTACCCTGGGGGATGCACTACAGTTGGGTCATCGTGGCCATATTGGCTATCGTGCAGATTCTCGCCACATCCATAAGCATGGCCGCCGGTATTCTTGTGCCACCCTTGACCGACTCCGACGGCCAGTTCGGCTGGAGTGTCGGCACCATCGTCATGGGCCTAGCAACCTACTATTTGGTGGGAGCAATGACCGCTCCCATAGCTGGGTGGTTGGGAGACCGATACGGGGCCAGGCGCATGATGTTCGCCGGCGCGGTTCTGTACGGAAGCAGCATGATTCTGATGGGCTTCGTACAAGAACTGTGGCAATTCTTCATCGTCTTCGGAGTTATGCTGTCGATAACCCAATCCATCTCCATGGTGCCCTTGATGGCATCCATAAGCGGTTGGTTTCGACGGCGATTGGGATTGGGGACCGGACTTTTATGGGCCGCAGGAGGTGTGGGTACGGCCATCATCGCTCCGCTGACCGGCTACCTATTGGAGAACTACGGTTGGCAGGTCACGTTCTGGAGCCTTGGTATAGGCGGGGGCACAATCTTACTGGTCCTAAATACGTTCCTCCGCAACCGGCCCGAGGACATCGGCCTAAAACCCTACGGCGCCATGGACAATGATCCCCTATCCGGCGTCCGTAGCGCCGAGTTGGAGAAACTTCGGGTTAAAGTATTCAACCAGCATGTCAGGCGCACCAGAGCATTCTGGAACTTGCCGGTCATCCACGGCCTGGGATGCGCCGGACACGGTATAGTCCTGATTTTCTCCATCCCCTTCGCCGTCTCGGAGGGCATAGGCCTAACCCAGGCGGCGGTGATTCTTACGATAATATCTCTGGTCAGCATTTCCAGTCGGCTCCTGACTCCGGTGCTGGCAGAACGGTACGGCTCCAAGCGAATCATGGCCAGTTGCCTGTTCATTCAGGGAATCACCGTGATAATCCTCTTCTGGGCCCACGACCTCTGGACCTTCTATCTGTTTGGCGCCTTGTTTGGAATAGGATTCGGTGGCGAGTGGACCGGCTATCTCGTGATAAACCGGCAATACTTCGGCAACGGACCCATGGGCACCCTTTACGGCTCGCAGATGACCGGAGCACTGTTGGGACACGCGATAACCACAGCGCTCGGGGGAGTAGTGTTCGAGATCTTCAGGTCTTCCGGAATCATAGATCCTTACACAGTCATCTTCGGCTTATCGGTCGCATTCAGTTTAGGCGGAGCAGCTGTCATCCTGACCTTAGAATCCACTTCCAAGACGCTGATTCCCGACTGGGAGATGTCACTGACCGAGGAATCCCGTTCCGAAGTCAGCGGGATTCCAGGTCCTAGATCTATTACGCCTGAACCGGCCTCCGGAGACCGCTCAGACTGGCAACGTTTAGAGAAGGAACACCACCATGCCCAAACTGATTGACCTGACTCTGACACTGGGAAGCCCTCGAGTGTCCGCCGTTCCCGGCCTCATCGGCGTGACCATGGTGCCTCTGCAAACCCATGAATCCCACACACGCTCCAACACCAAGCTGACACTGGCAACGCATATCGGCACCCACGTCGACGCCCCATACCACTTCCATCCCGACGGCACGACTGTGGACAATATGCCCCTGGAGCGGTACTCCGGACCAGCCTTGTTGCTGGACTTACGCCAATCGTCCAAGAGCAAAACACCCATCTCTATGGAGGACTTGGAGCAAGCTGGAGCCACCCCCGACGCTGTCAAGAACACCATCGCGGTTCTATTCACCGGATGGGCCCATAACGAGTCGGGCAACGAATGCTTCTACTCCGACGGACCGTACCTGAGCACCGAAGGCGCAGCCTACCTGGCCCGGAGCGAAGTAAACGCCGTGGCCGTCGACTTCCCCATCGACAAACATCCACCGACTCCCCAGTCCACCATGAGCGATTTTCCGGTGCACCGACTCCTGCTAGGTTTGGGGATTCCTCTCATCGAAAACCTGATTAACCTGGACCAACTGGTCGGCTTGGACTTCGAGCTTTGGGCGTTGCCTCTGAAGCTGAAAGACGGCGACGGAGCCGCCACTCGAGCTGTAGCCCGAATTCTGTAACCCCCTCAGGAAGGAATCCAATGACCGGTGATCACACCAACTCCATCCTCCTGGCCAGCGGTAATCCAGCCAAGCAACAGAAGCTTGCCTGGTTGGTAGAAGGTTTGGGGATATCGACTACTACTCCCCAACAGTTAGGATTATCCGGAGTTCCGGAAGAGGAAGGCGGCACCCACCAAGAGATTGCCCGAGACAAAGCGCGAGAGTGGTCGCTGGCTGGGTCGACATTGGCCATCGCTACCGATGGTGGCTTGGTACTCCCGGCGCTGGGCGATAATTGGGAGAGCATCTACACCCACCGGTTCGCCGGACCCGCGGCCGACGACCAAGAGCGAACTCGGCGGCTGTTGGAATTGATGGAACCCTACCACGGCGAGCAACGGGAAGCGACCTGGGTTGAGGGTCTGTGTATTGCCGACCAGGGCCGCATATTAGCCTCCTGGGAACTCACCGGCGGCACGGGTGTTATCGCCGAAGCTCCAAGTGACACTCCCGCGATTCCCGGCTTCTGGGTTTTTTCAGTCTGGCACTTCCCCCAGTTCGGAAGAATCTACAATCAGCTAACCACTGAAGAGTTGGAGTCCCTAGACGACCATTGGACCAGCCTGCGCCGGTTACTGCGGCGATATTTCCAATCTCACTTCGTGCCCTTCGGACATTACTGACCCACATATAGGAGCCAAGCTCCCGGATAGGCTACAATGTTCTCACCCAACCCCCACCTTGGCTTGATACTTGGAGTTTGCCGTTGACTGCTACCATTGAGATGCCCGCCTCCATAAACGACGTACAGAAGATTCTCCGCGAGCAGCACTACATAAGCGACCGCAGTCTCGCGGTGCCCATATTCTTGAGCCTGAAGCTGCAACGGCCCTTATTTCTTGAGGGCGAGGCCGGTGTCGGCAAGACAGAGATTGCCCGCGCCCTGGCCGCAGCGCTGGACACAGAGTTGATTCACCTCCAGTGCTATGAAGGCCTGGACATCAACCACGCCGTCTACGAATGGAACCACGCTCGCCAGATTCTGGAAATACGCCTGATGGAAGCGTCCGACCAGGTCGACCGGGAAAGCGCCACCGCCGACCTGTTCAGCGAGCGGTTCTTAATCAAACGGCCCCTTCTACAAGCCATCGACGAAAGTCGTAAAACGGCTCCCGTATTACTCATCGACGAACTGGACCGGGCAGATGAGGAGTTCGAGGGATTCCTTCTGGAGATGCTGAGTAACTTCCAAATCACGATCCCGGAACTGGGAACCTACAAGGCCGTCCATCCGCCCATCGTAATCATCACCTCCAACCGGACCCGGGAAGTCCATGACGCCCTGAAACGCCGCTGCCTGTACTACTGGATAGAATACCCCGACTTCCAGAAAGAGCTTCAAATCATCAACGACAAGATTCCTGAAGCCCCCCGCCAATTGGCCCAGCAAGTGACGGGATTCATTCAGGAACTGCGGGAAACCGAGCTCTATAAGATTCCCGGGGTGTCGGAAACTCTGGACTGGACGTCCGCTCTATTAGCTTTGAATCAGTCGGAGCTAGACCCCCAGGTCATCGACGACACCATGGGCATAGTGCTCAAGTACCAAGACGACATCGAAATGGTCCGAGGCGAACCAGTGCGGGCCATGTTAGAGCGGTCCAAGAACCGCGGACCCCGACGGGGCAGACGTGGCGGCGGCGGTGGCGGCCCGTGACCCAAACCATCAACGGCGTACAAGAGGACGGCGGACACATCATGCATAACCTGATGATGTTCGGTGAAACGTTGCGCAAGATTGGGCTGGACTTAGGCTCTAGCAACATGCTGGACCTGGTTCGGTCGTTGGAGCACATCCCAATCGGCCGCAAACAGGATTTTCAACAAGCGGCGCGCTCTATCCTGGTTCACCGTAAGCAAGACTTCCCACTGTTCGATGAGGTCTTTGAGGTGTTCTGGCGTAAGCCGGCCAGCGGACAAACCACACGCGACCTCCGCTCTCTGGGAGAACAGAGGCGCTACCGCAACCCTCAAGTATTCCCACCTACCGGTGGCGATGGCGGCCAAGAATCTAGGTCCGACGGAGAGGATGATGAAGCCGGAGACCGGGTGGACTTGACTAGGACTTACAGCGCACGGGAAGTTCTAAGAGGTAAGGACTTTTCTGATTTCAGTGGACTGGAGATTGCTGAAGCCAAACGGGTGATGGCAGAACTTTCTTGGGACCTGGGGAACCGGCGAACCCGCCGCACCACTCCAGGAGATGGAAAGCGGATAGATCTGCGCCAGATCATGCGCAGGAACCTCAAGTACGGCGGCGAACTGTTGGAACTGCCGCGCCGGGAGCGCAAGGTCAAGCACCGGCCGCTGATATTGGTCTGCGACGTCAGCGGCTCCATGGAGCGGTACACCCGGATGCTGCTGCATTTCATCCACGGCATCGCCAGGGGACAGCAGCAGGTTGAAGCCTTTTTGTTCGCCACCCGGCTGACCCGCGTCACCCGCTACATGAACTATCGAGGCATAGATCAGTCGGTTACCGAAGTATCCCGTGCGGTCCCCGACTGGGCTGGAGGAACTCGCATCGGCCAAGCTCTGAAGACGTTCAACTTCCAGTGGTTGCGGCGGGTCAAGAGCGGAAAAGCCGTGGTGCTGGTAATCTCGGATGGATGGGACCGTGGCGAGCCGGAGCTATTGGCCCAAGAAACTTCCCGGCTACAACGCAGTTGTCACCGCCTCATCTGGCTAAATCCCCTGTTGGGATCCGCTACTTACCAGCCCTTGACCCGGGGGATCCAAGCCGCGCTTCCCTACATAGACGACTTTTTGCCGGTCAACAACCTGAACAGCCTGGATGCTCTCGCTCAACACTTGAGCAACCTGGAACCGCAACGAAGTCTCGGCCCACGGTATCGACCGCCAGCACCGGAAGAGCCGGAAGTGGTGGAAATGCCAACAGAGAGGCGGGAGATTAACCCGGCCTTGGGACCAACGTTCCGGCATCCGATGTGGGGCCGAAATCCCTAGCATATCTCCGGTCAAATGAATCAAGAGGTTTCGATGCCCTTCTGTCCATACTGCAGTCACCAAGTCGAATTTACCCACATCTTCTGCGGCGGATGCGGTAAAGCTCTCCCCGCGGAGTCCTATCCTAGCCTTGAGGAGTCGCCAGCCGAGCAGCCGAGACCCATCTTGCCCTACCGAATCTCTCCAACTCGCATCCTGGTAATGACGGCGGTTTCAGCAGGTTTTTATCTTTTATATTGGTTCTATATCACTTGGCAGCAATATCGCAACCACACCGGCAACAAGGTATTTCCAACGTGGCATACCCTCAGTCTTACGATTCCTGGTTACGGTCTTTTTCGTACTCACGCCCACATGCGCGTGTTCAAGGAACTGCTTATCGATACCGGCGTTCCATGCACGATTAGCGTTGGCTGGGTAATAGCTCTAGTGCTCCTTATAAACCTGTTAGGAGTCGCATCGTTGTTCCTCCCTGGAAGCCTCTTTAATGATGGTTTGATTTCTTTCTGGGTTGCCTTTATCAGGGCTCTCCTGAACATAGCATCCGTCGTTGTTATATTTGGTATCCTCCAGCATGTTCAGCAAAATCTGAACCGGTATTGGGCAAGCTTAGAAAGCGTAACTGTGGTTGACTTGAACATTGGCGCCGGGGAAATTATCCTCGGGGTGATCGGAGTCCTCACTTGGATCATCACCGTCGCTAGCCTCGTAAGCCCCGCTTTTCGGGCTAATGCTTAAGGGTCTGACATTTTGACCGCCATCGCAGGAAAGCCATGGCTGCCTCGGAACTCACCGGCCCAAATTAAACCTCTCCCGAAAGCCCAGTTCCACGACGCCGAAAGCAATTCCAGCCAAAATGGCACCAGCGACCGCATCGAGTATGAAGTGATTGCCAGTGACGGTGATTGCCAAGAAGGTCATAGCTGGATACAAAACCCCCAAGACCTTGACCCATCCCCTCAGGTTCCTCAGAAACAGAACCCCGAGTATCAGCGTCCAACAGAAGTGAAGGCTGGGCATGGCGGCATGGGTATTGTAGGTAGCAGCCATAGCCGGACCGCCGTACAAGGAGGGCCCAAGAACTTGGATGCTGTCCACAAACTGGGAAGTTATGTCGAATGGCGGAGAAACCGGGTGGACCGCAAAAATCACCAGAGCGAATACCAAGCTGACTGCGACAACCGTTCGGTAGTAGTAAAACCGGGGTCGGTTCCGGATGAAGAGGACTAGGCCCACTCCCATGATGACGGGCCAATAGGTGATGATGTAGACCCAGTTGAGAACCGTTACCAGGATCTCGGCGTTTCCCAGCATCCAAGCTTGCCATGCCGATTCCCAGAACAACCCGAGCCGTATTTCCAAGTCGATTACTCGAAGGGCATTTTGAAGTCCGGTTTCGTCCGGATGGGCGTAGAACAATCCACGGGTCATCAGGTACACCAGATAGAACCCGATAATCAGTCCCGACTCAGCGGCATGCGGCTTCCATACCCGCAATAGCTTCACCTCGGCAATCTCAGGGTATCGACAATTTTGGAGGAGTATGCTCCCTGCCATGCTACCTTGTGCGCATAACTGCTTCAAGCGCAGGGCATTGGGACTATTTCACGGGTTGCTAGCCTCGGTAGTTAGCGATTGACTAGCTAAGCCGCCGATAGTATCCTTGGGCTGCTCTAACATATGAGACGCCTTATCAGCCAATGTCACACCGGAGGAAACGGGTAGCATGACCGCCAGGAATCGAGTGTTCACCAATCTTCAGAGAGACCTGCTTACTAGTGTCCTGAACCAGCTGATACCGGAGGAAGGCCAGCTACCCGGCGCGGGAGATTTGGGGTTGGTCACCTTTCTGGAAACAGTGATTGAAGGGGAACCCCAACTAAATCGGTTGTTCAATGCAGGTTTGGCCCAGATAGAGATCGCCGCCGGAAATCGGGATTCATCTGGCTTCCAAGCGTTGACCGACGCCGGGAAAGACGCCGCTCTGAAAGAGGTAGAGGCATCCCATCCGCAATTCTTTGATGCGTTGGTGCTGCAAACCTACAACGGGTATTACACCAACCCCAGCGTATTCCAACTCATAGGCTATGGGGAACGTCCTACTCAAGTGACGAACGGCAGCCTGGAGTTGATGGACGAAAGCCTTCTGGAACAACAGAAGCAGCGGGCGCCGTTCTGGAGGCGTTCCTAGGTCTGACTAGCAACTCTCCCGATACTTGCCTTTGGCAGTCCGGACTAAAGACTAAGCAGTTAAAGCCAACTCTAGCTGGCGTTCCTGCCTCTGCAGATTTTTCGTCGGCTCCATGACCGGCAGACCCCAATCCCACCTGGCTTTATCCACCGCTTTGAGCACCATGTCCGTGTAGTCCTTTGGCGCATAGGTCTTACGGTACATCTTGTCGTAGGTCGGGGTTAAGTGCGGGTAGGTCTCTCGAAGCATGGGCATAAACCACTCTTTGGAGCCGGGCTTCAAAAACAGGACGTTGGCCCCCAAGAACTGAGCCTTATGCATGGCGGCGGCACCAACCACGGCGTTGATACTCTCTTCACTGTCCGAAATACCGGGGAGGATGGGAGCCATCATGACCCCGGCGGTAAGACCGTTCTCCAC
>Ga0315336_1002575_pt1 | contig 27199 bp, 22 predicted proteins | sample ASW5metaG_FD_204512 | JGI IMG/M metagenome (GOLD analysis project Ga0315336, IMG submission 204512) | Ammonia-oxidizing marine archaeal communities from Monterey Bay, California, United States - ASW #5 | ecosystem: Environmental > Aquatic > Marine > Intertidal zone | place: USA: California... | reverse complement strand
CGACGCCGACGCACTGCCACGCTATGAAGGGCTCCTCGAACGGACGGCACGATTCATCGAGCCCCTCCTCGATCAAGCTCCGCCGCGCCTCGAAGCAACGACGCTTGCTGGGCGCTGGAGCTGCCTCCGGGAGCTTGCTCGGGTGGGGTGGCGCGCGATGCGGCAGGGGAAGGAGCTGCCGCGGATGATAGAAATCCTCACCGCGCCCGCACAGCGAATTCTCGACCGCTGGTTCGAGTCGGAGCCATTGAAGGGTACGCTTGCGACAGATTCCATCATCGGTGCGCTGGGGAGCCCTTCGAGCCCAGGAAGCGCTTACGTTCTCCTGCACCACGTCATGGGAGAGAGCGACGGGGCCCGAGGGGTCTGGGGGTACGTCCGTGGCGGCATGGGCTCCCTCTCTGAAGCGATCGCGTCCGCGGCTCGCGAGAGGGGGGCGCGAATCCTCACCGGTCAGGCCGTCGAGAGCATTCTCGTCGATGGGGAACGCGCCACGGGCGTCGTCACCAAAGACGGAACGGAGATCCACTCGCGGGTCGTCCTCTCGAACGCGGATCCGCGTGTGACATTCCTCCGCCTGCTGCCAGACAAGGCGCTCCCGGAGGATTTCTGCAGGCACATCGCCTCGATGGATTTCTCCTCTGCTGCGGCGAAGATCAACGTGGCGCTCGACCGTCTTCCGAACTTCAGCGCGCTGCCGGGAGATTCCCCGAGCCCGCAGCATCACGGGACGATCCATCTCGCTTCCACCACCGCGGAGATCGAGACGGCATACCACGACGCCGTGGCCGGACGCCCTTCGAGGAGACCGGTGATCGAGATGACACTGCCCTCCGCGCTCGACTCAGGTCTCGCCCCCGCGGGAAAGCACGTGATGTCTCTATTCGTTCAGTATGCGCCCTACACACTCGCGGAGGGGACGTGGGCCGATCCGGGGAGACGGGAGTCTTTCGCCGACAGTGTCTTTCAGGTCATCGAGGAGTACGCTCCAGGGTTCACCTCCTCGGTCGTCGCGCGCGATGTCCTGAGCCCGCTTGATCTCGAGCGCGTCTTCGGCCTCACGGGGGGAAACATATTCCATGGCTCGATGGGTCTCGAGCAGCTCTTCTGGTTGCGCCCCGCACCCGGCTGGTCCCGCTATCGCACCCCGCTCCCAGGCCTCTACCTCTGCGGCGCCGGGGCTCACCCCGGAGGGGGCGTCCTCGGGGCGCCGGGGCGGAACGCCGCGAGGGCAGTACTCGAAGATTGGAAGCCGTGACGAGACGCGCCCCTTACCGGAAGGTCCTGAAACCGAATCCGTTTTCGATCAAGAGAGCGCGCACGTTGTTGCGATAACTCATCTGCACTCAGCTCTCGGTTCAGGGAGCTTTTCGTCATTTTCCGGCGCTGAACGCCTTCTTGAAGAGGTGAAGCATGGTCAAACACAGTGGCACCCTCCTTGGGCTCCTTCTCTGGATCCTCGCAGGATGCGAAAGCAGATGGTCCGGCGGGGTAGCTTCCCGGCCAGCGAACGCGCAGGACTCCACCCCAAAAGCAACTTCTGCGACTGTGCCTGCGATCTTGCCTGCCATCTCGGAAGTAATGCCGAGTCTCTCCGGGGCGTTGACGAAACACGGCATCGATCCCTCCTCCCTGCGTGTGCTCTACCGCCGGGGTGAGAGGGAAGTGTACGGCCTCCGAGTCCACGGTTCGAAGGCGGTCGATCTATGGCAAACACTACGCGCGCTGGTGGCGGAGACCGGCCACTGGCCCGTGTTGCTCGGCGCGGGCGAAGCAGAACACGGGACGGGCGATGAAATCGACCCGCGCACCCCAGAGGAGATTATCCGCCTCGGCTCCAAGCTGAGTCCGACCGAGTGGCTCGAGAAGAGGTCGGCAGCCGAACCGGATATCTATCGTGTGAAACAGGGTAACTGGCCGAAAAAGTTCAAGCCCAACAAGTCGTTCACGCTGCCTTTCAACCTATTGACCCGCAAGCCGCTGCCCGAAGTGGTCGTGGCTCTCGTTCCGACGTCGGTTTCGTGGGAGGTGCCCGCCTATCTGGGGTTCGGTGGGTGGAACGAGTGTCCGGGACCCGAAGTGCACGTCGCCATGTTGAAGCGCTGGAAGAGACTTTTCGGCGCCGAGGTCGTGGGCATCTCGGACGACACGATGGAGGTGCAGGTCACGAGTCCTCCCGTCAGCCCGGCCCAGGCGCTCGGGCTCGCCCGCGAGCAGTTCATCTATTGCAGCGACATCGTCCACCAGGGCACACTCACGCTGGAAAACCTGGCGGCAGGGCTTCTCGCGGGCAGGGTGTGGTATTTCTGGTGGGATTGATGCATTGCGGTGCCGGCGTCCCGCCTGCAAACCAGAAGCTTGATTACCAAGAAAGCAGGCGAGACGCCTGCACCACAATATGCTTTTCGGCGCTCACGTATCCGTGGAGGGGGGACTCTGGACGGCGTTCGATAGGGCCGAGGAGACCGGTTGCGACTGCTTTCAGATATTCACCAAGAACAAGGGCGCCTGGGCAGCGAATCCGCTGACCGACGAGCAAGTGAAGGCTTTTCGAGAGCGGGCGAAGGCTTCCAGCGCGGGGCCGGTCGTGGCGCACGCCGCCTATCTCATGAACCTCGCTTCCCCGCAGGCAGCGCTACGCTCGAAATCGACCGAGGCTCTGCGCGTCGAGGTCGAGCGCTGTGAGTCGCTCGGAATTCCCTTTCTCGTGCTCCACCCGGGCTCCCATACCCAGAGCGGCGAAGAAAAAGGGCTCGAGCGGGTGGTGAAAGGCCTCGACCGGGTCCACCGCAGCACGCGAGGCTTCGAGACCAGGATCCTCCTGGAGACATCCGCCGGACAGGGCTCCTCGGTCTGCCACCGCTTCGCCTCCTTGGGAAGCATCCTCGACCGCGTGAAAGACCCTGAGCGGCTCGGCGTCTGCGTGGATACCTGCCACATATTCGCGGCTGGCTACGACCTCCGCACGCCGAGGGGCTATAAGGCCACCATCGAAGAGCTCGATCGCGAAGTGGGCCTGAGCCGAGTCCTTTGCATCCACGTGAACGACTCGAAAAAAGAACTCGGCACACGAGTGGATCGACACGAGCACCTGGGCCGCGGTTGCCTCGGCCGTAAAGGCCTCAAGCGTATCGTCAACGACCGGCGCTTGGCCCGTGTGCCCTTCATCTTCGAGCTGCCGCCGCAAGACGACATGATCCGCAAGAATCTCGCGGTGCTGCGGGCGTTGGTGAAAGCCCGAGGGTAGGCCTTGCTGTGGGGCGGTCTCCCGACCGCCCCACCCCTCGGAGGGAGACCTTCGGTCCGCTACGTGGGCGGGTCGGGAGACCCGCCAACAGCACCGGACAGCTGTCAGCTTCCCTCAAGCTGCCAGAAAGCGTTCGAAGCCCTGCCGCGAGACGCTGTGCTTTGCTCCGCAACGAGGGCACTCCGCCTCGACGGCTGGGTCGCCGCGAAAGAGATCCTCGGGGTCGTCCCTGTAGAGATCGACAACGATCTTCGTTATTCGGTCCGTGTCACAACCGCAAAGGAAAGACACCCGACGATCGGAGATCAGCTTGAGGCCACCGGCGCGGATGAGAGAAAAGATTTCGTCACCTCCGACCTCCTGAAGCCACTCTTGATCGGCACCGGGGAGGGATGACAGGAGGGCTACGTCCCCCTCTCCATAAGAAAAGAAACGTGCCAGTTGCTGGTCCGACCTGGCGCAGTACTGCTCGACGATGCCGAAGATGTCGCTCCCCTCGACGTCGACAGATGACCGTTGACGATCCCCGAATTCGCGGCTCGTCTCAGCATAAAAGAGGTTTTTTCTCGAAGGTTCCACTCCCTCGAGAAACGCGCGTCCGACCACCGTCTGGTCTCTGGCCGAACCCGTAAAGAACAGGTTGAGCGGAGGCTCCTGGAGGCTGATCGTCCAGCCGGAGGTCTCGAAACCCGGGCGAGACATCATGTAAAGCGCGAGCGCGGAGAGGCCATCCCGCAGGCGCTTCATGGTGAACGCATCGTGGGCAATGTCGCTCGCAAGGAGGTGAAGCTCCAGCTCCCGGACGAGTGGACCCGAGTCACCGCCCACGATCAGCACGTCCCGCTCACGGTTGAAATAAGTGAGGAAACGCGCCTTCTCTTCGCCCACGGCTCCTGCATTCGCCTCGGCCATGCTTCCAGTTTAGAGGCTAAGGGCGAGTTTGGCCATGTTCGGTGAGTCTGGGAGCTCCAGTGCTTCTCTCCGTAGTGACAGTTTCAACCCGAAGTTAGCTCGATTCTCGCCCCCTGCGTGTACCGTGCAGCGAAAACACCGTTCTTACTCCCCCGAAGCCCGAGAGCGCACGGCCCCTGACCCGTCTTATCGAGTGTGTCCTGGAGGGGGCTTCCCCGACCGTCCGGTGCGGCCAGGATCAAGCACGTGCTCCCGAGAACAAACTCGACGGCGCGCGTCTCCGGGGCACGAGCTTGCGAAGCGTGCGTCTTTGAAGAAACTGCGCGGGAGCACTCCTGAGCCTCGAGGCCGAGGAGCGCCGCGTACCGCCCGGTGCTTTTCACAAGATCCTTCACGGCCACGGTCACACGTGAAATTCCCTGGGCGGCATTCGGGTGCTCGGTTGCGGGTCCCCCCGGCACGCGGTGGGCCCGCGGAGTCACGTCGGCACAGAGGAAGGGAAGGTCGAACGCATCAGGAAAGCCGAACTGCCAAAAAAGCTGCGCTCCGTCCGGCCGCACGCGACCGCCTAGAACCGGCCCGCGTATCTCGACTCCCCGTTCCCCCGCAAGCGCGATGTCCCCGGAGATGTTCGTAGTCAGGAGAGCAAAATCCACGAGACCGGAACCCCGACTCTTCCAGTCACCCACGCGGCTGAAGGCGGGATGGACTGCCACCGCCTCCGTCGACCCCGCCGTGCTCGATACTGCGCGGAAGGCGATCAGCTCGAGGTAGCTGCCATCTGCGAAGCCAATCAGGGCGTTGTGAGTTCCGAGGTCTTTGTGCTTCCCTCCGGGCGTAACGGTAAAACCCAAGGTTGCAAAGTCAGCCGAGGCTCTCCCGAGATCGTCCACAACAAGAACCACATGATCGAGACGAAAAATACCCATCACCGTTTGCCGAGCTTGGTTGCGAGGAGTCGGGACATTTCGGGATCGATGTCGAATCCTTTCAGGCTCTCGAGCAGCCGACGATGGTCGCGCCGTATCGATAGCGGACTCAGTCTCCGGTGGACACCCTCCAAGTCGATCAACCAGACGCGCCAGCTGCTGTCAGGGCGAATCTCCGGATAGAAGTGCCTTGCCACGACTCCTCGCCACGCGTAACCGGCCGCGTGCATGCGGCGAACGGTCAAGGCGACCGCCTCGGCAAGCGGCTCCAGGCTTTCGACAGCGGCGCGCTCCTGGCTACCCGCCCGCAGCATATCGTGAAAGGATGTTGCCGCTGGAACGGCCCGCGTCACGACGGCGGAGCGCATCGATCTCGTCCTGTAGTAGAGGCCCAGAGGCTCCGCGGCATCGAGTCCCGCAGCTCGCAACCATGTCAGCCCCCACCACTCGCGGACCGGATCGCTCTGCCGCGCCTGGCCGCGGATGAGGTCTCCCCAGCGCGGAACCTGGCGCTTTCGGCGCCACTGTCGCTTGATAAAGATGCGCTCCCGAGTCCGCTTCGTCTCCAGCGTGGCGCTCGCGACCTCCTTGTGGGAATGGCGGTCCGGCTGCACGGCTCGACCCAGCCGGAAGACACTCTCGAGGTCCTCGAGGCCACAGGCCGTCAAGAACTCGCCCGCCTCGGGAGTACTAAAAATGATCTTTTCCTTCGTGCTCATGAAAGTCGAGGTGCGCCGGATGTCAGAATCGTACCCGCAAGAAGCGCATCTACCAACGTCTCATACTCCAGCGAAACCATTTACCCCCGCACCAGCACCCGGTAGAATCCCCGCTTCCGCTCTAACCATCGACTGCCGAAAGGGCGACTCATGGCCGACACCGCCTCTTCCGTTCCAGAAGACCTGGAAGAAGATCCCGTCTACATCCATACTCGCCGGGAAGCGATCTTCATCCTGGGCCTGTGGGCTTGCTGCTTTCTCTACACGATCACGTATTGCTATCTCACCGGATATCTGAGCCACGAGACTCACCGCCACCCCACCGGACCGGCCGTGGGCGCGGCGCTCGGCGACCTGGAGTCCTGGAACCGCAACCTGGAGTCGTTGAGCACGCCACTAGGGCTGGGAATTCCGGACTGGGTATTCTATGGGATCGTTATCCCCTGGGCCCTTTGCGCGCTGATCACGTTCTGGTTCTGTCTCTTTTACTACGTCGAGGATGACCTGGAGGCGGGCGCCGTCAGAAATCCGGAACAGCGGGACGCGCATGATTGAGACGCAGACCGCCACCATGATCACGTTCGTGATCTACATCCTCGCGACCTTCGTTCTCGCGGGCCTTTCCCACAAGCTTCTGAGCAAGAAATCTTTCCTGGGCGAGTACTTCCTGGGAAGCCGCGGCCTGGGCAGCTGGGCGCTGGCGTTCACCTTCGCCGCAACGAGCTCATCCGGCGGAAGCTTCACCGGCTTTCCTTCGTTGATCTACAGTTACGGCTGGATACTCGCCCTCTGGATCGCGAGCTACATGATCTTTCCCATCTGCACCATGGGCGTTCTGGGGAAGCGTATCAATCAGGTGGCGCGCAAGACGGGGGCCATCACCATCCCTGATGTGCTACGCGATCGTTTCAACTCTACCTCACTGGCTCTGGTCGCGACGTGTGCCATCATCTTCTTCACAACCTGCAATCTGATCGCCCAGTTCAAGGCGGGGGCGTTGATCATCGAGGAGACCTTCAACCTTTCTCCGGAGTGGGGATACGAGATTGGATTGGTCGTGTTTGCCGGAACAGTCATCTTTTACACCGCTTACGGTGGGTTTCGGGCCGTGGTCTGGACCGACGTAATGCAGGGAGTTGTCATGGGTGTCGGGATTGCGATCCTCTTGCCCATCGTCATCTGGAGAGGCGGTGGACTCACGGAGATCGACAAGCTGAACCGCGCAAGACCACCCACCCTCGTGACCTCGATGCCTGGCGACGACTACAATGATCTGGTGCTCAGAGCCCGTGGTGATTTCTATCCCGCGGGTCTGGACTATCACAAGCCGTCGAAGGCCGATGCATCGCCGCGCCTGAGCTGGGAACCCGGTGATGCCGTCGAGTCCGCGGTCATTGAGGTTTTCCTGGCAACGGATGCCCAGGGAAAGGTGACCTCAACCGGGAACGATGTAAAGAAGGCCATCGAAGAGCACCCGCAGCTGAAGCAGCTCGTGGAGGTGGATTACCCCTTCGAAAATAACGAAATCCAGTGGGGTGAAGATGGCAAGTCCATCGAGTTGGGAGCGACCGGAAAGATTCAGTTCGCAGATAGCGCAACCACAGCGAGCTTTGCCTTCGTGCGCGGGGATGAGGCTTTGTTCGGCCCCGGCCGCAACAACAAGGGGGATCCGTTTCTCCCCCTCGGCCTTGCGCTCTCGTTCTTCTTCATGTGGGCCATCACCGGCATGGGCCAGCCGGGCACGATGGTGCGCCTCATGGCATTCAAGGAAAGCCGTACGCTGAAGCGCGCCATCCTGACCGTGACGGTCTACTACTGTTTCATCTACTTGCCGCTGGTCTTCATCTTCGTCGCCGCCCGCAACATGTTGCCACAGCTGACACCGGAACACTCCGACAAGGCCATGGTACTGGTCAGCACTCGAGTGGTGGCAGAGATGGGCCTCGGCTTCCAGATCCTGGGGGCCATCTTTATCGCCGCCCCCTTCGCTGCGGTGATGTCGACGGTGGACAGCTTTCTCCTCCTCATCAGCTCGGGTCTCGTGCGAGATGTATATCAGCGAACCATCAATCCCCGCGTCAGCGAGCGCACCATGAAGCGCCTGAGCTACACGATCACGGTGGTCGTCGGTATCGCGGTGATGCTTTTGGCGACCTATCCCCCGGACTTCTTACAACAGATCATCGTCTTCACGGGAGGAGGCTTTGCCTCCGCGTTTCTGTGCCCCATGCTGCTCGGCCTCTACTGGAAAGGCATGACGGCTCCGGGGGCGCTGTCGGCCATGATCGGGGGCTTCGTGACCATCGTCACGCTCTTCGCACCGAGCTTCTTCGAAGGCGGCCGTATCGATGTCCTCGGAATGCACCCCATTGTGTGGGGGCTTTCGGTCTCCTTCACGCTCGGCATCGTGATCAGCAAGCTCACCGGGCCCGCACCCGGCAACCTGGTCAAACGCTACTTCTATCGCCCCAAGACGAAGTAGAGTTTCCCGACCCGGACCCCGTTCCCGTTCCCGAAAAGCGGCGGGAACACTAAACGCTCTGTCTAGGTTAAACTGACCGATTCACGTACCGAACGATCAACACCCCTTTGTGCCTTCCTGAATCACCTTGAACCTTCGAAAGTTACTCCTGCTCGGTCTCATTCACTTTTTCGTCGACACCTACGCATCGATTTTCGGGCCGCTCGTGGCGCTAGCTCGCTTCAGTGACCAACGGATCGGGGTCCTGGGGACTCTCTTCGGGGTCGCGACCTCCTTCACCCAGCTCGCCTTCGGGTATCTCGCCGATCGCTTCAACGTGCGGCTGCTCATTCTGTGCGGCCTTGGAATGGCCGCTATCTTCATGTCAACTGCCGGAAACCTCGTCAGCCAGCCGGTCGCCTTCGCCGCTGCCTTGATGCTCGGCGGCCTCGGGATTGCGGCCTTCCACCCGGCGGCGGTCGTGATGGCAGCGCGGACCCTGCCCGAGCGACCGACAGCAGCTGTTTCTGTTTTCATCGCCATGGGAACGATAGGCTTTGCGGCGGGGCCGGTCCTTTACATGCTCTTTGCTCGAACCTATGGCCTGAACTCGACCTTCATCCTGCTCGTTCCCGGACTCTTGCTCTTACCCCTGGTCTTGAAGCTTCCGCGGCGCAGGCCGGAAGAGCGAAGGCGGGAGTCCCCGTCGTCCCGCCTTGCCGGCGTACGAAGCTTCCTCATCGCCTACGGACCCGCCCTTCTCCCGATTTACATCCTCGTGGTCGTGCGCTCCATGGTGCAGACTTCGGTGATCCAGTTCCTGCCGAAACTCATGCTGGAGCGCGGCCACACGACTACGGAGGCGGGTCTCGCCAGCACGGTCTACACCGCGGGAGCTGCCCTCGGAATGCTCTGCTGCGGACTTCTCGCTACCCGCTACAATCGGCGCTGGCTGCAAGCGATTTCGCTGATCGCCGGCGTGCCCGTGACGCTCCTCTTCCTGCGGTGGTCAACGCTTCCCCTGATCCCCGTGCTAGGCCTTCTCGGTATGGCGGGCTTCTTCGTGCTGTCGACGAACACCATGCACATCGTCATGGGTCAAGAGCTTTCGCGGCGGCATGCGAGCACCATCTCGAGCCTCGTCATGGGCTTCGGCTGGGGCATCGGTTCGCTGGGCTCGTACCTCGTGGGAGTTCTGGCCGACCCGCAGCGGCTGGGACTGGGACTCGAAGTCGCGCTTTCCATCGTCTGCGTTCTGCCGCTTCTGACGCTGCCCCTCACCTTCTACTTGCGCAGTCGGCCCATCGAGGCTGCAGTGGAAGGCGCGGCTCGTGCGGAGCCGGTACCCGGGTAAGCACTGAGATGACTGGCAAAACCACCTATGATTGCATCGTGATCGGGGTTGGCGGGGTGGGAAGCGCTGCCCTCTATCACCTCGCCCGCCGCGGGGCAAAGGCCCTCGGACTGGACCGCTTTCCACCCGGCCACGACCGGGGAAGCTCCCACGGTGAAACGCGCGTCCTCCGCCAGGCGTACATCGAGCATCCGGACTACGTGCCCCTGGCGCAGCGATCCTACGCCCTCTGGCAGGAGCTTGCAGGCAAGCGTCGAGAGGCGCTGTACACGGAGGCGGGATTCCTCCAGGTGGGACCGGCGGAAGGGGCTGTCATCCAGGGAGTGCTCGAGAGCGCGAAGGAGCACCGCCTCGACGTCGAAGAGCTCTCGGCCACGGACGTGGAGCGCCGATTTCCGGCTTTCCGCGTGCCGGAGTCCATGAAGGGGGTGTTCGAGAGTCGGGCAGGATTCCTTGCGGTGGAGGCCTGCGTCCGCGCTCACGCCGAGGAGGCGATCCGTCTCAGCGCGACCGTCCGCTCCGACGAGCCGGCCCTGTCCTGGAAGGCCGAGGGGACGGGGGTGGTCGTCACGACTGCGCGAGGGTCCTACTCCGCGGGAAGCCTGATCATCGCCGCCGGAGCCTGGGCTCCCGCTCTCCTGGCCGAGCTCGGAATTCCCTTCGAGGTACGGCGGAAGCCCCTCTTCTGGTTTGCCGCCGAACCTTCGTACTCCGTTTCAAACGGCTGCCCCTGTTTTTTCTTCGAGACTCAGAAAGGGTTGTTCTACGGCGTCCCCGGGATCGATGACCTGGGTGTCAAAGCCGCAGAGCACACCGGCGGCGACCCGGTCGAGAACCCACTGGAGGTCGATCGCGGGCTTCAGGTCGAAGACCAGAGGCGGGTTGAGGAGTTCCTCGAGGCGCACCTGCCAGGAGTGAGCCGTGCGCTCACCAAGCACGTCGTGTGCCTCTATACGATGACACAGGACGAGCACTTCGTGGTCGACCGCCATCCCACGAACAAGCACGTCGCTTTCGCCGCCGGTCTCTCCGGACACGGCTTCAAGTTCGTCCCCGTACTCGGCAAGGCGCTCGCAGAGCTCGTCCTCGAGGGCAAGGCCCAGGCGCCTATTGGGTTTCTGAGTGCGGGGCGAAAGTCTTGATCCTCTGCTGTGGGCGGTCGGGGGACCGCCCACAACGAAGATGAATGATTCAAATTCACTGTTCTTTAGTCATCCACCTCGCCCCCACGACCCTGCCACCCAGCTCCGCTGAAATCTGGCTGAGGTTCTCCCAGAGGTACTCGGCGTAAGTCGAGTCCACCCAGATGCGGTACACCGGGAGTCCGTCGATCGGAGCGAAGATCACCGCAACGGACACAACGGCAAAACGCGTGTAGATGAGGCGTCCGGCAACCACCTCGCTGAAGTCGACGCCACAAACCTGAGCCAGCGGCTCGAGCGCTCGCACTCCGCTGAGCAAGAAAGTGGCTTCCTGTCGTTCCACGCGGTAAACCCCGCCTCGGACTCCTCCTTCGGCCGACCCGAGTTGCTCGGACAGCTCCCGAACCCCTCCGCCGGTCCTATCGGACTCTCCCTTCAGGCCGTCCTCGAGTAGGAACTCGTTGCCACCGATCCGCGCGATGATGCCGTCAACGCCCCGACTCCGAACCTCATAGATGTCCTCTGGAACTTCAATACCGCGCTCTTTCAGCCACGCAGCTGCCTTCTTGCCCTTCACGCCGAGCTTCGGCAGCGCGCTCAAGTCGCAGAGCCCGAGGGTCCGTGCGGCAATTGTTTCAGCGTCCGGATCGCCGAAGTGAAGCGCCAAGGGCGTGCGCCCAGCGTGGCCCCAGTGAGCGCCGAGAAATTCGAGGATGTGTTGAATCGGGCTGCAGCCCGTGAGCTTATCCATGGGTTAACAGTCCGTTGAAAAAGTGCTTCTTAGCGAGAAGCGAGACATTTTCGTTCAGATCAAGGAGCAAAACGGAGGCGATATCGGGGATATCGTCGAGTATTTGCGACGCGGAGATGGGCGAAAAGGGCCGGTTGGCGTAGAACATGACTTTTTCAACGGGCTGTTAGGGTCTGTCTGTGATTCTCTGGGTCATAAAACGGAATGGAGGTGACCGTTGCCTCGACCAGATCGCTGCCCTCAACGCGGATGCGTACCTTCGTGCCGGACTCGGCCAGGTCGGGCCGGACGTACGCGAGGCCGACGGGGTGGCCCAGCGTCGAGCGCTTCGCGATGCTCGTAACGCGTCCAACGATCTCGTCGCCATCGAATATCAGGTGGCACTCTTCCGGCAGCGACCCACGCCCATCATTTCCGAAAGATATGCCGACGAGCCGCCGTGAAGCCGGCTGCTTGCGAAGGATAGCGAGGCTGCGCTGCCCGACGAAGAACGGCTTGTTCTTGCCTATGGCCCAGGCTACGTCCGCCTCGTGGGGAGTCGTCAATGCGTCGGTGTCCTGGCTGACGATGAGGTGGCCCTTCTCCAGGCGAAGCAGGCGTTGCGCCTCGACGCCGAAAGGGCGGATACCGAATGAGCGACCGGCTTCCATCAAGCTTTCCCAGACGTGGAGGGCGTGCGCCACCGGTACGTGGATCTCGTAGCCGAGCTCGCCGACGAAACCCACCCGAAGGACCGTGGCCGGAATATTTGCGACCCGACCCTGGCGCGCGCAAACGTATGGAAACGCGTCCGCAGAGAGATCGATGTCCGTCAGCGGTGCGAGCAGCTCCCGGCACTGCTGTCCGGCAACGTTCATCGCCCCTAGCTGGCCAGTCGAATCGATCAGCTCGACGTCCATTTTCCAGATCAATGCCCAGCGCTGCATCTCGCGGAAGAAGGCAGCCGCGCCAGACGTCGTGGTCGTGAGGTAGAATTGATCGTCCGCCAGGCGCACAACGACACCGTCTTCGATGATGATGCCCATCTCATCGCAGGCAACGCCGTATCGAACCTTTCCAACCGCCTGCTTGGCGAACCGCCCGGTGTACATCCGCTCGAGAAAGGCGGCGGCATCCGGCCCACAGACGCGGATCTTACCCAGCGTGCCCACGTCGATCAGCCCGACCCGCTGCCGTACGTTAGTCGCCTCATCCAGGATGACCTCATCCCGGTCCCGGCCCCGCGTCCGGTAGTACTCAGGGCGCAGCCAGGAACCGACGTGGATGAACTCAGCGCCTGCCGCGCCATGCCACCCGTGCATCGGCGTCCGGCGCAGCGGGTGAAACCGCCGCCCGGCAAGGGTCTCGAGCGACACCGGATGGTGAAACGGCCGCGAAGTCGTCGTGCCCGTCTCGTTGATGGATTTACCGTTCAATCGCGCGAGGACCCGCACGGTGTTCATGTTCGAGAGCTTGCCCTGGCTCGGACCCATGCCCACCGTCGTGTAACGTTTGAGGAGCTCGACGTTGTCGTAGCCTTCCTGGTGCGCGTTGACAAAGTCAGCGAGGTGCAAGTCCTCATCGAGGTCGACGAAATTCTTTTTCCCCTTGTGCTCGAATATCGGGTAGGGGTGGCTGGGGGGCGGCCCGCGGTGGACGATCGCTTCGGGGACGGAACCGTCAAAGCGGCCAAGGGATTTCGCCGCCTCGAGGCCTGCCCGACGACCGTCCGCGATTTGATCCTCGAGCGTGAACACGCCGTTGACGCGTCCTGCGGCGAAGACGGTGTCGGGCAACCGCTCCGGGACGAACTGCTCGACCGTTTCCGTATAAGTGAAACGTGCGCCCGCCTGGTAGAGCAGGTCGCCGGTAGGCGTCCAACCAACACTGACGGCGATCCCGTCGCAAGGAATTTCGATCTGCGAGTCCAGGATCGGCCTGCCTTTCTCGTCGAGCGAGCAGAGGAGCACGGCGTCAACGCAGCGTCCACCACCGGCAGGGATCGCCTCGAGAACGGTATGACGTTCGAGCACATCGATTCCAGCGTCGCGGACGCGGCTACCGAGGTCGGTCGTTTCACCGGAGGAGCGCAGATCGACCACGGCCGCGACTTCCACTCCGGCCTCGTCGAGGTCCAGGGCTACCCGGTAAGCGTCACTCCCCGCACCCAGCACGACGCACCGGTCAAACGGCTTGACGGCGTAGAGCCGGATCAGCCTTTGAGCCGCCGAGCCGAGCAGCACGCCGGGCAGGTCGTTGTTCTGAAAGACGGCGGGCTGCTCGATACAGCCGCTCGCGACGAGCATCGCCTTCACGCGCAGCTTGGTCAGATGCGTCTCGTCAACCAACGCGATCCACTGATCCGCGTAGCAGCCGGCAGCCTGCGTCGAGCAGCGCAGCTCGACGTTCCCGAGCGCAGTGACCTTCGCGAGCAAGCTCTGAAGGCGTTCTCTGCGCTCGGCGCCTCGGCCGTACTGCCAGGCGAGGCTACCCCCCGGGCGCGGCTCTTCTTCGACAACCATAACGCGCAGGCCGCGCTCTGCAGCAGCGATCGCTCCGGAGAGGCCGGCGGGACCCGAACCCACGACGAGCAGATCACAGAACGCGTAGTCCTTCGCGGTGGGTGTAGCCACATTCGCCGGGTGGACCTTCCCCAGCCCGGCCACCTTCCGCATCTGGTTTTCATAGAACGGGAAGAGCTTACGTGGCGTGTGAAACGCCTTGTAGTAGAAGCCGACGGGAAGGAAAGCGCTGAAGGACTCCGTGATACTGAGGCCATCGCGATCGAGCCCTCCCAGGGTGTTGACTGCCCGGACGTCGAGCCCGTCGGCGATGGGCAAGACGTCACCGCGCAGGTTCGTGCGTCTGCGGTCCTCGACCATGACGTTGACGTCGTGATTGGCAAGGCTATAGATGCCACGCGGCCGGTGATACTTGAAGCTGCGTCCGAGCAGGCGTACATGGTTGGCCCACAGCGCGCTCGATAGAACGTCGCCCGAGTATCCGCGGTATGCCCGGCCCTCGAAGCGAAACTCGACAGGCCGGCTCCGGTCGATCCACTCTCCTTGCTGGGCGGGCAGTCGGCTGTTCATCACCCCTCCGCTGCTTCGTAGAGGTAAGTGCGGATGATGTGGTCGGTCGTGTTGTCCCGCTCGGCGATGAACCAGGTGCCGCTGGCGATGTGGTGCCACCACTCACGCTTGACACCGGGCTCGCCGGAACGCTGAAACACGTAGCCGGCCCACGCTTCATCGCTCGTCTTCTCAGGGTCCGGCATTTCACGAACCTCGCCGCCGAACTGGAACTCCTGAATGGGCCGAGGGCCGTTGATGGGGCAGCGGAGAATCTTCATGAATCTCTAAATAATGAATAGTAACCCGAAGCGTAAGCGAGGAGACGCAGCGCTGTGAGCCCTCGCTAACGCTTCGGGTTATGATAGGGTGGTATGAGCAGCCTAAAAAACTCTGTCAACTTGAGTAAATCACTAAAAATCCGGACTAATGGCCAACGGACGCGGCGCCCTTCTCGCCAACGAGCCGGAACTGATCGAAACGGGAAAGCTGGAATGGCTGAATCAGCTCGTGATCGTGATCGTGCGCAACGGTGTAGGCCATCGTCTTGCCACTGATCGGCGTGGCTTTGAATCCCCACGTGCCCCAGCCGGCGTCGATGTAGAAACCTCGGACGGGTGTCGTTCCCATGATCGGGGAAAAATCGGGGGTCATGTCACTCAGACCCGCCCACTGTCGCAGGACCTTGATATTCCCGATCGAGGGGAAGAGGTCCAGCAAGTGGCCCGCCAAACCCTCGGCAAAGTCGAGCGTCGAACGGCTGGAGATGAGCTCGTAAGGGTCCAGCGAGGCGCCGGCAACGAGCTCACCACGCGACGACTGGCTCACGTACAGATGGAGGCTCGCCGAGACGACGATGTGGTGGAGCCAGGGCTTGAGCGGCTCAGTGACCAGCGCCTGCAGCGGGTGGACAACGAGCGGTGAGCGCAGGCCGACCATCTTCGTGATGTGCGTCGTCCAGCCGGCGACTGCAGAAAGCACCTTTCGCGTCTTGATGAAGCCCTTGCGCGTGTGGACACCGACGACCCCACCGTCCTCCACCTCGATGCCGGTAACGGCGGTCTGCTGATGGATCTCGACACCGCGGCGATCGGCTCCGCGTGCGTAGCCCCAGGCGACCGCGTCGTGCCGAGCGATGGCCCCCGGTGGGTGGAAGAGGGCGCCGTAGATCCGCGACTGACCGCCACAGCTCAGATCGATCTCCGGAACCGACTTCTTGATGAACTCCGGACCGACGATCTCGCTGTCGATTCCCAGGTGCTTGTTGACCTCGGCGCGCCACCTCTGCGTGCGCAGCGAGGCGGGGGAATGGGCCAGGGTGAAGTGGCCCCGCTCCGAGTAGAACAGATTCAGGTTCAGCTCGCGGGAAAGATCACGAAAGAGCTCGAGGCTCGCGTCATAGAACCTGGCCCCCTCGGGGGTGAGGTAGTTCGAGCGGACGATGGCAGTGTTGCGGCCGGTGCCCCCCCCGCCGATATAGCCCTTCTCGAGAACGGCGACGTTGGTCACCCCATGATCCAGGGCGAGGTAGTACGCCGCCGCGAGACCGTGGCCGCCCCCGCCAATGATGACGGCGTCGTACTCGCCCTTGAGCGCCGCCGGGGACCGGAACATCCGTTGCTCCGGGTATCGCTTGCTGAGTGCGAACTTGAGCAATCGATAGGGCATGATGGGTCAGCTTCGGGGGTTGCAACAGAGCGGGCGCGGCGAGGTCAGGGCGAAGGGCGACATTAGAAGCGGCATCTTAGAAGAACGTCAGGTACTCGTCGATCTCCCACTGGGTGACCTGATTGTCGTAGGTCTCCCACTCCGTCGTCTTGACCTGGATGAACTCGTCGGCGATGGGTCCCAACGCCCCCTGAATTACTTCGTCCCCGCGCAACTCTTCGAGGGCCTCCCACAAGGACTGTGGAAGAATTCCGATGCCCTTCGAGCGGATCTCCTCGAGGGATCGCTCGTACATGTTGCCGAGGTTCGGCTCGCCGGGGTCGATCTTCTTTGCTATGCCGTCCATCCCGGCAGCGACATAAGCAGCCAGCGCCAGGTACGGGTTGCAGCCGGCGGATACGGTGCGGTCCTCGAAGTGACCCGGCCCGGCGGTACGGATCATCTGGGTCCGGTTGTTGTCCCCATACGTGATGAAGGCGGGCGTCCAGGTAAATCCCGACCGGCTCGAGTAGATGCCCGTGCCCAGTTGCAGTCGCTTGTAACAGTTGACCGTCGGGCTGGTAACCGCACACAGCGCCCGGGCGTGCCGGAGGACGCCACCGACGAAGTGGTACCCCTGTTCCGAGCACCCCAGACCGCGCTTGTCCGTAGCATCCTCGAAAATGCCCTTGCCCGTCTCGGCGTCGGCGAGGTGGTAGTGGACGTGCAATCCACTCCCCGTACGATCGCTGAACGGCTTCGGCATGTGCGTGGCGATGGCGCCGAACTTCTTCGCGATCTGTGAAGTGGCCATCTTGAAAAAGATGACGCGGTCGGCTGTCGTCAGGGCGTCCGCGTACTGGAAATTCACCTCGAACTGGCCGTTGCCGTCCTCGTGGTCCGTCTGGTACACCCCCCAGCCAAGGTTGTTCAGCGCCCCCGTCAATTCCTGCAGATACGCGATGGCGGGCGCCATGGAGCGAAAGTCGTAACAGGGCTTCGCCAGGCCATCGACGCGGTCAGGGTTCCAGGGAGCGATCGACCCATCTTCGTTGCGTACGACGAGGAAGTGCTCGGGTTCCATGCCGACGTTGAGAACGTAGCCCTTCTTCGAGACCTCGTTCAGCACGCGCTTGAGATTGGTGCGGGGACAGTAGGGATGGGACTTCTCGTCGACGTAAAGGTCGGCCGCGAATCTGGCCGTGTTGGGGAGCCAGGGGAGCGGGGTGTAGGTGTCAAGATCGATGCGAGCCAGCATGTCGTGGGCATGCGGTCCCTGGCCCATGCCCCAAACGGCCGCGCCGGCGAACCCCGCCCCGACGTCGATGGCGTCGTCCAGGCAGGATGCGGGAATCATCTTCACCTTCGGTGTTCCGTTCATGTCCACGAACTGCACAAGAAGGAACTCTATCTTGTCTGCCTCGAACCGCCTGCGGACACTCTCGCGATCAGCCATTGGTACACCCATGTTTATGTATGTGGAATGCAAACCGCGTTCAGAACTCTGGGACAGACTACGTTTTCACCGAACGCGAGGAGTCGGTTTTAGGAGAAACCGCGGGAAAAATCAACGCTCTCCCGGCAAGACCAGAGTAAACTGAAGGTCCTCACCTGCTGAGGAAACAGGGGGGTGTTATGAGGTACTGCACTAATCGTTTGTGTGCCAGCGTGGCGGCAGTCGTGCTGGCTTTTGCACCCACGGTCGGGCAAGAGGCTGGTTTTCGCGTCGAATTCGATAGTACGGGCGTTGGGCCCACGCGCGTCGAACACATCGAGCAAGGAAACCTCATGACGACGACCCTCACTCTTGCTCCGGGTGTGGCATTCTTTACTGTTAAGGTGGGCGTCGACCTCATATCGGCAATCGAGCCTTGCGCTTCGGTCCCCGAGGCCTGTGACGGCTCCGAGAACTTCCGCAGCGACCACCCGGTGGTCTTCGGCTGCTCCGACAACGTGGACAACGACGGCGACGGCATTACCGACAGCGATGATCCCGACTGCATCGGAGTTCAGGGGTGGTCCCTGTCGGTGGAGACCGAAGACTGCTTCGGTATCGCAGACGCTACGACGGTTGGAACGGCGGTGCCTCAAGCGGTCGACCCTGTCGGAAGCTTCGCGACGACCGAGGTCGTCGCTCCGAACCTCAACGGTGGTAGGAAGGGCGCGGTCAGCCGTGTCGTTCTGTCCGTCCTCAACCCGGTCATCCTGGATCAGGTCGGTGAGTTTCGGATCTTGAACCTGACAGTGTTCATCGACGTCTCGGGGCTCGGACCAGGCGAGATGGCCGGCCCCTGCAGGATCAGCGTACTGAACACCGCGGAGGGGGAGCCGCCACTCTTCGTTGGGGGTCTGCCCGTCACGACGGCAGTATCGGTTAACAATCAAACTCGAGCTCCGAGCATCCGGAACCTCGCAATCGTGGCGAGGGTAGAGCTTCCCTTCCGCCGCGGGGAGTGCAACAACGACGGGTCCCTGGATCTCTCCGACGGCATCTTCGTCCTGGGATATCTGTTCCAGGGAGGCCTTGTACCAGCCTGCCTGGAAGCGTGCGATATGAACGGTGACGGCACGCTCGACGTGTCGGATGCGGTGTTTCTGCTGAACTTCCTCTTCGTAGGAGGTGTCCCACCGCCGCCGCCGTTTCAGGAGTGTGAAGATCATCCGGGAAGCCTTGGCTGCGAGGATTCGAACTGTTAGAACCGACCCTAGCAGAGCGGCCAAGTTCCTGGGGAAAACTCAACGCCCTTGTGAAGTGTGGTCGCCCTGACCGGGGATCCACTCCGTGCCGGCCAGCGGCAGCTTCGCCATGGCTGCGGCCTCGACGGTGAGCGCGACGAGGTCTTCGCGCTCCAGGTTGTGCACGTTCGACTTGCCGCAGGCTCTTGCCAGCGTGGTCAGCTCCAGGGTCAGGACGCTCAGATAGTTCCGCAACCGGCGGGCCCCTTCATCGACCGTGAGCCGCGTCTGGAGGTCATCGTCCTGGGTCGTGATGCCCACGGGACACTTGCCGCTCTGGCAATGGTGGCAAAAGCCCGGCGCGGTATCGAGCTTCTCGTAATCGCCGGTCACGTCGACGGGTACGTTATCCTTGTCCAGGTAGTGAGGACTGTTACAACCCAGGGCGATGAGCACGCCCTGACCGAGGGACACGGCATCGGCGCCCATGGCGAGCGCCTTCGCGGCGTCGGCACCGGTTCGAATCCCCCCCGAGATCACGAGTTGCACTTTGCCCACCATATCCATCGCTGCCAGGGCCTCGACAGCCTGGCGCAACGCAGGCAGCGTCGGAATTCCGGCGTGCTCGATGAAAACCTGCTGGGTGGCGGCCGTACCTCCCTGCATACCGTCGAGGACGACCACGTCGGCCCCGGCCTTTATCGCGAGCTTGACGTCATTGTAGACGCGCGACGCGCCGATCTTGACGTAGATCGGCACCTCCCAGTCCGTCAGCTCCCGCAGCTCCTGGATCTTGATCGCCAGGTCGTCCGGCCCCGTCCAGTCAGGATGGCGGCAGGCCGAGCGCTGGTCGATGCCCTCGGGCAACGTGCGCATTCCTGCCACGCGAGCGCTGATCTTCTGACCCAGCAGCATGCCGCCCCCACCCGGCTTGGCTCCTTGACCCACCACCATCTCGATGGCGTTCGCCTTGCGCAGGTCATCGGGATTGAAGCCATACCGCGAAGGCAAGCACTGATACACGAGCGTCTTGGAGGACTGCCTCTCCTCCGGCGTCATGCCACCGTCGCCGGTCGTCGTTGAAGTACCGACGGCCGTCGCAGCTCGACCCAAAGCTTCTTTCGCGCGCGCCGACAGCGCCCCGAAGCTCATCCCCGCAATCGTGATGGGGATCTCCAGCTCGATGGGCTTCTTCGCGAACCTCGTCCCGAGCACGGTCTTCGTTTCACACTTCTCCCGGTAGCCTTCGAGAGGGTAGCGCGACATGGACGCTGTCAAAAAAATGAGGTCATCAAACGTCGGCAGGGACCGCTTGGCGCCCATCCCGCGGATATCGTACACCCCGTGCTCCGAGGCATAATTGATGTATGAAATGATATCCCGGTTGAAGGAGAAGCTTTCTTCGTGTTTACCCATACGCCCCCCGATGCTCCGCGTTCCAGTGATACAGCGTCCTCGCCGACGCAACGCGTTTGAATTCTCCGGGCTCATGCTCGAAGCCGGCCTTCTTCAAGAGCTCGGCGACCGACGCGCGATCTGCTTCCGTCATCGGCTCTTCCCTGGCGTCGGCCCCCAGGCCGTGAATCTTGCCACGCACGTAAATCACTGCTTCGTATAGAGAATCTCCCAGGCCTGCGCCCGCGTCGCCGCATACGACCAGGCGTCCGGCTTGCGCCATGAAACCCGAGACGTGGCCGACGTTCCCGCCGACCACGATATCACATCCCTTCATCGAAATGCCGCAGCGGCTTGATGCGTAGCCTTCGATGACGACCAGTCCGCCCTGTCCGGATGCCGCGGCGCCGGTCGAGGCGTTTCCCTTGATGCGCACGGTGCCCGACATTATGTTCTCGGCAACTCCCGTACCGGCGTTACCGTGAACGGTGACACTGGCGTGCTTGTTCATCCCGGCAACATAGTAGCCCGCGTGACCGCGAACGTGGACGCTCGCCTGGGCATCCAGACCCACGGCGATGCCGTGCATACCGGCAGGGTTCAGGATCTCCACAGTCCCACCCTTCTGCTCAGGGATTTTGTGGTGCAAGTAGTCATTGACCTCGCGCAATGTCATGCGCGACAGGTCGAGTGCGATACCGGGTTTCACACCTTCCATGAATAAACTTTTTCGGGCTGGGGTTCGAAGATGTGGGCCTCCGCAATTCCTGGCAGGTGAGCGAGGGAGCGAAACTCAGAGCTGATGGCCACGTACTCGTCGGTCTCCGCCACCACAGCCGGCTTGCACGCGAACGGGTCGCGTACGAGCGTGATCTGGTCCGGCGTTGCCATCAGGAGGGTGTAAAAGCCGTCAAGCTTCCGAAACGCGTGGTGGAGCGCGGTGTCGAGCGCGTCCGCCTGCGCGAGACGCCACTCGATAAACCGGCAAGCCGCCTCGGTGTCGTTGTCGGTCTCGAACGCGATGCCTTGCGACTCCAGCATGCGCCGGAGCATGTAGGGGTTGGACAGCGATCCGTTGTGTACCAGACAGAAGTCCTCGCCGGCGGTGAACGGGTGGGCGTGAATCGGTGTCACCTCTGACTCGGTCGCCATCCGCGTGTGTCCCACGCAGTGGCTGCCGGTCAACTCTGCGAACCGGTAGCGCTCGGCGATCTCGTTCGGGAAGCCCATGTCCTTGTAGAGATCGATGGCGCGCCCGACACTCAGGAGGTGAACGGACGGTACCGAGTCCTCGAGCCAGCCCCGCAGGCGGGACGGCTCTACCGACGACACGAGCACCGCGTGATTGGAAAGTGGCTCGATCCGCGCCGATGCGGCTTTGCCATCGCCGGCCTCACCCTGGAACGTCTGCCGGAACGATTCCAGCAGTCCTTGCCAGTCGTAGCCGCGATCGGCAGTAAACAGGCTGAACCTGCGGCTACCGTCCGCCACCGGCTGCCCGAAAATCGCCATGCCCCCGGAGTCCGGCCCGCGCTCGGCCATGCAAGTGAACATGGGCGTCATCAACCGGCCGAGATCTCGACGCTTCTCGCGCTTCTTCAGCAGCAATCCGACGATTCCACACATTTCGTTCTACTGGTTTTGCCGAGCCCGTGCCCCTGCCCGAGCCCGTGCCCGAAGAGGTAGGCAAACAGGCTCGGGCTCGGGCACGAATGAAGATAAGTAAAAATCGTGTAATAAGAGTTTGCCCCCACCCGGGCGCGAGTCAATAGGGGAAGGCGACGACTTCGGCCTCCCCGCCGCAGTATCGCCGGACCTTTTGAGCCGTTTCGGCAAAGACCCGCTCGAGATTCTGCCGGTCGTGCGCCGTGGTCGACTCGATGATCAGGAGGATGTTGCTGGCGTCGGCGGTAACCTTGCTGAAGTCCGCCTGCAGCACGTCGAGTCGGCAGATGACGCGGTTGCGGGCGTCCACGTAGCCAAACTCACCCGCAACGACCTCCTCGGCCTCCCCCCTGCCGAGTGGCGTGAAGCTCTCGTCCCCCCGGAAGAGACGTAACTCGACGGGAGCGGCTAGACGGTCGAGGTCGTGCGCCCCCAGGCTGCAGCGGCTCTCGACCGAGATCAGGTTGTAGGCGTCGACAAGACTGTTGACGCTGGGAAGCGCTTCACGTTTCAAAGCAAAACGCAACAAGCTCTCGACCGACGGTGGGTGCTTACGGGGTTTGACGCCGACCTTCCTGAGGATCTCGTGGTATTTCACTATCTCGGGAAGCGCGCGGATCTCCGACGGGCTCGAATAGCGGGCCCGGATGGCGCGAGCGGCCGCGGCGATCTCCGCACGCAGCTCCGCCCCGGCAGCGGAGATTCTCACGCCACCAAAAACGATCGCCCCGGCGCGCAAACCGAGGTCGAAGCAGTCCTCTGACTCCAGGAAGATCTTGGTGCCCAATTTCAGAAACGGCTCAACGGCCCGTGAACCGCCTCACACTAAACCAACCGGAGACCGCGTTGCAAGGGTACTCGCGGGAAGTCCTCTGTTGTGGGCGGGTCTCCCGACCCGCCCACCCAGACGACCGAAGGTCTCCCTCCCTACCGCTTCAGGATTGCCTTTTCCTCGAACCTGGTGCAGGCTTCCACCCTACGTTTTGGAAGGATGGCGATCATGGGCTCCCTGAGCTGGCTCGACTGGACGATTTGTATCGGCTACCTGGTGGTCGTGCTCGCGATGGGGTCGTGGTTCGCACGCAAGCAGCAAACGAACGAGGACTACTTCGTCGGCGGGCGAAGCATGCATTGGCTGCCGATCGGCCTCTCCCTCTTCGCCTCCATCTTCAGCTCGCTCTCGTTCGTGGGGCTTCCACGGGAAGCGGCCTATGACGATTACCACCTCTACCTCGCCATCCTCATCATCCCGTTCGTGGCCATGCCCATCGTATCGCGGGTCTTCCTGCCGCTCTACCTGCGCCTGCGCGTCACCAGCGCCTACGAGTATCTGGAGCTTCGCTTCAACCGCCCGCTTCGCCTCGCGGCCAGCTTCCTCTGCTCGCTTTACATGTTCGGCTGGATGGGCGCCATGCTGCTCGCCGTCGGCGTGATCCTGCAGGCCGTGCTGGGCCTGGATGAGACGCAGCTGCTCTGGACACTCGTCTTCACCGGTCTCTTCGCCACACTCTACACGACGTTCGGCGGGGTCAAGGCCGTGATCTGGACCGATGTCTTGCAAGCCATCACCCTCGGCGGGGGCATGCTCGTCGTCCTCTTTCTGACGGTGGGACGTATCGACGGCGGCTGGTCCACGGTGTGGGAGGTGGGGACCCGGTACGACAAGTTCGAGATGTTCGAGATGCGCTGGGACCCGACCGATCGAGGCAATTTCTTCTCCGCGTGTGCTTTCGGCGTCTTTGTTTACATCTCCAGCTTCGCCGTCTTCCAGGGCGCAGTGCAGCGCTACGTCGCCATGCCCACCGTCAAAGTTGCCCGGACGTCCCTCGTCCTGAATGCGACCTTGACCGTCGTCGTCTGCCTCCTGTTCTTCCTCGTCGGTACCACACTCTTCGGCTTCTACCACCACGCTCTGCCGGCCGGAGCGGAGGCGGGCAGCGGTTTTCCGGCGCTGCCGCCGGGTAAACAGGATCAGCTGCTGCCCCTTTTCGTGATGAACGAGCTCCCGCAGATCGGGCTGATGGGGCTCTTCCTCGCGGCACTGTTCGCCGCCGCCATGAGCAGCGTGGACAGCGGCATCAACTGCCTGACGGCGCTCGTGGTCAGTGACTGGCTCTCGAATCGGAAGATGGGGGTGCGCTTCAGCCGGGTCCTGTGCTTCTCGTTCGGGACCGGCGTCATCTTGACAGCGGTCATCCTGCAGACCTGGGAAAACAACGTCTTCGACACGGTCATGATGATCGCCGGGACCTTCTTCGGCCCGCTCCTCGGAATCTTCCTCCTCGGTATCTTCGTGAAGCGAGCCAACGTATGGGGCGCGGCTGCCGGTTTTCTCGCCTCGCTGGCAAGCGTCGGCTGGGTCCTGTGGACTAAAGACACGAACCAGATCTCCCACTGGTGGTACGCGGCGTTCGGGTGCCTACCCATGCTGGTCGTGGGAACGCTCGTGAGCCTCCTGTTTCCGCCACCGCCGCGGGAGAAGACGGAAGGGTTGGTGCTGGGACGTTCGTTGAGATGGGAGGGGGAATGAGCGCAGGGGCGCAGGGGCGCGGGCGCAGAGTTATCCACGCGCGAGCGCCAGCGCCAACCGGCACCCTCCGAGGTACTCCTTGATGTCGGCGTACTCCTCGACGGTGTGAGCACCGTGCTGGCCCGCTCCCAGGGTAACGGTCGGGACCCCCTTCGCGTTCAGGTAGTTGGCATCGGTTCCGCCGTTCACGACCAGCAGTGAGGGTTTCCAGCGAAAGGACCTGATTTGCTCCAAGGCCAGTCGCACGACAGGGGCCTCCTCCGCAAGTTGATAGGCTTCGTAGTCCGCTCTCGCGGTGAAGCGGACCCTACCGGCCTTGCCGTCCTTGTTCTTGACGCTTTTGGCCGCTTTTTCGAAGGCCCGGCGATAGGTAATCGTAATCTCACGCCGAAAAGCGCCCTGGTGGCTCCGCGACTCGCCCTGCACGTAAACCCGGTCGGTCACCTGATTGGTCGCCTCACCGCCACGGACGATGCCGACGTTGGAAGTGCCTTCCTTCCTGCCCTTGCGGACCTTCCCGAAGTACCCCTTGCGGGCGACTTCGTCGATGGCCCGACTCGCGATGAGGATCGCCGAGACGCCATCTTCGGGATGCACGCCCGCATGGGACGAGCACCCGACGACATCCACTTCCCAGCGGTCCGCGCCGATGGCGCCGACGACCAGGACTCGGGGGTCCCCGGAATCTATGTTGAAGCCGATTTTCGGCTGGCCAAGATCACGCATATTGACGTGGCGAACGCCGCTCAGCCCGACCTCTTCGCCCACCGTGAGGAGCACCGTCAAAGGCGGTCGCGGCAGGTTGTGATTCAGAAGCGCTTCCACCAGGGTCACAATGCAGGCCACCGCGGTACGATTGTCCGCCCCGAGCGCCGTGGCTTTCTTCGAGACGATTCGGTTGCCTTTTCTCACGGGGACGGCACCGCGGCAAAGCGGTACGGTGTCGAGATGTCCCATGAAAAGCCGCTGCGGCGCCTGGATCGTACCGGGGATCCGCACGATCATGTTGCCGATCTCGTAATCGCCACGAATTTTCTTGTGGGCGCGATCGTGTCGAATCCAGGACGGCCGGCACCCGGCCGCCAGCAGCTTCCTCCGCACGAGAGCCGCAACTTTTCCCTCCCGCCCACTGAATCCTTCGACCCGCAGCAGGTCCATCAGGTGTCGCAGTGCGCGGGAGTCGTTGATCGCGTTCACGGCTGCTATTCCTTCAAGGTGCGTTCCGCCTCTTCGGTCTGACCCGAAGCACGCAGGCTCTCCAGCAGTCGGTCGAAAGGCTCCCGCCGCGCGGGGTCGAGCTCCCGGGCGAGCCGAAATTTCTCCGCCGCCTCGCGGTGCTTGCCTTCACCCACCAGGACTTGACCCTCGAAATAGGCGGCAAGGCTCTTCGTAGGCTCCCTCACCGAAGTCAGGTATTTCTCGAAAAGCGGCCGACTCCTTTTCGGTCCCAGCCTCGACACCGCTTTGACCGCGGGCGCCAGCGAAAAATCGGAGCTCTCGAGGTCGCGATTGAGACCATGAAGAGCGAGGACGTTCCTTCCCTTCCGGGGAGAGAGTTCCACGTTGACGGGAACGATCGGCTCCCGGACCGAACGGTCCGCCGTTCCATCCGCGCCGGGATTCGGGTCCGGCACGTTGGAGCGTCCCACCTCGACCCCGTTGAGGTACGCGATGAAACCGTCATCGACACTCACCGAAAGAACCACCTTCTCGTAAGCCGAGGGATCCGCAGCATCGAACGACCGCCGTATGTAAAGACTCGTGTACTTATTCCGCATGTCCTCCAGAACGGTCTCGTCGTCGCCGTCCCCATAGCCGAAGCCACTCTTGCCCTCCTTCCACGTATGGTCATCGAAATCCCCCTGGGCCCACTCGAAACCCGGGGAGGGCGCCTCCGTCCCCGGAAAGTAGCGCCACACAGCGTCCCCGGGCACGAGGACCTCGACGGCGAGGTAAGCGTCGACGGAGCCGTAGGTGAGAAGATCGGGGAATACCTTCCTTCTGCACTCCTCGAGCTGCCGCGCGACACTGAGGTTCTCAGGACTGATGCTCAACGCCGATTCCAGACCGTAAATGCCTATAGCGTGGTTTCCGGCCTCGAACTCGGCCAGTGCGTACGTCGCCTCTTTCTCGGCGAGCCATCCGTCCATAGCCTTGCCTTCACCGTAGGATTCGAGTTTCTCGCGCTCGACGACTGCCTTGAACTTTGCGTAGATCGGGGCGCCCTTCACAAAGGGGGATGGGCGACAAAGCTCGGCATACTGGATCGCCAGCCGCGCCATTTCCACGTGGCGCACCAGCTCCGGCTGCCCCTCCACTCGCCGCTCCGCCACGTCGAAGAGCTCCCGAGCGCGGCTGAGAATCTCTGGCGTGATATAGTCGTCCGGTTTAGCCCAGATATACATGTGGATATTCTCGTCGCGCACCTTCTTGTGAATCAGGTCGAGATAGTCGTTTATGGGGCCGGCTGCCGGACCGTAGTATCCCTCCAGAAAGTCGTCCCTTACCCTACGCGCGTCGGTGTTGGGGTCCCACAAGCACTTCGCCAGGACATAGTTGCGGAGCTCCTTCATCTCTCCACGCCCGTCCCCCTGATCGAAGACGCCTCGGATGCCGTTGTCGGCGAAGAACTTGATGTTGGGTTGAATCGCCTCGAGGTTGGGGAAGGGGAGAAACAAGTGATGGAAACAGATGACATAGTCCCAGACGTAGAGCCGATCC
>Ga0315336_1002574_pt1 | contig 27202 bp, 25 predicted proteins | sample ASW5metaG_FD_204512 | JGI IMG/M metagenome (GOLD analysis project Ga0315336, IMG submission 204512) | Ammonia-oxidizing marine archaeal communities from Monterey Bay, California, United States - ASW #5 | ecosystem: Environmental > Aquatic > Marine > Intertidal zone | place: USA: California... | reverse complement strand
ATCCTCTGCGACGGACCCGCCCGACGCCGCCATCAATGCAGGTCAGGCCTAAAAGCAGTTCATCGCGAGTATTCATCTAGTGATGACCTCGATAGAAAATTTGGCCGATAACTTAGATTATGTCAACTAAATCACTGCATTTTCATCCGATGAATCACGCAGCAATCGTGTGACTCTCGCCTACCGACCCGGTACCCATGGATGAAACAGCCTGGACACCAGGGGTTTTCGGTGGATGCGAACGAGTATGCATGACCCCCTCTCCGGCTGGCCGCCGCGACACGCATCGGCGAACGTTCGTTTTGCGATGGACCTACCTGCGGCGATGTGGTAATGATTCATTAGATGATTCAATGATGCATCAGATGAGACGTCCTGGGAGGCTGAATTGCCCGTCGACAAGAGCGGTCGCGTGGTTCTGGTCGGGTCAGTTCCGCTGCTGCATCCGGAGGCCCAAACCGTCGAGGACATGCTCGACGGCTGGCGCAACCAGCAACTGTGCCGCAACCTCGACCACGAGACCATCAGCAAGCGCATCGCCCTGGTGCGCCGCTTCATCGACCACTGCAACGAGTACCCCTGGGCCTGGACACCGGCGATGGTTGAAGAGTTCTTCGCCGATCTGCGCGGCATCAAAGGCCGGGCGCAATCGACCGTGCGCGGCTACCAGAACGGCCTACGGTTGTTCTGCTCGTACATCGCTGATCCGGACTACGGCTGGGATCGGGTATGCGAGCAGCGCTTCGGCACTCACCCTGCGCAAGTGTTCTTCGAGTGGAACACCGCTGCCCACGTCCAAGACAACGAGCAGAATCCGCTCAAGCGGCCCTTCACCAAAAAGGAGCTGCAGGACTTCTTCGATCATGCCGACGAGCAAGTGTCCCTGATTGCCAATGCCCGTAAGAAGGGCTGGCTGCCGGCTTACCGCGACTCGGTGATGTTCAAGGTGGCCTACTCCTACGGGCTGCGCTTCAATGAACTGCGACACCTGCAGACCGTCGACTTCTCGCGCAATCCGCACGCCGCCGAATTCGGGCGCTATGGCGCGGTTCTGATCCGGTACGGCAAGGCCAAAAAAGGCTCACCGCCGAAGCGGCGCACCGTGTTCACGGTGTTCGACTGGACACCCGAAGTCATCGCCGACTGGCTCACCCACGGCCAACCGTATATCGACGACAGCATTGACCTGTTCCCCAGCGAGCGCGGCAGCCTGATCGCTGAGACCACCCTGCTGCGCCGCTTCCGGCGCTACTGCGACGAACTGGATCTGCCGGCCGGACTGGATCTGCATTCGTTTCGCCGCTCGCACATCACCCACCTCATAGAGGACGGCTGGGACGCCAAATTCGTCCAAGACCAGGCCGGCCACGATGTCGCCAGCACCACATCCCTCTACACCGGTGTATCCAGCGACTACCGCACCCGCACACTGCGCCGCATGCTCGATCAGACCGTCAAAGATGCGCTCTCCTTCGGGGAAGAATCATCATGAAACGCGAAGTCGACTACACCTGGCGCCTCGCCGAGCTCATGGCCGCGCATGGCATGCACAACAGCACTGACCTGATCCCCCGCCTGGCCGAACGTGGCATTCAGCTCTCCCGACCCCAGGTCTACCGTGTTGTCCACCAACGGCCCGAACGTGTTTCGCTGCAACTGATGGCCGCGCTATGCGACATCCTCGGCTGTGGCGTGGAGGACCTGGTGACCGTCACTGCCACCGACGTCCGACGCCGGAAGACCGCATCCGGGGCAGCCGCTACCCCGCCGCCGAACGTGGTCGAACTCAACAAGTCGGTCCGGCCACGGCGGGCGCGGGTCATCACCGATGGCCCCGATTAATCCCAAGCCACGATCCAGGCGCCGCGGACGCCCACCCGTCACCACCGGTCACTACGAATGCAGCCGCTGCCATCGCAAGGCCAACACACTGCGCGTCTACTGGCCCGGCGATCAGCTGTGCCACAGCTGCTTCTACACTGCGATGCGCACCCACGGCATCTGCCCCAACTGCGGGCACGACGGCGTCCTTCCCGGCCGCCTCAACCGCACCGACCCACGGCCGGTCTGCCTGACCTGCGCCGCCATCCCCGGCGATTACGCCTGCCGCACCTGCGGCCACGAAGGCGAAATCCACCGCCGCGGCGAATGCGCACGATGCGCTCTACGCGACGACCTGTGCAAAATCCTGCTGCACCATCCCGCCGACCCGGCCGCCATGGAAACCCTCCTCGAAGTGCTCTGCGGCGTCGACCGGCCCGAAAGCATCCTCACCTGGAAGCGCAACATCCAGGTACTGCAGCTCCTCGGCGGAATCACCTCCGGCGCAATACCCCTCACCCACGACGGCCTCGACACCGCCGGCCCGGGCCGACACATCGAACACCTACGCAGCATGCTGGTGCACCACCACCTCCTCCCACCACGCGACGAACACCTCGCACGATTCGAACGCTGGCTCGCCACCAAACTCGACGCCATCGACTCCCCGACAGTGCGAGGACCCGTGGAGCAGTTCGCCACCTGGCACCACCTGCGCCGCCTGCGCAGCGAGTCCAAGCCCGGCCAAGGAACCGACGGACCCAAACGCGCAGCACAACAAGAGATCACCGAAACCATCAAATTCCTGACCTGGCTCGAGCAGACCCACGACCGCACCGCTTCAACCTGCAGCCAGCAGGACGTCGATGAATACCTGGCCTCAGGTCCGACCACCCGCCATTCGATCCGGACGTTCTTCGTCTGGGCCAAACGCAGCAAGATCAACACCTCAATCACCATCGAGCACCGACAAGCCAGAACATCCCCGACCATCACCCAAGACCAGCGCCTCGCGTGGCTCAAAGAACTCCTCACCGGCGACTCCGAGAGTCTTCCCTACCGGATCGCTGGAATCCTGCTGCTGCTCTACGCGCAGCCGTTGACGAAGATCGCCGGCCTGCAGACCACCGCTGTCATCCGGGTAGGCGCCGAGACCCGTATCGCGCTGGGCAAAGAACCCACCCCGGTGCCCGAGCCGTTCGCCTCCCAGCTGCACCATCACCTCTACAACCGGCCCAATCAACGCACCACCGGCGGAGCCATCGCCACGCCCTGGCTGTTTCCCAGCAGCCGGGCTGGCCGTCACCTCGACCCGCAATCAATCATGCATCGGCTTCGATGGCTCGGCATCGAGTTGCTGGGCTCACGCAACAGAGCCCTTCGCGAACTCGTATCGCAAATACCGCCACCGGTCGTCGCCGAAATGCTCGGCTACAGCGACCAAGTCACCCAAAAACACGCCGCCGAAGCCGGCAACACCTGGGCGCAGTACGCATCCGCCACCGATCGGAAGCACACTCCGACAACACCACCTGGACGAACCATGACGACCGACTCTCCGCAGGTTTGCCCCACCGACGACAAAGACGAACCGGACACGGATACCTCCGAGCCCACGTTGTTCGACCTCGATCCCCCGGTTCGGCCCTACGACGTCCACATTGAGTCACTAGGAGCCGCGGCGGCCGCATTCGACGACGCCCGCGGCGCGGTCCAGGTGGCCACGAACGCCCTCGGTCAGGCGCGCGCGACAGCTAAAGCAGCCAAAACGCAGCTCACCGACGTAGTGCTCCAGGCGCATCTGGCCGGCGTATCTTGGGCGAAAATAGGTGAGGCCCTGGGTATCTCGCAGCAATCGGCCTATCAACGCTGGGCTCGACGTTTACGCGAGGACGATAACGCGACAATTCACGATGTCGAGGACGGCGATGAATCCGAAATCCCGATCTCCTAGCTGACACCGTAAACGACCTCAAGCCGCACCCAAGCCGCCGATACCCATCGATGACTCCACGAGCCTTCCACGACCCCATCTCTGAGCGCCGATCCAGCAGACAGACCGATCGCACCGAATACAGCGGAATCACCCCACCGAGGCGCGACTTGCATTGGTGTGAGACGTATTCCACCTAGCTGCCGTGTCTTCGAAGCGCTGATGACGCGGCAATGGCCGCTGCGACCGCGAAACCAGCGACAGCGGTAGCGAGCGTGAATTGCTCACCGAAGGCGCCGATGCACAAGCCGCCCAGGACCGCTCCCAAAGCGCCCATCGTCTGATTAATGGAGCGCCTCGTGGCGTTCACGCGCCCGAGCAGCCGGTCCGGTGTAAGCGTCTGCCAGTAGCCCATCTCGTTGGCATTCTCGATGCCGGCTGCGATCCCTTGGAATCCCAACGCAACGAAAATCACTGCATCGCCCAAACTGGATTCAGGGGCGCAGGCCACGAGCAGCCACGTGATCGGGTATGCGGTGCGCGCCAGAATGATCACCCGTCCCACCCCTATTCGGTCACCGGTCGACGGTGCCAACGAGGCCCCGATCAGACTCGCGACACCGAAGACCGTCAATAGCATTCCGAATGCGTAGGGGGTGAACCCCATGGAGCGCAGGGCCAGCAGGGAAAGCGCTGTCATCGCTGCCCCGTTGGCGAGGAACCATATGTGTGTCGACACTGCCAGCGGACCGAGAGTCCGGTGGCGGTAAGTCCATTTCAGGCCTTCGCCGATCTCGTGACGGAGGTGGCGCGAGCGTGGTTCTGGTTGGGGTTCGGGGGCATGGACGCTCGCAATCAGCACAGCCTCGACGAGGTAACTGATCGCGTCGACGACGATGGCCGCGGGAGCGCCCAAGAGGCCCACGAGTCCACCGCCCATCGCCGGGCCGAGGGTTTGGGCGGCAGCGTCGGCCTGATCGAGACGCGCGTTCGCCGCAACCAATTGTCCCGTCGGTACCAGTCGGGGAAGCAATGATTGCGTGGCGGCGAACCCGAATACCGAGAACGCCCCGAACGCCAGCAACGCGACGACCAGCATCCACATCTGCAGACTGCCGGCCAACCACAGAACTGGAACCAGCCCCAGGCTCAGAGCACGCCCCACGCTGGCCCACACCAGCACAGGTTTGCGGCGCCAGTGGTCGACATACACCCCGGCGACAAGTCCAAGGGCCGCGTACGGAACAAACTGTGCGGCGTTGACCACGCCAACCTCGAATGGGCTGGCACCGAGCAACTGGACGACCAAGACGGGCATCGCGACCGCAGAGATCGCCGACCCGATGGAACTGAGTGCCGCAGCCACCCAAAAACGAACAAAAGCCGAGCGAGTACCTTCACCCGCACTATCCCCCACGACACCACTGTCTCACGGCGAACAGGCAGCTCGAGACCAGTCTAAAATACCTTTCGATCGGTAGGACTCGATATCTGGTCGAGAGCCGACACTGCTAACACCTTGCCCGTTCTGTGGACAAGCCACTGGGCCCCGATCACCTCTGAAGGCAGCGGGGGGTGCGCGTGCTCGCAGTTCGTTTGGTTACCCGCGGAGTACTACTGGCGATTCGTGGTTGCTGTTTGCGATCAGGATCGTCGCTCGATCCTGAGGCTTGCATTCTCGGAAGTAGCGGCGCTGCGCTTCAACATAGCGCCGCATGGTGGGATGGTCCGGGTCTGGGTTACTTCCATCTCGCAAGGCCATCCTTCGTGCGGTTTCGATGAAGGGAACATCGAGGAACACGGATAGGTCCCAGCTAGTGGCAAGCTCGTTGCGGTGCAGGAAGATTCCGTCCACCACGAGCACTGTGCCCGGGGCGGCCAGCTGCGGCTCCGGCATGAGAATCGTGTCAGTGGTGACGTCATGGCAGGCGGTGCGGTATCGCCGAGATCCGCCGGGCCGAAACGGGACAAGGACATCGGTATAGAACTGGCGATAGTTGTAGGAGTCTGACCAGAACCCCTCAGGCGAACTACGGCCCAGCCGGTACCGAACCTCGCGGGTGTTGTGAAAGTCGTCGAGTGATACTCGGACGACTGGTCGTTGTCGGTCTCGTAGAAGTTCGGCTAGTGCGTCCGCGAAATGGGTCTTGCCGGCACCGTCGGGCCCGTCGATCGCGATCCTCGGGCAACGCTGACCGTCGAAGACAGGAATCCGCGCCGCGACGAAGTCCAACGCATCCACTCGACCGAAAGCAGCGCTCATCACCGGCGGTCCTGCGTATCACCGGCCAGAAGCGCATGCACGTGCATGTCGTGCCAGCCGTCAGCGTGCAACGCAGCACTCCGCCGGATGCCCTCCACGCGAAACCCGGCCTTCTCCGCAACCCGACAAGAGGCGAGGTTGGCGACCGAATGCTCCAACCCAATCCGCTGGAAACCGACTTCACGGAATGCCCACTGACACAAAGTAGTAAGGGCTTGAGAACAGAGTCCTCGTCCACGCCACGCTGGCGCCATCCAGTACGCCGCTTCAGCTGAACCATCGTGCAAATCCACGCATTTGAGCGAAATACGGCCGGTCAATGAATCGCTGGTGCGGTCAACCAGCGCCCAATTCAACTGAGCCTCTGCAGTCCACCCGTCACGCCACTCGCTAATCCACTGGCGCGCTTCGTCCTCAGAATCGGCGCGCCGCACATGCCAGCGTTGGATCTCGGGGTCATTGAAGGCGTCCACGACCGCGCGAGCGTCAGACAGTCGCCACGGTCGGAGCAACGCAATAGAGCCCACCGACAACGACGGATGAGGAGACAGCGGATATCGCCGGCGGGATCAAAGTCGGCACACATGGCATCATCGCGCAAAATCCGAACCTAGACCAACGAGAACGCGGCATCCACGCGTAGGCCCTTCATCGCAAATCTTTGATCATAGCGATGCCGAGGGGTCCATTGCCTTGGCCCACCACGCGAAATCCCTTGCGCTCGTACAGATGTTTGGCCGGATTGCGAACATGGACATTAGTGCACATTGCTTCTGCATGTGGCGAAAGCTCGGCGAACAGTGCATCCAGAAGCAAGCCGCCGATGCCGGCTCCCCGCGAGCCTGGTGCGACAGCGATGCAGAGTTCCGGCAATGGCGACCCGGCCGCATCAGTGCGCAATGGCGGATTGCTATGGTACGTCCACACCGCACCGATAGCGATCGCGCTGTGATCCTCGGCAAGGATCGGCACGATGCCAACAGGTGGGAGCAATTCGAGCACTTCGCCGTCACCGGGGTCAGGAAGTGGCCAGTCTTCGATAATGCAGGCATGGCGGGCCATCTCGACGACGAAAGCGTGATCGTCAGCGGTCGCCGAGCGGAGTCGCACTCTGGACTGTGCCATCGGCAGATTGTGGCAGAAGTTCCCTGCTGCACGCATATCGATTTTTGACGAGATGGGATGTACGGGCGCGGCGCGAAACAGTCGCCAGCAAACATTCCGTGGACGGTTAACCAAGAGCCCAAAGGGCTTGCCAAGTGTGAGTCCATCACAGCTGCTGCCAGCCGCCCATCCCGAAACTGCCGACCCTATCGATATCAACAATCACCGGATTACGGCTGAATCGAATACTGAGGGTTACCAGTAACAGTTGGCATATGTGCACACCGACACTTGACGTAGGCATACTGTCGCAGAATACTTGGCGGTATGGCAATCCCCCGCCTCGTCGAGTTGATCGACAGGTATCGGGCCGCCCACGGCGTTAGCGAATCCGAGGTGGCCCGCCGGATTGGCATGTCTCGTGAGAATCTGCGCAAGTGGCGGATTAACGGCGTCAGCCGCCTCCCGGACCGCGAGAATCTGGCGGCCGTCGCCCGCGTGATCGGCAAGCCCTATCGCGAGGTCGTTTCTGCGGCTCTCTTCGACACCGGGTACCTCACCGACGACCAGGCGTCCACACCGCGGCCTCACGATGAGGTCCTCCACGACGCGATCAGCGTGCTTACCGAGGCAACCCGGCTGACCAATCAACCGATGCGACAAGGGCCGTCAGGCCAATGGGAGATCGATCCCGATCCACGCGCCGCGCTGCGCATCGACTGGGCCGCCTTCGTAACGCTGGCCCTGGCGGGCGCGGCGGCCAACGTTGGGAGTATCGAGGAAGCTTTGGCAGGCCGGCCAGGCTCGTGGGAGGCCGAAATGGTGCGGCGCACACTCCAAGCCACGGTCTTTGACGACAAAGACTTACTGCGCCATCGCACCGAGCCGGTCGTGGTCGATCTCTGGGTGGAAAGCATTCTTGCCCAGATCGACGACGGCAGCGACGACGCCTATGCCGACGCACAACTCGAACTCGATGCCCGCGCCGACGCCATTCCTGAGCCCGCCGACCTGCCGCCGGGCCCCTTCTCCCCCAACGACCCTCGCATCGCAGCCGCGGACTGGGTGGACGTGGACGACAACGGCTACCTGGTCATCACCCACGATGGCTGGACCGGCGATGCTGACGACGTGGCTCTGCTCTCCGAGCTCTCAGCGGAGGCCGAGGCCTCCCGCGATCCAACCCCCGGCGGGATCGCCTATGAGCAGGCCATGCAGTCGATCGCTGCCTTGGTCGACGCGCTCAATGAGCAGCAGAAACGCGAATACACCGAGTACGCGGCCCGGCTCACCGAGGCCATCCACGCGCAGCTCGCGGCCCTAGAGCTGACGGTACCGCTGTCGATCACCGTCACCCTTGCCCCCGGGAACTGGGCTCACGAGGACTTCGACAAGCACGCACCGTCGACGTACTCCAGTAGCGCCATCGAGGGCGCCATCGAAAGCGCCGTCATGGCGACCCCCACCCCCGCAGCCCTTCCCGGCAGTCCCCTCGAACGGCTCGAAGCAAGTCGGAAAGGTCAGTAACAACAATGAGCGAGGTTCTTCTTCACCACGTCGAGTGCGTGCCCGGTGCAACTGCTCAACAGCGCCCCGACATCGGCCACAGTGCTGGCCAGCCTGCCCGGCCCTGACGGCGCCGCCCAGCTATGCGTTCAGCTGGCGACACCCGTTAAGCACCGCCTCCCTGCGACCGCGTCGGACGCCGACTACCCGCCGGGCCAACTCGGCCGAGACGCACACGGGCCATTCCTGTGGATCTACTACGCGGCTTTGCATCCCCGCGTGCCTGGGACCGACCTTGCCAAGCCTGCCCTCGATCTCCCCATCGACGTCTCCTACATCCTCGACCCCAGCATCGGCCAGGCTGACGTTCTCGACGCCACGAAGATGGTGTGGGTCGCCACCGCGTTCCTAACCCTCGATCCACCGATGAATCGCCTGTTCGGAGGGTGTTGATGTAAGGAAAGTGCCCTTTGAGCTGGGATGATTGGAGTTACCACACTTCGATCAGCCCACGTTCAGAAAGGCGCTTCCGGTGCAAGTGTCCCATAGGTTCGCCGTGTCGTCGGCGGTCTTCGATGATGCACATCTCGTGTCGTGCGCCGGGCTGGTGCCGGTGATGACCCTGGCCGACCAGACCGGTCTGTCGCAGCTATTGGCCGACAAGATCCGGTTCACCTGTGAGCGGATCCGTTCGGCCGCGGCCCATCCGTCACCGAAGCTGACCACGCTGATCGCCGGGATGTGCGCCGGCGCGGACAGCATTGATGACCTAGACGTTGTGCGCTCGGGTGGGATGAAGACCCTCTTCGGTGGTGTGTACGCCCCGTCGACGATCGGAACCTTATTGCGGGAGTTCACCTTCGGGCATGCCCGCCAGCTCGAATCTGTCCTGCGCGAACACCTGGCCGCGCTGTGCGGGCGTGTCGATCTGTTGCCCGGCGCCGACGGACGGGCGTTCATCGACATCGACTCACTACTACGCCCGGTCTACGGGCACGCCAAGCAGGGCGCCAGCTACGGACACACCAAGATCGCCGGCAGGCAGATCCTGCGCAAAGGCCTCTCACCGTTGATCACCACGATCAGCACCGACCACGGTGCGCCGGTGATCGCCGGGGCGAGGTTGCGGGCGGGCAAGGCCAACTCCGGCAAGGGCGCAGCCCGCACACCGCAGCACGGCCGCTGGCCATCCAACGGCTCGCCGCCGGGCTGGTGGCCATCACCCATGGCCTCGACCGCGCCCACATCGGCGCCATCTGCGACGCACTGACCGCCGCCGGCATTGATCCCGCGGTGTGGTCCGCCCACGCGGTGAACGACAAGCTCAACACCGACATGCGCGTCCGCGGAGGAACCTGGCCCGATCACATCGCCAACCCTGGTGCGTTCCTGCACAGCCGGTTACGACGATTGTCTTGGACACCACCGGAGCCTGCGAGAAATGCCGGCGGCTGCGCCGCCGCCAGCATCGACCCGACGCCGACACCTGTCGTGCTGACCGACGCCTCGCGAGCCCGGATTGCGGCCGCCCAACAAGAAATCCGACAAGTGCTCCACGACCGCGCTCAGCGCACTCTCACAAGGACGCGCGTCAACAGCACGTCCGACGGGCAATCACCAGCACCAACACCCTGGCTGGGCGCCAGCCAAGCTGGAGACGACCTCCAGCGGGTACGTTCACGCGTCCGGCAGCCCGGGTAACGGCCACCCACGATCAATGGTGAACCCGCCGTCACCGACGACGTGCTCACCGGTGACCAGCCAACGCACCACCGCGATTGCACCTGACCCGCCGTGATCGGACAACACACGCGTCACCGCCGACTCCACCGCGCTCACGCCCATCAGTGCCTCACCGCGAACATCACCGACGCCCCTGGACGTGTCGTGAACGGCGTGCAGTGATGCGCTCCCGCCACCGTCTCACCAACCACATCTCGACTAGCTCCACCGCCACGTCGCCCTGCGTTGCCCAGTCACCCAACAGCTCGCAGTACCGCAAATAGTGAGCCCAGGTGAACCGGGCTGCGACCGGCTCACCGACCCACCCCAGATGAACCAACGACGCGACAGCTTGTTGGTCGAGCAGCTGCGGCCCCACCACGGCGCTCGGAGCAGTCGAGGCGGGCACACCGCCGGTCGTCAAGGGGACTGTCGGAATAACGGTGGATCTGGGCTTGGTCTGACACGCCGGGCGTGAGCTTGGCGGGAAGGACTGATGATGTCCGAAACACTCGAATCCATGGCGATCGATGTGGATCAACGCCAGCTCGCAGAGCAGCTGCTGGCGCAAGCGAAGGAACGGGGAATCGAGCTGGTCGGCCCGAATGGCCTGCTCAACCAGTTGACCAAGAATGTCCTCGAGACCGCGCTGGACGCGGAAATGGCCGAGCACCTGGGCTATGACAAGCACGACCCGGCTGGACGCGGCAGCGGCAACTCCCGCAACGGCAGCAGATCGAAGACGGTGTTCACCGAGATCGGCCCGGTCGAAATCGAGGTACCGCGAGATACCAACAGCACCTTCGACCCGGTGATCGTGAAAAAGCGTCAGCGCCGGTTGACCGGCGTCGATGAGATTGTGTTGTCGCTGACCGCCAAAGGACTCACTACCGGGGAGATCGCGGCCCATTTCGACGACGTCTACGGCGCTACTGTCTCCAAGGACACCATCTCCAAGATCACCGACAAGGTGATCGAGGAGATGACCGAGTGGTGCAACCGGCCGCTGGAATCGGTGTATCCGGTGGTGTTCATCGACGCGATCTTCGTCAAGGTCCGCGACGGCCAGGTCAGCAACCGACCTGTCTACGTGGCCATCGGGGTCACCTGCGCCGGGGAACGTGACATCCTCGGGCTGTGGGCCGGCGACGGCGGCGAGGGTGCGAAGTTCTGGCTGTCGGTGCTCACCGAGATCAAGAACCGCGGCACCGGCGATGTATGCATCGTGGTCTGCGACGGCCTCAAAGGCTTGCCGGATGCGATCAACACCGTGTGGCCGCGAGCAGTGGTTCAGACGTGTGTGATCCATCTGTTGCGCAACACGTTTCGCTATGCGTCGCGCAAGTACTGGGATCAGATCGCCAAGGATATCCGGCCTGTATACACCGCGGCGACCGAGGCTGCGGCCAAGGAACGCTTCAGTGAGTTCACCGCCAAATGGGGTGCCCAGTACCCGGCGATCACCCAGCTCTGGCAGAACGCCTGGAGCGAGTTCGTGCCGTTCCTGGACTACGACATCGAGATCCGCCGCGTCATCTGTTCGACGAACGCGGTGGAATCGCTCAATGCCCGCTACCGGAGGGCAATTCGGGCCCGCGGGCACTTCCCGACCGAACAGGCCGCGATGAAGTGCCTCTACCTGGTGACCCGATCCTTGGACCCCACCGGCCGAGGTAAGGCACGATGGGCAATGAGGTGGAAGCCCGCGCTCAACGCGTTCGCGATCACCTTCAACGGCCGGATCACTCCGACCGGCAACTAACCAATGCCAAGCCAGATCCACCGTTTATCTGACAGTCCCGTCGTCAAGGACGTGTGATGGGTGGCCCACAGGTACAGCGAGACCACGCTAGACATCCCAGGACCGTAAGTTGTCAAGCGGCCTTGGCGTCGGGGGTGGTTTGGCGGTGTGCCCAGGCTTTGTGCTCGTCGTAGGCGGTGTGGTGGCGCAGGCAGCCGTGCAGGATGCCGACGAGGCGGTTACCGAGGGCACGTAGGGCTTGGTGGTGGGTATCGCCGGCGGCGCGGTGCTGGTCATAGAACGCGCGGGCACCGGGACTGTTGGTCAGGGCGCAGAAGGCCCATTGGTCGATCACGTCGTAGAGGCGGCGGTTGCGGACGTGGCGGGCCAGCACGGCGCGTTTCTTGCCCGACGCGACGGTCAATGGCGATGTTCCGGCGTAGTTTTTGCGAGACTTGGCGGTGGTGTAGCGGTTCGGGTCGTCCCCGAACTCACCGAGCACCCGGGCGCCGAGGGTGACACCGAGTCCTGGCAGGGAGAGGTAGATGTCGGCGTCCGGGTGTGCCTCAAAATGTGTTGCCAACTGGGCCTCGAGATCGGCGATCTGATGGTTGAGCTCGGCGATGATGGCGACCGCAGCGCGGGTGCTCGCCCCGAATGCGGCGGTGACCGCGGGCGCGGCGGCGAGCTGCTCGACGCGCAGCGCGGTCTGAATCTCTAGGGCCCTGGCATCGAGGTTGCGTTGTCGCCCCGCGGCTTTGAGTGCCGATCGGATCTTGGAGATGCTCAAACGGGCGGCCTCGGCCGGGGTGGGAGCGCGACCCAGGATGGCCAGGGCATCGCGGTCAGACAGCGAGTCGAAGGCCTCCAACGCGCCCGGGTAGTACTCCCGCAACGCACTGCGCAGCGTGTTGGTGTTGCGGTTGCGCGCCCAGATCAGGTTCTGATGCGCCCGGGCCAGCACCTTGACCGCCTCCACGTCGGGGCTGTCCCCGGCGATCGGGCGGTGGTTGTGGCGGTCGGTGCGCACCAGATCGGCCAACAGTTTGGCGTCGGCGGCATCGGACTTCGCGCCTGAGACCTGGTGGCGGTCGCGGTAGCGGGCCACCGCGAGCGGGTTGACCGAGAACACCTGGTAGCCGGCTGCGGCCAGCGCTTGTACCCACAGGCCGCGGTCGGTTTCGATGCCGATCACCACCTGGGTGGGTTCCTCGGCGTGGGTGGCCACCAGTTCGTGGAACCCACCGACCCCGGCAAGTCCCTCCGGGAGCCGACGCGAGGCCAGTGTGGTCCCGTCGGCGCTCATCAAATGGATGTCGTGGTGGTCCTCGGCCCAATCGTCTCCAACGAAGATCGTCAACTCGCCTCCCTGCTCGATGGGGGTGAAACCTGTTCGAGCCGAAGGCCACCCGGCGGCAACCTAATGGATCAGTGCTCGCATCGGCACGACACCCCATCAGCGCTATAGGCGACCTCACCAACCGGCCGGGGCACGATCTAGCGCTAGGAATCGAACTGCATTCCAGGCCGACACAGTGCTCACCGACCAGCGGCTCGGTGACCAGCGTCCCCTCAACAGATCGCTATCGGGTGAAAACTCGCTGATCGACTCCCATTAGGCCCGACACCGGACACGCAGGGCCACCCGGACCACCGCCGTGCAGACGCGGCGTCCGGTATCGCCTGCCAAGGAGTCTGTCGGCATGCCAACAGCACGGCGGTGACCGCATCCCGCTCGCCACCAGACGATGCGAAGGTGCGGACGTCGGGAAAGCACCGCCGCCGGTCACGGCCGGGGTGCCCCGACAGCCACGCCGCAGCGCGATACAGCACGCCCAGATCCACCGACCCACCATTACGTGACGTGTCGGCGTCCACGCCGCCATCGACGTTCCCGATGAGATCCGCACGGCGCAGATAGCCGACGCCATGATCGGTGGGCAGGCCGTCGACATCGCGGCCGACGATCCGGGTGGGGATCGCGTGCCGAGCCAGACGGGCATTCCACCACTCCAGATCCACCTCGGCCATGTCATCGCACACACTCACCCCGACGTCCTGGCCACGACACCACGCCACACACTCCGCCGGCACCACCAGGTCCCCACCGTCGTCCACCCGTCAATGCTCACACCCACCACCGACACACCCCCGAAGACGTCTGGCACATTGGCACAACGTGCACGCCGGTCGCGGTCGCGTCCGGGAGCCCAACACCGGCCGGTCACCCGCGCCCTCGCTCCGCCACCCTCCACCGCTGCTCACAAGCCCATTCGTGTCCGTTCGAACCGGTCCACCGTGTCCTTGCCACCCCGTCCCCGGCCTGACCGTCTGCTGCCGCCCATCCCCGTCCACGCCACGGGCCTTCCCGAGCTCACCGCCGAACCACACACCTCTTGCACTAAGGTCACGAAACGGTAACGGCCGGATTTGCGGTAGCCCATTACAACGCCGGGAAAAAGCGTGCACTAGCCCCTTTATGGTCACCCCGTGATGCGGCCATGATGAGCATTCACAAGCTCTCAGCGGGCGACGGTTACCTCTACCTCATCCGCCAAACCGCCGCGCACGATGCCGAAAACCGTGGCCGCACTTCACTTGGCGATTACTACGCCGAAAAGGGCGAATCACCGGGACAGTGGGTCGGTAAAGGACTGGCCGGTTTGTCCGACCTGCCGTCACGAACCCTGACCACCGCCGCCGAGGGTGCGATGTGGCGCGTGGAGCCCGGCTCGATGGTCACCGAGGATCAAATGAAAGCCCTCTACGGGCTGGGTCTGCACCCAAACGCTGGCAAGATCGCCGAACACATGATCATGGCCGGCAGCGGCAAAGCCGCAGCGAAAGCCGCTGTAAGCCTTGGCCGCCCGTTCGTCATCAACGACGCCGCCACCGAGCTGCAACGCCGCCTTGCCGTGGCGTACCGGGACCATAATTTGAGCCAGTCCCTACCCTGGAATTCTCCGATCGACGAGACGCTGCGCGCCCAAATGCGCACCAGCATCGCCCGTGAGATGTTCGAGGCCGAGTACGACCGCCCACCGCTGGACGAGCGCGAACTGACCGGCTTCATCGCCACCCAGACGCGCGATCAGACCACCTCTACCGCTGGCTACGACCTCACGTTCAGCCCCGTCAAGAGCTTTTCCGTGCTGTGGGCGGTAGCGCCCCCAGAGTTCGCCAAAACCCTTGAAAGCATTCACGATCAAGCCGTCGCTGACACCATCGAATACGTCGAAAACAACATGGTGTTCACACGTATGGGCGCGCAAGGAGTGGCCCAACTAGACACTGAGGGAATCATCGCGGCGACCTTCACCCACCGCGACAGCCGCGCCGGAGACCCCGATCTGCACACCCACGTACCGATCAGCAACAAAGTCCGCGCGAAGGGCCATGACGGCATTTACCGGTGGCTGGCCATCGACGGCCGACCGCTTTTCAAGGGCACTGTCGCGGCATCAGAGTTCTACAACTCGCGCATCGAGGCGCTGAGCGTCGAGCGGGTCGGGCTGCGATTTGCCGAGCGTGAGGCAACTGAACGGGGCAAGCGTCCGGTCCGTGAAATAGTCGGCGTACCCAGCGAATTGAACGAAGACTTTTCGTCGCGCCGGCACATGATCACCCACCGCTATACCGAACTGGCGAAGGCATTTCAGGCCGACCACGGCCGCGAACCAACCACTGCCGAAGCCATCGCCCTGCACGAGCGGGCCAACCTGGAAACCCGCGTAGCCAAGCACGAACCGCGCTCCCTGGCCGAACAGCGCCAGCAATGGCGAACCCAGGCCATCGAGGTTCTCGGCAGCGAACACGCCCTGGCCTCCATGCTGGTTACGGTCCGCACCCCCGGACGCCGCGCCGTCGAAGACATCACCGAACAGTGGGTGTCCGAGACGGCCGCCGAAGTCGTCAAGATCGTGTCCGAATCGCGTTCGAGCTGGCAGTACAACCACATCTACGCCGAGGCATTGCGCGCGGTACGGGCCGCCGGCTGGGCAACAGACCTCGGACTCGCCGAAGCGGTGACCGCCGCCGCATTGGATGAACCCAACAGCCTCGGCCACGCCCGGGTCACCGACGCAGACCTGAACGAACCGGACCTACTGCGCCGCCGCGACGGGTCCAGCGTCTACACCACCCACCGGACCGAACTGTTCACCTCGCCAGAAATCCTGGCCGCCGAAAAACGGATTCTGGCCGCCGCCGGGCGGACCGACGGACGGACGGTCGACCGCGAGACCGTGGAGATGGCACTGCTGGCCGAAGCAGCCGAGCGCGGACGGACATTGAACGCCGGCCAGGCCGCCATGGTGCGGGAGATGGCGTGCTCAGGGGCACGGTTTCAACTCGCACTGGCCCCCGCCGGGACCGGCAAAACCACCGCCATGTCGGTGCTTTCGCGGGCCTGGGAGGAATCCGGCGGCAACGTCCTGGGCCTGTCCCCGAGCGCCAGCGCCGCCCAAATTCTGCGCGACGACATCAAGACCACCACCGACACGATCGACAAGCTCATTTGGCTGCTGCGCCGCCCGTACGCCACCGACGATCCGGCCCGCGAGTGGTTCGACAAAATCGACGAAAACACTCTGATCCTCGTCGACGAGGCAGGCAAAGCCGGGACACTGCAACTCGATGAGCTAAACACGTTCGCCGAAGCGCGCGGCGCCAGTATCAAGTCGATCGGCGATGACCGCCAACTCGGGTCCATCTCGGCCGGTGGCATCCTGCGCGATGTCGAGCGTATCTACGGCGCGCTCAGCCTCACCGAAGTCATGCGTTTCAAATCGCGCGCCGAAGCCCAGGCCGGTTTGGCGCTGCGCGAAGGTGACCCGTCCGCACTGGCGTTCTACGCCGATGCCGGCCGAATCCACGTCGGCTCGGGCGAGACCATCATTGATGACGCCTACAGCCGCTGGGCCGCTGACGTCGCCGCCGGGCACGACTCTACGATGCTGGCGCCCACCAACCCGATCGTCACCCAACTCAACCAGCGCGCCCGCCTAGATCGCCTGGAAGCGCTCGCCGCCGATCCGAAAACCGCCACCCGCTCCGCCGCCCAGATGAGGGAAACCACCCTCGCTGACGGATTGCGCGCATCAGCTGGCGACATCATCGCCACCCGCAAGAACAACCGCCGACTGCGCCTGGCCGGCGGCAAAGACTACGTCCGCAATGGGCAGCGTTGGCGCGTAGACGAGGTCACAAGCGACGGCAATCTGAAGGTCTCCCGCCTCGACAACGGGCAAAAAACCACCATTCCAGCCTGGTACATCAACGCCTACGTGACCTTGGGCTACGCCTCCACCATTGACGCCTCCCAAGGCATGACCATCGGGTCGCGCACCACCAAGGGCACCTGCCACGTCATCGGATCGGCGAACCTCACCCGCCAGAAGCTGTACGTCGCGATGACCCGGGCCACCGACGAAAGCCACGTTTACGTCGAGACCGCCGAAACCGACGCCCACAAAGTTCTCACCCCGCGCGCCACCCACCCCGACACCGCCATCGACGTCCTGGCCAAAGTGCTTGCCACCGACGGCGCCCAAGTCTCTGCCACCAGCGCCGACAGCGTTGCCAAAGACCCTTTCACCCGCCTGGCTCCCGCAGCCCGCATGTACAGCCATTCGGTCGGCGCTCTCGCCGAGAACAAGCTCGGCCCCGAGGCCATGGCAACGATCGACGCCGCTGCCGACGAGGTCCACCCCGGACTGACGCGTATGCCGGCCTGGCCCACACTGCGCATGCACCTGGCGACCATCGCCGTCGCCGGGGACGACCCGATCATCGCCCTGCAACAAGCAGCCGGAAGCCGCGAACTCGCTACCGCCGGGGATGTTGCGGCGGTGCTGGACTGGCGCCTGGACTCCACCGGCGCGCACTCCGCGCACACCGGCCCGCTGCGCTGGCTGCCTGACGTCCCCCGCGGAATGTCCGACGACCAGAACATCTACCTACGCGCACGCGCCGATCTGGTCACCGAACTCGCCGACGCGATCCGCGAGACCGCAGCCGCATGGGACGCCGCCACCGCGCCCGCGTGGGCGCGCCCACTGCTGGCCACCAACCCCCAACTGCGTGGCGAAATCGCCGTCTTCCGCGCCGCGCACGACGTCCCCGAAGCCGATACCCGTCTCACCGGCCCGGACCAATACGCGGTGCGCGACCGCAAGATTCAGCGCCTACTCGAAGACCTGGCCGCCGCCGAAATCGGCCGAACCGCGCCGGACACCACCCGCTTCAACGACCTCGTCGACAAGGTCGACCCGCGCGTGCGCCGCGACCCGTACTGGCCGCAACTGGCCGCACATCTGGCCAAGGTTGCCCGTACCGACATCGACCTGTCTCAGCTCATCGACGATGCTGCATCTGATGGACCGCTGCCGGACCTAATGCCCGGTGCGGCCCTGTGGTGGCGCCTGGCCGGGCGGGTACAGCCCGCCACTCTCGAGGCGTCCACCCCCTACTTGCAGCCCAAGTGGCTCGGCGATCTGAGCGTCGTATTCGGGACGGCCATCGCAGAAACCATCATCGCCGACCCGGCATTCGGCCGGTTGGTCGCCGCGGTCGACAACGCTGACCCGCTGCGGTGGAACCCGATCGACCTGCTGCACGTCGCGCACGACCACCTGCGCGATGTCGACTCCGAGCACACGACACCGATCCGCCCCGACGAGTACGCCCTGCTGCTCACCTACTCGATCGATCTCTTCGCGACCGCGAACCCGTACGACCACATCGACATCCCGGTCCCCCACGAAGAACCGATCAGCGTCGAAGAACACGAGGAACTGGCCCACCGGTTCCCTGATCCCGAACGCCCGCTCGAGCATCCCGACACCCACGCGGGCCTCTCCGACGATGCCCTGCTGGAAAAGCTTGGCCTCGGATACGGCGGCAGTCTCATCCCCCCGGACCTGGGCGACGACACCCCGCCAGACCCATTCGAGTACGACGGCTACGCCGGCGAGGATCCCTTGGCGTTCGAGGACCTGCTCACCGAGCGGCCGCTCACCCGACCCGTCGCCGACGTGCTGGCCAACGTCATCGAGCTGCGTGGCCGCTACCACGCCGCCGTCGAACAGCTCAAACGCCTGCGCCGTGCGGTCATGTCCGATCAAGGACCGGCCATGACCGCAGCACAGGACACCTTGCGCGACCTGCGTGCCCGCGCCGACGCCGACCGCCCCTACATGCTCGCCGTTCAAGAAGTCATGGCGCGCTGGGCGGACGCCGAGCAGCACTACGACAGCATCATGGCAATGGTGGCGCACGAACGCGCCCAGCTCTCGCAGCTTCAGGCCGATCCAACCTCCGACGAGTCCGCCGTCGACTTCGCCCGTTCAGCAGTAGCGCTCGCGGTGTCTCTCCTTCCCGAACAAACCCCCGCTGAGCAATTCCAGGCCGACCTGACCGAGGCGTTGACGCGCCGCGCTGAGGCGGCCGGGGGCGCTGACCGCATCGTCACCGCCGAGGACGTGGACGCCGAACGCCGCCGGGCCATGACACACGACTCGGACGCGGTCACCGCCGCGCGGATTGAGCGCGACCGACTCGCCGGTGAACTCAACCGCGCCGAAAGCGCCACCGCTATCGCCTTCGCCGAAGCCGAAACCCGCAACGCTGCACACGTTCTGGACAACGTCGCGGCGCTGCACACCGAGATGGACATGCTCCGCTCGGCCGGTGCCTACGTCGTCGAACGGGGCTTCACTGTCCCCGCCACCGCCGGGGAGACGCTGTCCAGCGACACGCTGCACCGCCTCGAGGCGATCACCCGCAGCGGATTCACCGTGACCGCTGTACACGCCGGCGACGACGACGTTGCCCTGGATGCGCTAAGTGCCCTGAATGCCGCCGCGGCGGCCAAGGGCCGCCGCATCCTGTGGTGCAGCCCCGACACTGAACGGGCCGCCCGCATCGTCGGACCCGACGAGGCAGCCTCGGTGCTCACCGTGGAGCAGGCTCACCAGCAGATCGCAACCGGCCAGCATGAGCTGGACGCGGACACCACCATCGTCGTGGACCGCGCAGGCCTGGCTGCACCCGACGTGCTGGCCGACCTCGCCGAGCAGGCCGACGAACGCCGCGCCCGCATCGTTCTGGTCGACGGCGACGACCGAGGCTGGCCCCCAGCCCCCTCGGCCCCGATGCTCAAACTGCTGCACCGCGACCTGCCCTGGTCGGTCACCCTCTCCGTCGAGTCGGCCACCCCGGCTCGCCGCGCGCTACAGCCCGACCGGGACGCCGTACTCGACCAGGCCGAACGCTGCGACCCGGCAATCCTGACCAGCGAGGTCACCGACGCTCTCGAAGAGCGGCGCCGCCTACGCCGCGACCACGAATCCGGCAACCGATTCCACAACGAACGCTGGCGCCTGGCCGACAATGACCAAGACCGCACACGCGATAGCGGCCGGGAACGCTGAGTCGGCCGCGCCTGATGCAGCGCTGATCAGCCGCGGCGACGGCCTCGCACGGCTCCGCGGGAGCCAAGACCCAGGTGGTCAGAGCCGGATCAAACGCGTCGATATCGGTCGTCGGCGGCGAGCAAGGGCGCGCCCGTTGGGCTGAGGAATGCCCGCTTGAGCGTTTCCAAGTCCATCAACATGAAGTGCGACAGCGGCACCAGCTTCACCAGACTCAAGGTTTCGTCGCGTGCAGCGGCGACGGGACGGCCGTCGGCGCGGCTGAGGGTTCGATATCCCCGCGTGAAGGTACCCAGTGTGAAGCCGGGGGCGACGAGTTCGGACGCCCACGGTAACTCGAGGTAATCGAGGTCGAGGTCTTCGCGTATCGCGTCTCCCAGTATTCTATCGCCAGTTTGGATTGTTGCAGTGCGTCCCAATGAGCGCAGAGAACGACGACTTTGTCGTACCAACAGTGATCATCGAGCGGTACAACAGCTATTCGGGTCCCGGGTGGGCCACCGAGCTGGTCACGATATCGACGAACGCCAGACAGTGTTCAATGCCGCCGCTCAAGTGCAAGTCCCAGGCGTACTGTCCGCACACGGGTACGATTACTATCTAGGTACGTAGATAGTGGCAGCGGAAACAGGCTGAGGTGCAACGCTGATCGCTGACACCGCGAGCGGAGATGAGGGGCGAGCGTGCGGGTGCGAGGATTCGGTGAACTTGAGGCGGTCATCATGGACCGTATGTGGAATCGGGACCCGGGCGCGCCAACGACGGTGCGTGAGGTGTTCGACGAGCTGGCCAGCGAGCGGGACATCGCCTACACGACGGTCATGTCGACGATGGACAACCTGCACACTAAGGGCTGGCTGACCCGTAAGCGTCAGGGCAAGGCCTATGACTATTGGGTGGCGCTTACGCGTGAGGAGTACACGGCGCGCATGATGCACAACGCGCTCGACGGCGGCGGTAGCAGCGAATTGGTGCTCACGCATTTCGTGGAACAGATGAGTCCTGAGGAATCTGCAGGACTACGCGCGGCATTGCGGCGTCTGGCCAATCGGGCGGCCACGCAGTGAGCACGGTGGTGTGTCTGCTCGGGTATAGCCTCGTGGTCCTCGTTCTCGGACCTCCGGTGTTGCGGCGGCTGACCGCAAGCGGACCGGCTCCCCGGCTCGGGGTAGCGGCTTGGCTGAGCGCGATCGTCAGTGTGCTCGCGACGTGGGCGGCCACGACGGCGATTATTGCAGCCCAACTGATCGGCCATTGGGGCCATCTGGATCGGCTCATCGTGATGTGTCTGACGTGGCTGTGCCGTGCGGTTAGCGGTGGCGTGAGCGGGGTGGGGCAGGCGGTCGTAGGCGGTGTGCTGGCCGCGGCAGCGGTGGCTGCGGTCGTCGCCACGATACGGCTGGTCCGCGCCGTGGGTGTGCTGCGTCGGCGTGCCCGTCAGCACGCCGAGGACGTGCGGCTGGTGGGGCGCGGTACCTCTGACGACGGCGTCGTGGTGATCGATGTGCCGCGGCCGGCGGCCTACTGTGTGTCCGGTAGCCCGCCGGCGATCGTGTTCACCAGCGGGGCGCTCGATGTGCTCGATGAGCGGGCGCGGGCGGCGGTGTTGGCTCACGAGCGCGCCCACCTGGCCGGGCACCACCTCGCGGTGATGACATTTCTGCGTGCCGTGGCCCGGGTGTTTCCGGGTGTCGCGCTGATGGCTGAAGGCGCACAGCAGGTTTCGCGGTTGCTGGAGATGTGCGCCGACGATGCAGCGGCCCGGCGCCATGGCGGTGCGGCACTGTTGTCCGGGCTGATCGCATTGTGCGGAGCGGCGCCCGCCGAGGCGCTCGGTGCTGCCGATGTCGCGGTGCTCGATCGCGCAGAGCGTCTCGCTGGGCCGCGCGCACCATTTGGCGTCGCCACCCAGATTGCGCTGGTATCGGCGATCGTGCTGGCGGGCCTCGGGCCCGTGATGATTGGTGCCCTGGCGGCTACCGGCGTGAGCTTGTGCATGGGGTAACCACCCCAACCACCGATGTACATGTAGACATCCACCCCCGTTCGACCGAGGAACCACCACAACCCAAGGACAGGCGGTACCGGGCATGGCCATCAGTGACACGCAGTGCGCAGATGATGCGCGTCTCCGCAACCCGATCCCGAACCTGGGGCGGTGAGTCCCATGTATTTTGGTCACCTGAGCCGGCGGGCGGCGCTGGCCACGATGGGTGCTGGCGTGGTCGCAGCGGCGGCGTACGTGCTGCGCGGGTTGGTTGAATCACCACGGTCGGCGGTGCGCCTGGCCGACGGCGGCTCGATGATGGGGGTCCGCGGCACCGACATGGCTCGGTACATGGAGATGTTTAACCGGCACACCGAGCTACGCCGCACCGTTGACGACATTCCCGGCGGGGTCCGCACCACCACCGAATCGGACGCCCCGGAATTGGCCGCCCAGCTCAAGGCCCACGTGTCGAGCATGTACGGCCACCTGGCGCAGGGCTCGGAAGTGATGTGCATGAGCGAGAGCCTGCCGACCTTGTTCCAGAACGCACGCGGGTACCGCCGCCAGCTGACGTTCACCGCGGCCGGGGTGGTGGCCGAGGAAACCTCTGATGATCCCCAGCTCGCCGAGGCGATCCGGGCCCATGCCCGCGAGGTTAGCGGGTTCGTGCGCGACGGCATGCCGGCCATGATGGGTGGTTCGGGGGTTATCAGTAGCTGGTTCGATGGTGTATCCGACTGTTACCGAAGCGGTTTGGCTCTTGCGGGTGATTGTCGGAGTCAGTGTTATCTGTAATGGTGTTACCGATGGTGCATACGTCGAGGGTTCGGAATTCGGATACTGTGTCGGCTCCGGTTGAAAAGTGAGCAGGTAGTTCCGGTCGAAAAGTGAGCACCCTTCTGATTGGAGAGTGATCACTGTGGAGGATTGGGCGGAGATTCGCCGGCTGTATCGGTCGGAGAACCTGTCGCAGGCTGCGATCGCGAGACGGCTGTCGCTGTCGCGGAACACTGTGGCCAAGGCGATCAGTGCTGAGGCGCCACCACGGTATGAACGCGCACCGTCGACGGTGTCGGCGTGGGCGCAGATCGAGATGGCGGTGCGAGTGCTGCTCGGGCAGTATCCGACGATGCCGGCTACGGTCCTGGCCCAGCGGGTGGGCTGGACGGGCGGGCATTCCTGGTTCGCCGAGAACGTGGCTCGGATCCGCCCGGAGTACGCCCCGTCATAGCCCAGGTGCTCGGCCATCTCGGCATCCAGCGCCGTTTCCAGCACGTTCTTGGTCAACTGGTTCAGCAGCCCATTCGGGCCGACCAGCTCGACGCCTTGTTCCTTCGCTTGTGCGAGCAGCTGCTCCGCTAGCTGCCGTTGATCCAGGTCAATCGCCATAGATTCGAGTGTTTCTGACATCGTCAGTCCTCCCCGCCAAGCTCACGCTCGGCGTGTCAGACCAAGATCAGATCCACCGTTGTTCGGACAGTCCCCCCTCAACTCGCATAATCACGGCTCGAAACGGCGGGGATAGATCAGGTGGACTCAGTATCGGGGACTCGCCACTACCTATATGGCAATAGGTACAGAGGGCACTTTGTTCAACTCTCAGAATCATCTGTATTTATCTTAGGATACATGTATCTTACATTGAAATGCCTTGAAAATAAAGATATTTGAGTCGTTTTGAACATGTTCTTACTGATAAGCCGAGGATGATGGGGCCAGGCTCAATGATGGGCCCGCGCTAACGCCGCCCCGGGATGCGCCGACGCGTCGCGACGGTGTTGGTACAGCCTGCAGACGCCGGAACATGGAGTGCATAAATGAGACCGAAGGCGACGGCACATGACCGCTTCTGATGATCGCTTGAGTAGGTGGAACCGGTACTGGGATAAGAAGTCCCGCAATTACGACCGGGAAATGGGTTTCTTCGATCGACACGAGCCTGTCAAGTTTTCTGTGTAAATCGCCTGTCTGATTGTCCGTATGTGAGTTGTTGTGGTGCTTACAGATAACGTTCGATGCGCTCTGGGTAGACCAGTGCGAGTTGCTCGAGTGCCTTCTTCCAGTTGGTGACCACCTGTCCTTCCACGAGGCGTCCGGGGGCTGTGCGGCCCTGTTTCTGGCCGCGTTCCTTGGCCCGCTGTGCAGCGCGTTTGTCTTCGATGTTGCAGATCGCCAGCCACAGCAATTTCACCGCCGAGGCATCGTTGGGAAACTGTCCGCGGTTCTTGATGATCTTGCGCAGCTGATAGTTCAACGACTCGATCGAGTTGGTCGTGTAGATCACCCGGCGCAGCTCAGGCGGGAACGCCAAAAACGGGATGAACTGCTCCCACGCGCGTTCGAAAACCATTGTCACCGTGGGATTTTTCTTCCCCAGCTCCGAGGCGGCGAACGCGTCCAACTCGACGCGGGCAGCGTCGGCATCGGGTGCGGTGTAGATCGGCTTGAGCGCCGCGGCCACGGCCTTGCGGTCGGCATAGGACACGAACCGCAGCGCGTTGCGGATCAGATGCACCACGCAGGTCTGCACCGCGGCCTGCGACCAGGTCGCGGCGATCGCCTCCGGGAAGCCCGTGAGCCCGTCGCAGCACACGATCAGCACGTCCTTGACACCCCGGTTGGCCAGGTCCGCGCACACCGACGCCCAGAACGATGCGCCTTCGTTGGGCTGGACCCAGATGCCCAGGACGTGCTTGACCCCGGCCATGTCGACGCCCACAGCGATGTGCGCGGCCTTGTTGCGGGTGTGGCCGCCGTCTTTGACCTTCACGATCATCGCGTCGAGGTAGATCACCGGATACAGCGGCTCCAACGGCCGGCGCTGCCAAGCCAGCACCTCATCGGAGATCTCGTCGACGATCTTGGAGATCGTCTCGTGCGACACCTCGGTCCCGATCGTCGATTGAAGATGAAATTGTATGTCCCGCAACGTCATTCCACCCGCATACAGTGAAACGATCATGTCATCGAGACCACCGATACGGCGGGTGCCTTTGGGCACCAGCGTCGGGGTGAACGAGCCATCGCGGTCCCGCGGCACATCCAGGGGCACCGGGCCGGCCTCGGTGAGCACAGTCTTGGGTGAGCTGCCGTTGCGGGCGTTGGGCAGCACCCGGCCGGCCGGGTCGCCCTTCTCATACCCCAGATGATCGGTCAGCTCGGCGGCCAGGCCGCGTTCGAGAGCGAGCTTGATCAGCCCGGGCAGCAGCCCGCCTTCGCCGGTCAGCGCCACCTCGCCGGTATCGATCTGCGCCAGCAGATCATCGACCGCGCCCGACGCCCGAAGCGCCTCGGCCATCTCCACCGTGGAGACCGCCTCAACCAGCACCCCATCCATGTCCTTGCCTGTTGTCACGTCCTGCGATCCTTCCGTTAACAGGACTTACACAGACCATTTGACACGCCCATCGACACCTGTTCGGCAACTCCCGGCAATGGGCCTGCAGCCAGGCCAGCGGCGCTGTCCTGGAGGTCGCGGTCGGCACCGGGCTCAACCTGACCTTCTATCCCGATGACGTCACCGTGACCGGAATCGACTGGAGTCAGGGAATGCTGGACCTGGCTCGACAGCGCGCCGCCAACCTCGGCCGCACGGTCGATCTACGCCAGGCCGACGCTCACCATCTCCCGTTTACCGACGCATCATTCGACACTGTGGTGTGCACGTTCGGGCTCTGTGCGATCCCCGACCACGCGCAAGCTCTCGCCGAGATGACTCGAGTCCTGCGCTCCGGCGGCAACCTGATCCTCGTCGATCACATCGAAAGCAGCTCTGCTCCAGTGCGAATCGTCCAACGACTACTCGAGGGCGTCACTGTCCCCCTTGGTGGGGAACACTTTATGCGCCGCCCGCTCACCCTGATTCGCCGCAGCGCGGCACTGACCGTCACCCAGGTGCAACGCTTCCACCTCGGGCTGGTCGAACGCGTCACCGCCCGGAAAAACTGACAACCCGCGGGTATTCAGACCATTAGGCCACGGACGATATAATCGCTCTGTGGCGATGAATACTGTTCCTGCTGAGATGCAGCGCATCGAGCTGGCTCCGGCGGCGGCGCTGTTTCGGTCGCTGGGCGATCCCACGCGGCTGGCGATTGTGCGACGGCTGTCTGCCGGGCCCGCGCGGGTCGCCGACCTCGTCGACGCGGTCGGGCTGGCGCAGTCGACGGTCTCTAAACATCTTGTCTGTCTTCGGGATTGCGGCCTGGTGACCTCCGATCCGGTAGGCCGATCCTCGGTGTTTCAGCTCGCCCAGCCCGCCCTGATCGACGTGCTCGCCGCCGCCGAGACGGTCCTGGCGGCCACCGGCAACGCCGTCGAACTCTGCCCCACCTACGGCACCGGAGGACAACCGTGACCGACAAAAGCATCGACGAAACAGCGGCCGAGCGGGCCTCACACTGCCAGCGCGGGCCTGCTTGCGCCGATGACTGCTGCGTCCCGGTCACGGTCCCCGGCCATGACGCGGCCTGGCATGCCGCCGCACGCAAAGCCAAACTGCTGTCCTGGATTTCGCTGGGCTACATGGCCGCCGAAGGCATCGTTGCGGTAGTGGCCTCGTGGCTAGTGTCCTGAGTCATTAATTACGATCTAGCTGTTAGACTGGGTCGTGCCGACTCCGCGTGCTGCCAAGATTGTGTTGACCGCTGATGAGCGGGCTGAGCTTGAGGGTTGGGCCAGGCGTCGGACT
>Ga0315336_1002573_pt1 | contig 27203 bp, 19 predicted proteins | sample ASW5metaG_FD_204512 | JGI IMG/M metagenome (GOLD analysis project Ga0315336, IMG submission 204512) | Ammonia-oxidizing marine archaeal communities from Monterey Bay, California, United States - ASW #5 | ecosystem: Environmental > Aquatic > Marine > Intertidal zone | place: USA: California... | reverse complement strand
CTTTTTCAACTCTTCAATCGCGCGTTCCATTTCACGCCGCGCTTTCTCCAACTCTTCACGACCGGGTGTCTGCTTGGACTGATCCTGATTGCCTTCACTGGGCTTGCCTTCACTGGGCTTGCCTTCACTGGGCTTGCCTTCACTGGGCTTGCCTTCACTGGGCTTGCCTTCACTGGGCTTGCCTTCACTGGGCTTGCCTTCACTGGGCTTGCCTTCGCTGGGCTTGCCTTCACTGGGCTTGCCTTCACTGGGCTTGCCTTCACTGGGCTTGCCTTCGCTGGGCTTGCCTTCACTGGGCTTGCCTTCGCTGGGCTTGCCTTCGCTGGGCTTGCCTTCACTGGGCTTGCCTTCGCTGGGCTTGCCTTCACTGGGCTTGCCTTCGCTGGGCTTGCCTTCACTGGGCTTGCCTTCACTGGGCTTGCCATCACTGGGCTTGCCTTCACTGGGCTTGCCTTCACTGGGCTTGCCATCTTGTTTATCGATTTTTTCGATGATGCCCTTGGTATCTTGAGCGACCTTTGTCTGGCGTCCAGTCAGGCGTTCGGTGTCTCCACCTTTTTCGGTTTCAGACCGTACGATCTTTTCCTTGCCAATCGTGCGATTGACATCTTTCAGCAGAGCTTCGATCCGCTTTTTTTCCTTCTCAATCTCACTCATGCGATCTTCACTCTGCAGCAATTCAAGAAGAGCGCCGAGGTGTACAATGATCTCATCTTGCCGCTCAACGGCCGTGCCAAATTCTCCCTGTTTCAACATCGCAACGAGCTGTCGCATTTGAACTGCGATCTGGTCTTCGCGACTGCGTTTGTAGGCACGTTCCAGAAGGTCGGCGCGATCCGGGTCCGCCTTGCGCATGTATTCGAACAAGCGCAGCAGGTTCTTTTCGAATCGTTCATAGCGCGCGCTGGCTGACAGCTGTTTTGCCGACAGCGGCTGTTGAGTCTCGCCTTGATCGGCCTGCACGGTTTTTTCGGATCCAGGAGCATTCGGCTGATCGGTTTGGGCATTTTCGTCGGCCATTCCGACCGTCAGCAGTCCCCAGACGAGTGCCAGTGGGACAATCATTCGCGGGAGCACGATTTGACGTTTCATGATTTGAGTTCCCTTTGAACAAACGCTTCGCAAGCCATCTTGCTGTGCCGCAAAACCAACCGGGTGTGTGCCATCAGGGGCCGATCACTTCATTCTAGTTCATTCAGCTTTTGAAGTCGCTCAATGAACTTCCGTTTTTGTTCGCTTTTTGTTTCCTCAGCGAGGCCTTTCTGCAGATCAATGATCAGTTTCAGATCGCGCAAAGTCTCGTGAAACTCGGCCAAATCCTTAATTTCGGCCAGGACACGCTCCATGTGGACCAACATCGCGTTGATTTCGGTAACGGACAGGTCGATCTTCGATGTCGGATCCTGGTTTTTGTCGTTAGCGGTTTTGAACAGATACACAGCGGCTTTGACGGCCGGAAAGTCCTGTTCAGTAATCTGCTGCAGCGGGGAGACAATCAACTCACCCAGACGTTCCACCATTTGCGTCTTGTGAACACCGTTATTGACAAGTTCTTTGAGGATTTCACGAAAGGACTCTTCAATGGCAATCGTTTCGTTGTGATTCTTGGGGATGTCGTGCAATGACCTTTCGGCGCAGACGACGACCTGATTGTGAATCGCTTCGATGCGTTTCTGGTGTTTGTCGGCATCATCCGCCTTCTGCAGCGCTTGTCCTTCTTGATAGAGGTCACGATGCCGGAGCAGATCGTCGCGTTTGTCTTTAACTTCCTGAATGATCTGCTCAAACCGCCGTCGCAGGTTAATTTCTCTTTCGTACAGCAGGGACAGCAATTCCTCGTTGCTGACGATCTTGAATACGAATCGTTCGGAGCGATTGCTGTGCGGACCGTTCAGATTGTCGCCATCTTGGGCAAACAAGGTCAACGTCAGTTTCTGCCCCACGGCCAGATCCATCGGCAGCACGTCGAAGCGTTCGAATGGTTCGTCGCGATCGCGCTGCAACCGAAATTCGACTGGTCGCTCGCGCGGTTTGTTGTGAAATGGGCGAGGCTTCCATTCTTCTTCGTCGTCCAGCCGATATTCGAATCTGGATTTGACGATGCCGTAGTCATCCACGACAAGTCCAGTCATGGGAACGACGGCCAGTCGTGTAATCGAGCGGCCAACGCCGGAGAGTGCCAAGTCTTCAAATTGCGGCGGCTGATCGATGATACCTCGAATCGTCAACCTGGCCGGCTCCAGGCTCGTGATCTGATCAATGTCTTCCAGATAGATACGTAGACTGGTATCGGAGGGAATGGGAATGTGCCTCAACCTTTCGTCGAGTTCGGCCAGTGCTTTATCGGCGTGCATGTTGACGGCCAGCGGGATCCAGAACGACCGACGATCGCCACTGATCAAGGCCAGCCCCAATTCGTCCGGAAGTTTCAATTGCCGCCGCGGACCATTCTCTGGAATCACCGTCAGCGTGGCGCCTTTGAGGTCCGCATGGATTTCGAAGATCTCCGGCTGAGTCTGGATGCGGACGCTGACCAATTCCTTGTTTGTGGTGGCATTGAAACGGAACCGTGTTTCCATGGGCAGTGCGGTTTCGATTCCCTGCACCTCTTTGGTGGCAACGGCTTCGGCGTCTCCGGCCAGGGCATTCAGACTGGTGTATTCCGGATACTTACAATCCAGCGTCATGCGATCGATGCGTGGTTGATCGACGACCTTGATCCGATAGGGCTTTCGGTTGACAAAATCTCCGCCGCGGATCCAGATGACGAGATCACTCTGGACCTGGCTGATGGAATATCGGAAGGGTCGACTGGTCAGTTGCGCACTGTTGCCGCTGCCATCCGCCTGTCGCACATCGACCAGCACTCGCTCGGGAACGACCCACTCGGTCCCGTCCGGTTTTTTGGAGTCGGGCACATCGATGATCAGTGTCAATTCTGTGCCGCGGGCGTGTTTGTATTCAAATCGATCCTCAAACTCGACGAATGCGCGCACGATATCGCCGGGCTGAGCAACGGCACGGGCGACCAAGGCGGTCTGCCGTTCCCAATACGATTCCTCGAGCGAAATGTAGGCCCGTGCCCAACGCTCCATGGCGGCGGCATTCGTCGCTCCAAACACAACCAACGAGGTGACCAGCACCACAGCTCCGACCGCAGCGCGTCGCAACGGCAGGCGATCGAACACGGCTCCCACGTCCAGTTTGGCGACCACATCGGCGACATCCGTCACGGTCTTGTTGGTCATCGCGATCGAAAGGTCGGTTTGCTGTTTGTCGTTCAAGCTCCCCATTTCGACGGCCGTAATCAGTCGGTCATCGAGTTCGGGAAATCGTCTTTCGAGCACCAGGGCCAGCGCTTTGCCCCGCAGTTGTTTCAGCAGTCTCAGCACGATGTAGGACATGCAACATGCGGCGAACAGGCTGACGGTTGTGATCTGAAACAGCATGCGAAACCAGACCGGCAAATCCAGACGGCTGACTCGAAAATAAGCAGCGTCCACGGCCAGACTGAACCAGAACAGGCATCCCAGAACGACGGCGACCAGCGCCAGTCCTTCCAACACAACATAGCGTTGGATCTGCCGTTTCAATCCTGTCAAAGCCTGCTGAATCTCAGGCTTCATGGTTCTGGACATTTGAGTCGCCATATTCGAATCCACCACCTGCACGAGTGATCTGCGAGCCAAGTCAGGTCACGCCAGTTTCAACAACTTGCGTGTCAGCCATTCCGCCGACAGCAGGCCCACAATCAGGTACAGGACCCAATTGCGGTCCCACAGAATTTCAGGCCATTCATTGATCACGAATTCCTCGCCCTTATTGATCAGCAAGGGCGGGAGCTTATCTTCTACTGCATCGAGCGTCAGGTATCGCCCACCGGTGTCACGGACAAGATTCGTCAACAGTTTTGCGTTTTGTTCGGGATGATCGGCTTCCAGATTGGGCAGCAGAACATCGATCTTTTCAGTCAGTGTCGTCGCAGTATTCTCGGGGTTTACGTCTCCGGAGTCGTCCGGTATGGGAATTTCAATACGATAGGTCCCCAGTTGGCTGGCTCGAAAGTCGCCAACATACTGTCCCGGTCGATTGGCATCCTTGGTCATGATCCGTGCCGGAACCAATTCACGGCCGTTGGGAGCCACGATCCGTACGGCCACGGAATCGAGTTGGAGTTCCTGCAATTGCTGATCAAACAGACGCGCTCGAATGCGGACGGTCTGGCCGAGCACGAATTCCTTGCGTTCCAACATCATCAAACCGCGATCGGTTCCACGTTGCCGCCGGCCCTGTCCGACTTCACGAATCACTTTGGTCCAGAATCGATCGTAGTATTCCTCACCAGTCGACCTCAGCCTCCAGAACTCGGCACTCCCTAAGAACAGTGCGCGGCCGGAACCGAAGAAGTGCGAAGCAACCAGAATCGGCTGGCCGTCCTCAGTCTGGGCCTGCGGATCGGCAAATTCGGCGAACACGGTTGCGCCGGCCTTGGCACCCGCGGTGGGATACGCCCGATAAAAGCCCTCGAATTCACTCCAGACATTTCCGGACGCCTCGGGGTCGTCTATCAATTGCAGAAATCCGGCATCCAGACCTTCGCGTGTGAATTGAATGGGCCAGGGTTGTCGAGCCTGGCTCTCCAGATCCAGACTGGTCAACAGGAATTCATTCAAGAATACCGGAAACAGCTCCTGGATCACTTTGAGATCACCCGTATCGGATGCCAGGGCAGGAGTGTGAACATCTCCGGCAACGAGAATGATGCCGCCCGCGTGCTTTTCGACCCAGTCGATCAGGATCGGCAGGCGGTCGGCGGGAATGGCCGACCAGTCGGGGTCAAAAGCAACAACCACGTCGTAGCGGCTCATGTCCGCCGGCGTGGGAGGAAACTCGACAAGCAATTGATCGGATTCCTGACTTACGCCCAAGTGGCTTCCGGCATCGACGGTCTGCAACCACACGTCGACATTGATGCCCGGATGGCGATACAACATGTTTCTGAGAAACCGATAGTCTCGCATGGGGCCACCGGCCATCAGCAAAACCCGTGTCTTCTTGTCGCTCAAATTGATCGCCTTCCGCCGCTCGTTGTCCGCTTCGCTCCATTCCTTGACTTGCACCACCGGCCGAGTGCGCACAAAGAACTCCAATGAACCGGCGACCGTGGGCATCTGCTGGAATACGACTTCCACGGGGACACCGTCCTCAAGCAGCGTGGCTTCTTTGGTTTCCAACAAGGTCGGTTCTTCATCCGCTTCCGCCTCGTCGCGACTCAACAATTCCACGATCGCTCGCCGCCCGGAAAAGCCCTGTCCTTGCACCAGCGCTTTGATGTCATAAGCATCACCCACATGGACATCGGTGGGTGCCTGCAGATTGACCAGTTGCAGGTTCACCTGTTTCTCGGTGCTGCCCACGCCAACGCTGATCAGTCTCAACCCGGAGGCCTGCGCCACGTCGTGCGCGGTATCGGGGTGGAATCCGGCGTTGGAGGCGCCATCGGACACAACCACGATTCCCGAGAGCGACCGCGTGCGGATCTTTCCGATCAGGGCACGCAGTGAATCTCCGAGCCGTGTTTCGACCCCCCGCGGCCTGAGAATTTCGCTCCAGTCAACCTGTTGGTCCGCGGTGTCTGCCGCACCCGCCGTGCTCTGAGCCGCGACTCGGGCGCCGGCATCATACGGGTAGACGACCACCGGCCCTTCGAATCGCGAGTCGAATGTGTAGACGCTGACTTGGTGCTCACGATTGAGTTGTTCGATCAGTGTTGATTTTTGCAGCAATTGTTTGACGGCTTCAGTTCGCGACCGTTGTGGCGTTTCAGACGGCCCGCTGGACTCGTTCAGCTCGGGATAGCCCATCGACAGCGATGTATCGACCAGGATGGCAACCTGGGACGGCCGGTACATCATCTCGGGTGTTCGCCGGGACGGATTCAGAGCGATGACGGCCAGGGCCAGTACGGCAGCGATCCGTAAACTGGCCAGCCACAATCGCCAGCCCAGCGCCATGTTGACGGTATCGCGCACATACATGTAGATCACAAAAGCGATCATCAGCGCAAATCCACCGAACAACGCCAACCGCCCGGGCAGGCTGGACGGGATGTCCAATTCCAGCACGGAATAGCCACGCGTCTGTTCGGCAACCGCGAACAGGGAATTCACGAGGAACACGCTCATGCCGTCGCACCAACCGTCTTGGGGTGAAAACTCAATCGATAAGCCAGTAACTGTTCCATGACAAAGAAACCGATCAACAGGTAGATCAGAAACTGTCTAACCTCCTGGCCGGCGTCCTTGCCTTCAATCCAGTCAATGGTCCCCGGTTCTTGAATCTGCAGTTCGACATCCTCGCCCACCAGTTTTCGGATCTGTGACGAGGCAATCAGTCCGAGGTCGCTTTCTTCAGCGGGGGCATTGTAGGCAATTGATGATGCCACGGGTTGCTGATCCTGGTCATACAACTTGATCCGATAAACTCCCGGACGATCCGTATCGCGATAATTCAAAACCAACTCGGGTCCCGACGCCGTTCGCTGCGGCGGGTTCCCAGGTTTTTTCTGTTCTGTGCCTGCAGCACCTTGCCCGGTTGGCATGCTGCGGGTCGCTTCGATTGTCTCCGGCTCACGATCTGGACCGGAGATGTCAATGCGGGCCAGATACTCGGCGGGATTGAGTCGCAACTGAATCGGCTCGCCCACCCGGCGGTTGTCCAACGTCCGGTCATTGCGTGCGATGTGCTTTTCGAGTTCCAGTTGCGCGATCACAAACGTGGGATTGCGAGCCCAGTTGTTCCACAGCGGTCCGGCGGTGGTCAGGCAGGTAACAATCCGTCCCCCCTGCTTGCCGTACCGGTGTTCAAAAAACAAAGGCTGTTTGTTGTTGAGGCTGGCAATCGTCGCCACGCCGTCCTTGCGACGGTTGTCATCCTTGTCCCAGTCCGCACGGACCGGGAAGTAACGATCGATGCGCACGGTTTCGACCAGCGGATTGTCTTGTCCCTCGAAGATGCGGAATATGGGATGCTCGCTAAACCGCAGATCCGGGCCGGGCAACGTATCATCCCGGTGCTCCAATTCGGACGCCGTTCGAGCCAGCGGAACGGGGAACAATCCCCGCGCCGTACCGTACAATGCCTGGTTGTAGAAACTCGCATTGACCGCCGGGCCTACAAACCAGGCCAACCCACCGCCTTGTTCCGCGTACTCGACCAATGGCCCCAGTTGATCCGGACGCAGTTCCGGGACATTCAAGAGATAGATGCACTGAAACTGCTGAAGTGGATGCCGCGACAGATAGTCGGGGTTTTCGATGATGGGATTGAAGCCGGTCAACGTGGGATCGGCCGCCAGCGCATCGCTGACATACAGTCCTTCCTCGCCACTGGAATCTCCATCAATGATCAGCACCGGGTGCGCTTGGGCGATGCTGAATGCCAGAAATCGCGCGTTGTCTCCTGCCAGTGCGTCGGCGGGCAGTTCCATCCGCACCTCGTGAGGCCCCGCTTCGAAGGACAGGTCCTTTTCCCGACTGACCGTCACACCCGGGTCAATCTTGTCGAACACCAGGCTGATCGGCAGCTTCTGGTTGTCCACCACGATCGACATCCGTACGTTCTCGGCAACCTGCTGGCTGTAGTTCTTCACAGCCACGCGCAATCTCAGCGGAACCCCGGCCGCGGCCACGTGCACATTGCCGGACAAGTCCGTGATACCCAGGTTCGCGTGTTGGGCAGCGACGGTCCGTACCAGGTTGACCAGCACGTCGGAGTCGTCCAGACCGCGAATGCCCTTGGCCAGCGCGGTGTGGTCCGACCAATCCCGATTGCGGTAGTCCGAAACCACGTGCAGGTGTTTCATTGTCGCCGGTTGTGCCGCAAACAGACGTCCCGCCGCTTCCAGTCCGTCGGACAGGTCAAGCGTCTGATGGGAACATTCCAGATTCTCGAACTCGGCCTCCAATTCCGCCAGCAGTTCGGCATTGACGTCGGCATACTGTTTCAGTGGTGTCTCCAGGTCCGACAACTTGACGATCGTCATCTTCTGCGTGTTGGGCCGCCGGGATCCCTCGGCCACCAGTTTGCGAACCACATCCAAACCTTGGTCGAATGCCGAGCCGTCGCCCGACTGGTCCTGCATCGAACCGCTGTCGTCGATCACGACGATGTGGTAGGACTTGTCGCCGGTCAGAATCGAGAACTGATCTTCGTTCAACACCAGCCGGGCAATCAGCAGCATCAGCGCCAAGACAATCAGCACTCTCAACAACAGCAGCAGCAATTGTTCGATCAGGATGCGTCGCCGATTCCGCCGCTGGCTCTGCAACAGGAATTCCATCGCCGCGAAACGCACTCGACGAAAACGCATCCTGTTGATCAGATGAATGATCAGTGGCGAGGCCACCAGCGCCACACCGGGAACAACCAGTGCCGGGTTGACGAAAAACGTCGAGAAAAATTGCGTCCACTGGGACAGTAACGCGTTCATAACCGCCTCGAACTCAACTGCACCTGAATTCCGACGTCGGGTTCAACGACGGGAAACACCTGATCGCTCTGCGAGCGACAGCCGGTCAATTGCGGACCGTTTGCCGCATGCCGATGCGGTGATTCATGTAGTGGGACAGCGCTGCATCCAGATGGTCGCTGGTGCGTATCACCTGGTAGTCAATTGTGTTGCGTGAACAATGCCGCCGCAGCGATCCCAGAAAATCCTTCACCGCTTCCAGATAACCCTCGCGGAGCCCTTTCGGATCGCAGACCAGTTGGCCCATGTCTTCCATGCCTTCAAAACGCGTGGTGCCGCTGTAGTCAAAATCCAACTCCTGATCGTCGAGTACGTGGAACAGCAAGACGTCGTGTCCACGATGGCGGAGCAACTTCAAACCGCGAAACAAGCCGTCTCGTTCCACGAACAGATCGGAAATCACGACGACCATCCCACGCTGCGACTGGGCTTCGGCCACCTGCTGCAGGATCGAATAGATATCGGTCTTGTGATCGGGAGATTCGGCGGCCAAGGCGGCCAGAATCGAATGCAGGTGATTGCGTTTGCTGCGACACGGCACCCGCGTTCGCACATCGCTGTCAAAAGCGACCAACCCGACCGAATCCTGTTGCCGCAACAGCAGATACGCCAGCGCGGCCGCAATCGTGCAACCGTAGTCGAATTTGGTCATCGCCCCCGGACCAAACTGCATCGATTCGCTCAAATCGACCAGCAACGTCGTCCGCAGGTTGGTGTCTTCCTCGTACTGCTTGATGTAATACTTGTCCGTCTTCGACCACACCTTCCAGTCGATGCGGCGGATGTCGTCGCCGGGAACATACTCCCGGTGCTGCACGAATTCGACGGACTGGCCGTAATACGGGCTGCGATGAAGACCGGACAAGAAACCCTCGACAATGTGTCGCGCCCGCACTTCCAGCCGCGCAATGCGCGATATCGCCTCAGGCAGCAAAAATCTTCTGTAGTCTTGGGTCACTGGTCAATTCACCTTCTTTGGACGGCGTATCCTCGATCAACCGCTCGATGACGTGATCGGGAGTCACTCCCTCACTCTCCGCGGAAAAATTGGCCACGATCCGGTGCCGCAGCACGGGGGCCGCCAGGACCTTGATGTCCTCGGTCGAGACATGATTCCGACCGTTCAACAGGGCTCTGGCCTTTCCGCCCAGCAACAGAAACTGTACCGCCCTGGGTCCAGCGCCCCAACTCAACCAGTCATTGATGAACTCCGGAGCGCCGGGTTCGTCGACGCGCGTCTGCCGCACCAAGGCCAACGCGTAATCCACCACGTGATCGGTTACCGGCACCTGTCGTACAATGTTCTGCAACTCCGATATGTCCGCTCCACTCAGGACGGATTTGACGGTGTCGGATTGCAGTGCCGTGGTCTGCTTGGCAATCTGCCGTTCTTCGGCGAAGCTCGGATACCGCACAAACACCTTGAACATGAACCGATCCTGCTGGGCTTCCGGCAGAGGGTAGGTGCCCTCTTGTTCGATGGGATTCTGGGTGGCCAGCACAAAGAAGGGATCCGGCAGCTCGTGCCGCTCGCGGCCAACCGTCACTTGACGCTCCTGCATCGCCTCCAACAAAGCCGCTTGCGTCTTGGGTGGTGTGCGGTTGATTTCGTCCGCCAAAATCACGTTGTGGAACAGCGGGCCGTCGAGAAAGCGGAAATCGCGCTGTCCGGTGTCCCGGTTTTCTTCGAGAATGTCGGTGCCCGTGATGTCAGCCGGCATCAAGTCGGGCGTGAACTGGATCCGGCTGAAATTCATCGACAGACACCGTGAAAGGGTGCTGACCATCAAGGTCTTCGCCAAGCCGGGAACACCTTCCAACAGGCAATGTCCGCGGCTGAACAGCGCGATCAAAATCTGCTCAATCACCTCGTCCTGGCCCACAATCACCTGGGCCATCTGTTCACGGATCTGCCCGTAAGCCGCACTCAGTTTTTCTATGGATTCCCGCGTCTGCGCCACGTCTTGTTCGTTTGCCATGATCCGACAATCTTCCCCATGATCCAAATCAGAAAAATCGACCATCTCACTCCTCAGCAATCCTACCGGACGACCCCCAACGACGCGACCGTAAAAGTGCACCAATCTCACACACATCCTGTAATCGGAACGGCGATCTTCGGGTCACAAGTCCTTTTCAGACCTCTGGTTCCAATCTGGGGACCCCATGACGCATCCCACAAACATCGGAGAGCCGATGGGGCGGAGTCGCACCCGCCAGGATGGTCTGGCCACACCGCCAAATGCGGCAGACTCCCAACAGAAGTCAGACGTGGCAACCACGGAAACCTGACCTGCAGGCGCGGGTCAACCAGCGGGGCCGCGGCGGAACGCGGCGGAACGCGGCGGGTTATTCGCTGGTCTGACGGACCGGAAACATGGTCATCACCTTCGCAATCTCCTTGTCAGTCAGGAGTTGCGACAAACGGACTGGAAATTCTGGTGACAGATGCCATTGTCCGAGCACATCAAATAAGGCGTCCAATCGCTCCAGATCGAGCTGAAATGTGCGTTTCAGGGACTGCGCTTCGATGGGTTCCATGTCTTCGAACTGGCTGATCATCAGGAAGTCGCCCTCGTTCGAGAGCGATAAATGCAAAGACCGCAGCTCAGAAGCGAGAAAGTGATCGGGATCCAGCGCCAGCGGAGTGGGACCGCCTTCCAGAAAGTGCGGAACCTGAAACGACTCGTGCTCGACAATGGCCGCGGACGTTTCACAAACCGCGTAGACGACACTTTCGTCGACGAGCGTCGCCGGAAATGTCGTTTCGGAACGGTGTTTTTGCCAGGTTTCGGCGAGCAGATCCAACTGAACGTGGGGCGGAACCGCACACAAGAAGGGCACTTCGGTCAGGTAACCGAAGCTGCCGGTTTCCCCGTCGATTTGCCGAGACAGGACGATTCGTTCGTACGTCGATTGAAAGGCGACACGAAACGCAAAGTACGTCAAGTCGGTGCATGGCAGGATGTCGGTACTGACCTGGAGCATGATTTTCATGCTGTCAGACGTCCGCACCAAACACAATTGAAAACTGGCAAATCCTCAAAAAGCGAATACAACGCAACGCACAAGTCCCATTTCGACGCCGTGACCGGCGTGTTGTGAAAAAACACCCCGCACGCTCAAGTCTTCCCAAGTTCTACGGCATCGAGCCAAGTTCGACCGAATCAGGTGCGTTGCGGGCAGTGGACGCCGGCGTTGTGGCTGGTGCGTCTGCAAACGGCGGTGTCCAGGCGGGATGCCGCCGCTGCCGCCGCCAAACGACCGGTCCCGGGCCAATGCCTGCCGCTGGAAACTCGACGGTGGCCCGCAACCGATCAGGGCACGGGTAAGGTGTGCCGCCGGATTGCGGGGCGTTCTCGGTGAATCCGAGCCTTGAAATCGCCCAGCCATTTCCAGTATTTGCGTTGACCGAGATCCACTTCGACCACCTTCACGGTTCCCCAACGCTCGCCCACGGTCAGCAATCGACCTTCCTGATCCCAGACCCCCGACTTCATCCAGTCGCGGGCGGGATCCGTGTAGGTGCTGGAAACCAGAAACACCTGGTTTTCGATGGCCCGTGCGCGGGCCAGGGCGGGGTTGCCGCCCCAAATCGGCATGGCAATGACCTCGGCTCCCGCGGCGCTCAATTCCCGAGCCACCTCGGGGAAATGCACATCCCAGCAGATCATCATCCCCAGTTTGCCGAACCGTGTCTGGAACACGGGATATGTCTCACCAGGCGTCACGCCTCCTTCGATTTCCTCGCGCGGCAGGCACACTTTGCGGTACTTGCCCAACAGCTTGCCAGAGGGTCCGAGCAATACGGCGGTGTTGTAGACCGCGGCTCCGGAGCGTTCGAGCAGTCCGGCGACGATGTACAGATCGTGTTTGCGAGCCAGCTTGCCGAAATAGGCCGTGGAAGGCCCCGGAATCGGCTCGGCGACGTCCACATAGCTCAACTTGGTCCCCACCATCGTCAGCGCCTCGCCCAAGCACACCAAATCGGCCTGTTGTCGACCGGCTTCGGCGATCAGCGGAGCGAACGCTGCCCGATTCTCGGCCGCGGACGTCTTGCCCTGGGGTCGGAAATGCACCGTGGCCAAACGCACACGTCGTTGCGGAGCGACTTGAGCGGTCTTGAGTCGCACGGATTTCCAGGTCACCTGGCCAGCGGGAGCCCACCGCAAATGCAGTTCGATCCGCGCCTGAGTTGCGGCGTCCGGCACATGGTAGGTACCGGAGACTTCCGTCCAACCCTGCCGGTCCACGTCACCATCACCGGGATACTCGGGCCGCGCCAGGTCGTCGGAGCGGCCAGGTACAAGTTGTCCGGCAGCGTTCTGCCAGATGATCTTGACGACGGCGGATCGCCGTGGGGACCGGACCGCATCCGTTTTGCGCAAGCAGGAAAACCGATAGTGTTGTCCCCCGCCGACTGGAAACTCGGCGACCCATGCCCCGGCAAGTCCCGGCCGGTTTTCGGCCTGAATCGACAGTTGCTCTTCCGCGGCGGCGGCCGATTCCCGACGTTCAAATCGTGGCCGCATCTCGGGCCGCAGCGCGACTGCGCGCCACTCCCCCCCAGCCGCTGCGACCAGCGGCGGCATCAGACTCAAGTGCAACATAACAACCGGCAGCCAGGATGTGATCAACGACACAGTCGGATGCCTCCCGCGGCCCACGCCGCTGTTTCGAGAATCTGAGTCACCAAGGGACGTACGCACGTGCAACCCACCACCGGCCGGCACCGCTGCAACTTCACGACCGCTTCCCTGTTTCTGAAAACACCCGCCGCATCACCAATTTCAGCAGGGAAACGTCTGACCTCCTCCATCCACGCGAATCACTTGCCCGCTGATGAATCGCGCAGCCGGTCCACACAAGAACCCGACCACCGAAGCCACTTCCTGCGGGCGACCGTAGCGATCCAAAGTCCCGGACTCGATCATCCTCTCGGGATCGGTGTCGTGAATCCTCAAGAATCGTTCGGTCACCGTGCCTCCGGGAGCCACGCAGTTGACCGGAATGTTGTGCGGTTTGAGTTGTTCCGCCAGGCAGCGTGTGAATTCATGAACGGCCGCTTTGGCCACAGCGTAGATCGAGCCCGTCGGTCGGCCAAACAAGCCTGCGATGCTGCCGATGGTCACAATCCGTCCCGACTTGCGTTCGATCATCTCGGCCGCAACGGCGCGACAACACAGGATGGCCGACGTGAGATTCCGGTCCATCACACTGCGATAGTCATCCAGATTGATGCCCAGGCAATCGTCGTTGTCGGGACGTCCGCCGCGGCCAACTCCGGTCCCCCCCGCTCCAATGTCGCCACCGGCACAGCAGACGAGAATGTCAATCCGTCCCCAGGCCTCTCGAATCTCGTCCACGTTGCGTTGCACTTCCGCAGGGCGCGTCAGGTCGCCCCAGACCGCCATCGTTTTTCCGCTCCCGGCCGCCGCCACATCTTCGGCCACCTGCTGCATGGTTGTTCCTTCGTCAAACGTGCTGGGACTATCCTCTCGGGTGCCGTGCACGGCCACATTGGCTCCCAGCCGGCAGAGTTCTTCAGCCATCACGCGCCCCAACCCGCGCGATGATCCCGTGATCCAGGCACATTGTCCTTCCAGCACAGCGGTCATACCGGTGTCCTTTCGTTCGGCCACGTTCCCGTCGTGGATGGCCAGGCGGGGCCCGACGATGGATGATCAGCGCAACATGCGGATGCCGTGCCACAACGTTCGATGGAGAGCAACCAGGATACCCGGATGGACCAACGTCTCACAGCCGACCGACAGAACTGGCTGCCGGTTCGCCCCGGCTTGGACAGCCGATTCCACGACCAGCCATTCCTCAACCGGGAATCCCAGCAGCGACCGGGACCTCAGTCGGCTGGTCTCCGGGGCAGGCAGCGAAAACCGACAGCGCTGACAACCGAGCCGCGGTGGGCCACCGCCGCGGATTCCCACCCAACACGCGCCGCGCAGATCCGATACGGGAATTGGTGTACTGTCGAAAGATGAACGGACTTGCCGCTGTTGTCCAACCTGGAATAGGCTAGCCGAATGACTGCGACCGAATTCGTTCTCGGATCCCGCTCACCGCGCCGCCGCGAGTTACTGTCACTGATTGTCCCGGCGAACGAAATCCGTGTGTTGCCACCCGTCAGCGCCGCCGAACCCGGATTTGCGGGGATCACCACCTACCAGGGGATTCAAAGCCAATTGCAATTGATCGCCCGTCAGAAGCACGACGACGTCCGGCAGCAGTTGGCCAACGGCGCGGGTCGCAGCGGAGTGCGTTCGCGGGTCGTGGCTGCGGACACCGCCATCGTCGTCCAGGATCGCACCCGGACGCCGATCGTACTGGGAAAACCCCCTGAGGATTCCACGTACTCGGACACAGTGCGGTTTTGGTTCTCCGAATACCTGATCGGGAAATGCCATTTGGCGATCACGGCGTTTTGTGCATCGGAAGACAACCAGCGGCCGGTGTGCCATTCGGTCGAGACACGTGTCACCTTTCGCAGTGACGTCGGCGACTGGGTGGACTGGTATCTGGAAACCGGGGAACCCAAAGACAAGGCCGGCGGTTACGCGATTCAAGGAGCGGGCAGCGTGTTCGTGGCGGAGGTCGATGGCAGCTTGAGCAACGTCGTGGGACTGCCATTGGCTGAACTGCGTAGCGTCGTCGAGAATTGGAATCAGGATGACCACTGAACCACAAGCCATGCTGCCGCTCGACGCAGCGTCACGGGAAGCCTCGTCCGAGAAACCGGTCGACGAACCGCCGCTGTCGATCGGCAATCGACAGTTCTCATCGCGGCACTTCCTGGCGCCGTTGGCCGGCTACACACATCTGGCATTCCGCCTGGCTTTGCGTGAGCTGGGTGGGCTGGGATTGGCAACCACGGATCTGGTGCAAGCCACGCAGTTGCTTTCCAACCATCGCCGAGCGGGGCAACTGATCGCCACCTGCTCTGCCGATCAGCCCCTGTCGGTGCAGATCTTCAGTGGACGGAGCCAGGAGTTGATCCGGGCGGCGTGCTGGTTGCAGGATCACGGATACGCGGGGGTGGACATCAACATGGGCTGCCCGATGGCCAAGATCACGGGACAAGGCGGTGGGGCGCGTCTGATGTGTGACAGCGACCAGGCCCGCGACACCGTCGCACGCGTCGTCTCCGCGGTTTCGATTCCCGTCAGCGTCAAGATGCGATTGGGCTGGGACCGCCACCAGATCACGGCTCCGGAACTGGCCCGCCAACTGGAAGACGTCGGCGTCGCCGCCGTCACCGTGCACGGACGCACCCGCGCACAGGGATTCCACGGCGAAGTGGACCTGGAAGCCATTCAGGCGACGGTGGAGGCCGTCCATGCGCTGCCAGTGATCGGTAACGGAGACGTGCGCACGGTGGAAGATGCCTGGAGGATGCGGCGGCTGACGGGTTGCGCCGCGGTCGCCATTGGGCGTGGAGCGATGCTGGACCCCTGGATCTTTCAGAAACTGTCTGTGGCAGGCAGCGGCCAGGTTCCCGCAGATCCCACGACCGAACAGCAAATCCAGTTCCTGTCGCGGCACTTTGAATTGATGGTCGAGCAACACGGGGAATACAGTTGCGTGCTGTTCCGCAAATTCGCCGGCTGGTACGGCGCCAAGCTGGGAGTCCCGATGGACCTGGAAGACCGACTGCGGCGTTTGACATCCCTGAGCGAATTCCATGATATTCTCGGGCAGATCCGGCAGCGCCAGGACGAGCATCGTCCGAGAATTGCCACGGCGCTGATCAAAACTCCCAACGGCCCCGTTGAGCGTTGGTGAGGCCGCCGGTCTTCGGTCGTGTCCGAGCTGCGACACGTTTGTGGTTGCAGACGGGAGTCGGGCATGCCAGGATCGTTGCCTGTTTGGGCGATTGCGGCCGCGACTCCGACGCTTGCGGTCCAGCCGTCTCCGCCCAAGACAGCCAACACTCGCGGGTACCACTCTGATGGACGGCCAACTGGAACAACACAACACGGGACAGTCTGAACAACCCACGCGCGTGCGGTGGTTGGTGTTTGCACTGTGTGGCAGCACGTCGTTTATGCTGTACCTGCACCGCTACACCTGGGGCATGATCAAACCCTACGTGGCCGACGAATTCGATTGGGATTATACGACGCTGAGCATGCTGGACAGTTGCTTTAACCTGAGCTATGGACTGGGACAAATCCCTTTCGGAATCCTGGGCGACTGGTTCGGTCCGGGTGTGGTACTGGGTTCGACCATCCTGTTGTGGTCGTTGTCGATGGGCGCCATGACACTGGCCACCGGTGTCACATCGATGTACATCGCCCGGTTCACTTTCGGACTGACACAGGCTGGCTGCTATTCCAATCTCAGCAAGGTCACCAAAGTCTGGTTCCCCCACAGTGTGCGAACCTCGGTTCAGGGTTTCGTTTCGTCCTTCTGCGGACGCTCTGGGGGCGCGGTTTCCAACCTGCTGTTCGGAGCACTGCTGCTGGGCACCTTGCACATGCCCTGGCGTCAAGCGATCGGTCTCTTGACCATCGCCGGCCTGTTGTATGGAGCCGCCTTCCTGTACCTGTTTCGCTCCAGTCCGGCCAAGCATCCCTGGGCCAACGCGGCGGAACAGGACCTGGTAACAGCCGAAGACGAAGACGCCGTGTTTGAACACGGATCGTCGTTGAAATGGTCGACGGCTTTACGGAGCGGGAACATGTGGGTGTTCATGTTTCAGCAGTTCACCAGCGCTTTCGCCGACAATCTGTACCCCTTCTGGATCCCTCTGTTCCTGCTCGTCGAAAAAGGAGTCGACATCGGCTCGGCCGGGCTACTGGCATCGCTGCCGCTGTTCGGCGGCGCGTTGGGTGGCCTGACGGGCGGCATTCTGCAGAATCGGCTGATCCAGAAAACCGGCAAGCGGCGCTGGGTGCGTAGCGGAATCGGCATGACCGGCAAACTGTTGGCGGCGGTACTGATGTTTGTCAGTCTGGGCTTCGATTCCGCTGTGGTGATCGGTTGCCTGTTCGCCTGCGTCAAGTTCTTTGGCGACTGGAGTCAGCCGACCGTATGGGGAACAGCGACGGATATCGGAGGCAAGAACTCGGCCACCGTGTTTGCCACCGTGAATATGTCGGGGTCGGTTGCCGGATTCGTCGCCAGCCCGATCATGGGCGCGTTGATTCTGTATTTCAGCCATTCTGTGCCCGGGACCGGACAGGAACTGGCTCCGCAACCCATGCAACCGACAACGGCTGCAGCGACAACGTCGCTGCCACCATACCGATTCCAACTGGGTCACAAGGCGATTGAGGAAGGATCGATTTCGGCCAAACTCTCTGATGGCGACCAGGTCATTGCAACATTCAGCATCTCAAAGCAGCGGGCCTTCGACGTACAGACACACAGCCAGACCGCTCCACAAATCGACGCCCGCGGTTCGCGTGTTAATTGGCAGAAAGGCTTGATCACGCTTCAGGTCGAACGCCGCCTGTCGGATCCCAAACTCCAGGTCGACTACCAGCACATTCTCTACGGTCGGGGCTGGTCAGCCTTGTTCATTTCCCTGGCGGTGATTTACCTGGCATCGTCGATATCCTGGTTGTTCATCGACTGCACGCGCAAACTCAGCGACGAGTGACCCCATCGCCGTGCGACGTGTTCCGCGGCCGTGCCGGCTGCTCGCCGAGCGGAGCGACACTGACCGGCTACGCGGATTGCAGAGAGGCCGTGGAAAACGACCGTGGATGACAATGAGCGGGAGTCAGGAGCCACTTTGAATTCGCCCAGCACACACGACCGGCAATCCGCACACCTGCCAAACGCGTTCCAGTTTCTTCCCGAATCCACGCCGCGGATCGAGACTCGGTTTCGCCGCATCGTGACGGACCTGCCGGTGCCTGAAGATGCCGATCGTCTGCGATGCGCGGTGCATGTGTTTCCCCAGGTCAACTGTTACCAGGCACCCGTCATCTGGGATCGCGCTGAGGATTTCCAGGTGTTCGATCGCCACGGCAACTGCTGGATCGATTTCAGTTCGACCGCTGTGATGACCAACACCGGTCATGGTCATCCCCAGATTCGCGAGGCCGTCGCGCGGCACGCTCAGCAGGGTTTGCTGGCTCAGTTCAGTTTCGCTTCCGACGTTCGCATTGAATTGGCAGAACGCCTGGCGGAATTGGCTCCCGATCACTGTGACAAGGTGTATTTCTGGACGGTGGGTTCCGAGGCAATCGAGTGTGCGTTGCGTCTGGCCCGCACCTGGGGACAAATGCAGCACCCGGAAAAATATCACATTCTGACGCATCGCGGCGATTATCACGGCTGGACATTGGGTGCCCATCAAGTCTCGGGTCAACAGGCTAGCAAACCGTGGTTGACGACAGCGGATCCCGCAATCCACCACCTGCCGTTCCCCAGCAGTGCATCGCGCACCGACTGGGATGCGCATCTGGATCAGCAGTGGCAGGCTCTGGCCGACCGAGGAGTGGACTCGGAACGGGTGGCGGGAGTGTTTATCGAAACACTGCAGGGTTGGGGGGCGCTGCGTCTGCCGGACGCCTACGTGCAGAGCCTGCGGCGGTGGGCTGACCAACACGGCGTGCTGTTGATCTTCGACGAAGTGCAGACGGGCTTCGGGCGTACCGGTCGCTGGTTCGCTCACGAGCACTACGACACGCGCGCCGATCTGATCTGCATCGGCAAGGGCGTGACTTCGAGCCTGCCACTGGCCGCGGTGTTGGGACCGGCCAAGATTCTGGACACGCTGGGACCGGGAGAAATCACCACGACACACGCGGCTCACCCCCTGTCCTGCGCCGCCGCGCTGGCCAATCTGGATGTTCTGCAACGCGAGGGACTGGTTGATGCAGCTCGTCAGAAACAAGCCGTAGTCACTGCCGAACTCCAACGCCTACAACGGCAGTTCCCGCGGCACATCTCCGACACGCGCGGCTTGGGCCTGCTGCACGCCATCCACGTCATCGATCCGAAAACCGGAGCACCCAGCCAACGACTGGCGGCCGACTGGACCTGGGCCGCAGTCAAACGCGGGGTGATGGTGTTTCACACCAATCAACCTTCACTGAAAGTCTGCCCGCCATTGACCATCTCGGAAGAAGCCATTGTGGAGGGTATTGGCGCCCTGGGTGAGGCGCTGGAGAGACTGGTTTCATCGCATCCGGATTGACGCAACCGACGCCACACACATCGAAACACGGGCCATCCAACCATCGGCGCCTAGTCCAGAGTTTCAAATCATGAACACATCTCACGCGATTCCCAATATGTTGCTGCGGGAGCACATGTTTGACGTGCCGCTGGACCACGCCAGGCCTAACGGACCCACGATCCGGATCTTTGCCCGCGAAGTCGTGAATCGTGAGCACGACGACGACGACCTGCCCTGGCTGGTGTTCTTTCAGGGCGGTCCCGGATTTGGCGCGCCACGACCGATGGACAACAGCGGCTGGCTGAAACGCGTGCTCCAGGACTACCGCGTGCTGTTGCTCGATCAACGGGGCACCGGACGGAGCACACCGGTCAACATCCAGACGTTGCGGCGTGTCGGCAACACGCAGGAGCAGTTTGAGTTCTTACGTCATTTTCGCGCCGATGCGATCGTGAATGACGCGGAGTGGATTCGCGGCAAACTGTTGCAGGACCGGCAACGCTGGACCGCTTTCGGCCAAAGCTACGGCGGATGGTGCATCACCAGCTACCTGTCGCAAGCACCTCAAGGTCTGGAAGCCGTGATTCTCACCGGAGGCCTGCCGCCGATTCATCGCTCCGCCGACGAAGTCTATCGAGCGACTTACCAGGTTGTGGAACACAAGAATTGCCGGTACTACCAGCGTTATCCGCAAGACGAAGAACGCGTCCAGCGCATCGCCCGGCACCTGGTCGACAACGATGTACGACTGCCGATGGGCGACCAATTGACGCTCAGACGATTCCAGCAACTCGGACTGAGTTTCTACCGCAGCACTGGCTACGATGCGGTGCATTACCTGTTGGAAAACGCTTTTGTGGACGATGGTCCCAACCCGGAATTGAACTACGCCTTCCTGCGCGCCTTCGAGCAGCAGTTCGCATTTGATACCAATCCGATATTTGCCATCCTGCACGAATCGATCTATGCCCAGCACACGGCGACTAACTGGGCGGCGGACCGTGTTCGAGCGGAATACCCGCAGTTCGACAGCGGTCCGGGCAGTCGCATTCTGTTGACAGGCGAGATGATCTATCCCTGGATGTTCGACGACATCGACCAACTGGCACCCTACCGGGACGTCGCGCGGCGACTCGCCGAATTTGACGGATGGACCGCGCTGTACAACCTGGACGTGCTGCAACAGAACGAAGTGCCGCTGGCCGCCATCGTCTACTACGAAGACATGTGTGTGGCCCGCGAATTCTCGCTGGAAACGGCAAAGAGCATTCAGGGCACTCGGGTGTGGATTACCAACGAGTACGAGCACAATGGCATCGGAGTCGCCGGAGAACGCATTCTGGATACGCTGATCCAGATGGTCCGGGACAACGTGACCTTCGCCTTCTGATGCAATCCGCTGCCGATGGATCGACAAGCCACCTCAGCCGCCGCCACCTGCATCAGACACCGGACCGTTCGACCAGCACGACGGACGTATCGTCGTGTCGACCAGCCCCCAGTGTGTAGGCGGTCGATTCGTCGAATAGCGCCTGCAGAGCGGCATTTGTCGATTGGTCGCGCGTGGTCTGCATCGTACGGACAATCCCCTCAATCCCGTACTGGTCGTGGTCGCGATTCCCGTGCGGGAACGCTTCTTCCAGCCCATCGGTATAAACCAACAGTCGGCTGCCAGGCGGAATGATCGACGTGTGCACATCGTATTCGGCATCATCGACAACTCCCAAGGGCAGCCCACCGTCTTCCAGAGTCCCCAATGGCTCGACGCTGCCGTCTGCCAGATTCTGCAGCATGGGAATCGGATGCCCCGCCGACGTCCACTGAAACTCGTTGGTGTCCGTTCTGAGAATTCCGTACAGCAGAGTGATGAATCCGCCTTCGCCGCTGACGATCGAATGTTCACAAAGACGACGATTGACATCGGCCACGAATCCAGCCGTGTCTTCGTAGGCGTGTGTGCGGATCATACTGACCAGGGTATGCATGGTCATGATCGACATACAGGCTTTCATCCCATGGCCCGAAGCGTCGCCGACCAGTACGACCAGACTGTAGTCGTCAAGCCGGAAGACATCGTAATAATCACCACCAGCCAGCGTCACGGGCTGCCCGCCCATGACACGAATCTGCGAAGATTCGTAGCGGGCCGAGATATCAAATCCATCGGGACAGTCCAGATCCTGAGGAATGATGGATTCCTGGAGCTTGCGTACCGATTCGATTTCCTCGCGCAACTTTTCAGCAACGAACTGCTCACGTTCCGCGCGTACGGATTGGACTGTACTTTCCAGAATCGACTGCATCATAAAAATGAAATCGCCGCCGGTATCACGAATCAAGTACATCCGCATGCCGTTGGTCATGTAGCGGGCGATGCGGTACACATTGTCGCCCGAACAGGCGCCCACAATCGGAATACCGGGCAGCCTATTGCGCACGTTACAGAATCGGCGGTAGTTGGCGTCGTCGCCCGCCGAGTCGACTTCGGAGTCCGTGGCTGGCGACTCATCACCTGGCCCGTCTCCAATGGCCAGCAGTATGATGTCCCACGCATCCGACCCCGTGACCTCGGCTTCAAACTCTTCCCAGTTTGTGCACAGCACAACATCATGATCGCCAGCAGACAGAATCAGCTGGATCAGGTCCCCCTGCGCCACATCGTTCCAACCGACCAGGATTCGCATTGTCGGGCCCGCCAACTAAGATATGGATCGTTCCTGAGACTCCTGCGTCCCTATTGATGTAGCATGCTTTAGGCCGACATTCAAGTTGTGAGGAATTGACTGAAAGCCCTTTACTTGTTTAGTCGTCCAACGGAACCGAGTGTACGGAATTGCTAGATCACCACTCCGGCCGCGGACCCGGAATAGTCCACTGCGCGGCAATCTCAGCGGGAAACCGCTGTCGATAATTTTCAACACCGGGACACCGGCAAATCCCAGGCACCGCGGCAGCCAGGACAAGTCCACCGTTGGCAACGTGATCTGGTGTCGCACCTGGGCGCGCCGGCGGCCAGAGATCCCCCTGTCCCGAGGATCTGCACCCCGTGCATCACGGTTGGAAAACAGCATTGCGGATGATCGACCTGTGGCGGTCGGTTTGCCTGCAGGAGTCCACGGCAACAGGTTGTGCGCACAGTCATCGGCCAGTGGGTTGCCGCATCCCCTTGATCCGCACCGGCCGTGGGAGCCTGCCACATCGATGACTTTCCCGGCGTTCCGCGGTATGCTGACATGCGACATGCTCGGCAGTTTCCAGGCGGATGAAACCGATGTTTGTCGGCGGTCATGACCTGAGACTGTGTTCTCACGCCAACGGGATCGACCTGATCACGAAGCGGAGTGCTTACGAAGATGCGCGACATTGTCGACGATCTACAAAACGCCTTCTCAAACGGAAAACCGGTGGCCTACACGGCTCTGGTCGAAACCCGCGGCTCCACTCCACAAAAGCCCGGTGCCAGCATGCTGGTGTTTGCTGACGGCTCCCAATCGGGGACTCTGGGTGGAGGCTGCGTCGAGGCCGAGGTCAAGCGGCGCGCATTGATGCTGTTGGACCAGGGCCAACCGGAGATTGTCAGTTTTCAACTGGACAACGACTACGGTTGGGACGACGGTCTCATCTGCGGCGGTCGCATGAAAATGTTGATCGACCCCGTCCGACCGGATCAGGACTTTGATTACTTCCGGTGTTTGCGGGAAGCCATCCTGGCCGATTCCGGCTGCACGGAGGCCGTGTTGCTCGAAGACGACGTCGAGTCCGGCGCACCGGCCGCCGCACGCTTCCTGCTGGACGACAGCGGACAGGTCATCGCTCGACGCACAACGCACGTCACGCCGACCTCGCTCCCACAGCACTGGATTCCGTTGTCCGAACGACGGCGGCCCTACGTCAGCAACGGCGTCTCGTATGTGCCCCACGCACCGCACTGCCGCTTGTTGATCGTCGGCGCGGGACACGTCGGACAAAAAGTCGCCGAACTGGCGGCGAATGTCGGGTTTGACGTGTGGGTCGTAGATGACCGGCAAGAGTACTGCAATCAAGAACGCTTTCCGAAAGCCAAACGCGTGATTGTCGACCCGTTCGACACCGCGTTGAGTGGACTGGAAATCGACTCCAATACGTTTTGTGTCATCGTAACCCGCGGGCACAATCACGACGAAGAAGCCCTGTATCATCTGGCGGAAACGCCGGCACGGTATGTGGGTATGATCGGTAGCCGCCGCAAGATCAAGTTGATCCTGGACGACTTGCTGCGGGAAGGCGTCTCACGCGACGCACTGTCTCGTGTCCACGCTCCACTGGGCTTCGAAATCGGTTCACAAACGGTTCCGGAAATCGCGGTCAGCATCGTGGCGGAACTGATCGCGTGCCGCAACCTGGACAATCCGCCTACGCAGTATCGTCAAGCTTCGCTGATCGAAGAGACGGGAGTGTCACAATCCAGGTCCGACAGGCCGTAGCCCGCCATGTCCGTAGCCCGCCGTGTCCGTAGCCCGCCGTGTCCGTAGCCCGCCGTGTCCGTAGCAAGACATGAGGGCCATCCGGCCTGTTTCCTGAAGCCAGCCAACGGGAGTCGTCATGCATTTGAGCCGTCGTCAATTCGGATTCGCAGCAGCCGCGGCAGCCTGTAGTCTGAAAGGCCGCCCGGCGGACTCCGCTCAAGTGTCCCGCCGCGCGTCGAAGTTCATCGATATGCACACACATATCGGCACCTACACCAACGGCAACAAAGAACTGACGCCCCGCGCGCTGGTGGACTGGATGGACGAACACGACATCGAAAAATCCGTCGTCCTGCCGCTGGTTTCCCCGGAATCCACGACCTACCTGCAGCCCCCCGACGCGGCACTGAAGGCGGCCCGGGCGTTCCCCGATCGCCTGATTCCGTTCTGCTCGATCGATCCCCGGGCCATTATCCGCGGCGGAGTCCAGGGGCTGACCGAGATCATTCAGAAGTACGTGGCTGCCGGAGCCCGGGGATTCGGTGAACACAAAGTCGGGCTCAACTTCGACGACCCGTTGATGATGCGGGTCTACGAGGCCTGTCAGAACGCGGCCATCCCGCTCCTGTTTCACATCGACAATCTGCGGGGCAAGGACCTGCCCGGTTTGCCGCGACTGGAAAACGCGGTCCGCATGTTTCCCAAGTTGAATTTCGTGGGTCACGGGCCCGGATGGTGGGCTTCCATTTCGGGAGGCACCACACAGAAGGATCTCGGCGGCTACCCCAAAGGTCCCGTCAAACCCGGCGGAGCCATCGACCGTCTGATGGCGAAGTACCCCAACATTTACGGCGACCTGTCAGCCGGATCGGGAGCCAATTCGATCAGCCGCGACCTCGAATTCGGCCGTGAATTCCTGATCCGCCGGCAAGACCGCATCTTGTTCGGCACGGATTACCTGCAGCCCGGGCAGCAGGTGCCCCAGTTCCAGCTGTTCGCCGACTTGAAGCTCGACGCACCGGTTGCCGATAAGATTTTCAAGAGCAACGCCACACGGTTGTTGCAGCTCTGAATCGATCCCGTCCACACTCCGACGCCGCGCCGAAACACGACGCACCGCGTCGCAACCACGTGCCGCGTGCCGTTGACGTCGGCCACCGGGAAAGCGGCCCAGACGTTCGTACGACCGAGGACTAGGGAGCGTCCGTCCGCCGCGCCGCGGGCGGCTGCCAGGGAACCGCTCCATAGCGCTGGATTTCCGCCCGCAATGCCGCGGCCAACTCGGAGAACACTTTGCGTTGTTCGCCGATGACGTTGTGCTGTTCCCGCGGATCGGATGCCAGGTTGTAAAGTTCCATGGGCTCGAACGGGCTGTTCTGCAACAGCTTCCAGTCACCACGTCGCACGGCTTCGATCGTCTTTCCCGCGTAGCGGGTGCCACCTTCCCTGCGGCGGAAGAACGAGTACTTCCGCAACTCGGACTGTGGACGTCCCAAAGCGAGGGGCAGCACGCTGACTCCGTCGATCGCCTGCGGGCAATCCACAGCGGCGGCTTCCAGCAATGTCGGAAACAAATCCATACTCATCGCTCGGAATTCGGTGCGCGTCTGCGGCGCGATGTGTCCCGGCCACACCAGGCAGGTGGGAACTTTGAGCCCGCCTTCGTACACGCTCTGCTTGCCGTCGCGCAACGCGCCATTCCGGGCCCCGACGTTCAACTGCCCTCCGTTGTCCGACGTGAATACCACCAGCGTATTACGCTCGAAACCGGTCGTCCGCAACGCAGCCATCACGCGACCGATCCCGTCATCCATGTGTTCGATCAGCGCCACCAGTTTCGCTCGACGATCACTGATTTTCGGCTGGCGACGTTTGACTTTTTGCAGCCAGTCCGCGGGCGGTTGGATCGGAGTGTGCGGGGCGTTGTAGGCCAGGTACAGGAAAAATGGATGTTCCGGCGTTTGCTGTTTCAAGAACTCAATCGACCATTGCGTGAACAGATCGGTCGCGTGCCCCTGCGGGTCAATCGTCCGCTGATTGTGCCGCATGTAGTTGATGTTGTGGCGTCGATGGTGATAGTAGTCGTCCATCATGTCGCCCAGAAACCCGTGGAATTCCGTAAAACCGCGTGCATTGGGGTGGCTGGCCGCGTCGAGGCCCAGATGCCATTTGCCGACCAGTGCCGTACGGTATCCAGCCGTCTTGAGCCGTTGTGGGAGCAACACGGCTTGCGGACTGAGCCAGCCCCAATTGTTCGCGGCGTGCGTTCGAATCACTCCCGGCACTCCCACCAGATCCTGATACCGGCCGGTCAACAACGCGGCCCGCGTCGGGGAACACACGGGGCAGTTCGCGTAAAAATTGTCGAACCGCAGACCCGCGTCCATCAACCGATCCACATGCGGCGACTGCAAATCGGGAGCCCCGTAGCTGCCCAGGTCGCCGTATCCCAGATCGTCGGCCAAGATCAACACGATGTTGGGCCGACGCGCTGCATCTTCGGCGCAGGCCACTGCCTGCAACAGCACACCGCTGATCACCGCGAGCGCTACGCGAGCCGCGAACGGAAACAAGGTTGTGGCTGGCAAAATGATCGACTCCTTGAGAATGACACGCGGAGACTGACAGGCCAACGCGGGATTCGCACCTGCTCCCCATGTGCCGCCACGTTCTGCCGCGTTGGATCCACTGCGGTACATGCCTGTGGCGTGCGATCCACGGAACGCCGGCGACAATCCTAATCCGCCGCTCCGCTGCTGCCAACGACAAAGGGCCGGGGCACAAGCTCCCGGGACCGAAATCCGCTGGAACACAGAACGGCTTCGGCATTGTGTCGCATGACGGTGTCGCATGGCGACCGGCGCGGGAAAGCGTGGGCAGGGGACCGAGCCCGGATTGCCGGATGCCACATCGGCCTGGCCTGCAACCGTTGCGCCGGTTCGGCGAGAAACGGCAGTGGGCAAGCCGCCACTCAGGACAACTCGGAGATCGGTGTCCCGTGGGGAATCAGTGGGACCGGCCGGCCGCTGGCGTCGGGAATCATCCGCGCGTAGTCGATCCCCAGGAAGCGGTAGACCGT